>Ga0209045_1000906_pt1 | contig 30856 bp, 22 predicted proteins | sample SaaInlLV_10m_DNA_4_FD_184664 | JGI IMG/M metagenome (GOLD analysis project Ga0209045, IMG submission 184664) | Marine microbial communities from expanding oxygen minimum zones in the Saanich Inlet - Saanich Inlet SI072_LV_200m_DNA (SPAdes) (version 2) | ecosystem: Environmental > Aquatic >...
GGGGGGGGGGGCTAAGCCAATGCTATTGACTTTCTCTGCCCCCCCCCGTGTCTGGCCGAAGAGTCGCCGGGTGGCACCGCCTCCCACATTGTGTGCTTCTCGAGAGTGGGAGGGGTTGCCATGCCGCGACCGTCGCCAGAGAAAGTTAATAGCGTTGGGGCCTACTCAATCACACTGCGGACAATCTCAACCCATTCGCGCAGGCGTTCACGATCGCCCTGGACGGTGAGGACATCCTTCAGGTTGATCTCGTAGTGACAACCGTACTTCTCCAGGATGTCCCTGCCCTCGGCGATGAGGCGCCGCACGCGGTCCCGGTCAAACGTCGCACACACCTGATCGGTCGGGTTCGGGCGCCAGGAAATGACGTAATCGCTGCCGATCTGCTCGGCGCATTTCTCGAGATCGGCCGCAGGAGTCACCGAGATCTGCCTCAGATTCTTGATGTCCCGCAAAATGTCGATCTTGTGGGTGAGATCCTCGCAACACCCGTAAGCACTGGCAGCGAAGCGTTCCATGATCGGCTTCTGGTAATCCAGAGCGAAGTCCTTGTGCATCTGCGGGGAAATCCCGGTGAACTCCTGGGACTGCACAAAACACCAGAGGTCCTTGTGCGTGGCAGGAACGTTGGGGGCGAGGTCAACCGTGTAGTTGCTGTACGGGCACGACTGGATGTACTGATCCGCCCGTGAGATGTCCCCAAGTTCCTCGGCCCGGTCATGGGCGGCGATGACGGCCTTCTGCATCTTTCCGAGAAGCCGATGGAGACCTTCGGGATTCTCGATCATGTCCATCATCAGCTGGGTCATACCACGCATGTTCGTGACGGCCGGCGCGAAGAACTCCCGGAAATACACGGGTACGCGTGAGACATAGATCGGCATGATATCACCAACAGCGTCCTCAAGGAGCTTCCGGTTTTCAGCCGTCCTCTCCTCGTCAATCCCGTGCTCTACCGGCTGGATCACGTTCAGATCGTCAAGTGATTTGATTGGGGGATCGGGATAGACATCGGCCGCGCCGCCTTCGAAAGGGCGGCGCCCCTCGTAGGTGCGCCGCGCAAACGGAACGCCCCAGGAGCCCTTCTGAAGCCCCGTGCGCGACGCCTGCAGTGTGAGATAAGGTTCGAGGAGATAGTCGTCGCCGATGTAGTGATGGTACAACTCGACCCGAAGCTCCTGCTCCTTCTGCCGGAAGAGGGGGTGCTCGCATCGAAGATTCGTGATCTCCTCAAGCTCGTCGGTGAAAAGGATGACCCAAATCCAGATCATGGGGCGCTCCATCCGGCAGTCGTGGAGCCGGCGCCACTGGTCCTTTGTTCTGTCTCTGTCCTGGCTCGCCGCCGCGTCCCTGCACCGTTTGGCGAGTTCTCTGAGAATCTTGGCATCGGACTCAATCGTCATCACAATCTCCCACCAGCCGCACTGCTCAACATATCCACAGTCGATGACTGCAGACGACATGCACCGGATGTATCGTAACGAGAAATCTTCCACATTCCACGTTCACAGGCCAAAAGGATCTGACACCGTGATTCATCGCTCTGCATCTTTGCTGTTCCGGGCCGCCCTTCCCTGCTTGCTGGTGGCCATCTCCACCGTTGCCCAACTTCCCGAGGGCCCCCGAAAACACGCGCAAACCGCGCCCCTGCGAGGCGAATTGCGCATTGACGGACACCTCAACGAAGACGCCTGGGCCGGAGCTCCCGAGCACACCGGCTTCGAGAAGGTCGGGCTGAAGCATCGCACGGAAGTCGCTGCCGATGTCCAGACTCAATTCCGCGTTCTCTACGACGACAATGCCTTTTACGTCGGCATCCGTTGCCTCGAACCGCACACCGACCAGCTCACCGTCAGAGCCGCGGACAAGCACGATGCCGCCATGTGGAGCGACGATGACGTCGAACTGTTCGTCGATCCTGTAGGGGACCGGACCGAGTACTACCAGTTCGCCATCAACAGCAAAGGCACCCAGGTGGACATGTACCTCATCGAGCGTGGCAACACCCAGAAAGCGTACAGCGCAGTGTGGCAAGCGGAGACCGTCGTTGGCGACGGGTTCTGGAACGTTGAGATCAGGCTCCCCTTTGGAGCTCTCTACCACCGCCCCTCGGCAACATGGGCGGAGAACTGGGTGTTCTCCATTTCCCGCACGCGGACCCCAAAACCGCGCTATTACTCCCAGTTCAGCCCCGGCAATAAGTACCACGATATCGACAGCTTCGGCACCGTGGGACCAATTCCCGTGGACAAGAGCCGCTTCAACCTCTTTGCCGAGCTGCCTTCCTTCCGCCTCACACCTGATGGGGAAGGCTTCCGGGCAGCGGTCCCCGTGAAGCTTGAGAACCGGGGGACGAAACGTTTCGACGGCACATTGACCCTCACCGTACTCGAAGCGCAGCCGGTCTCGGTGAGTACGGCGATAGCCCTCCCTCCTGAAACGACAACGCCGATCCCTCCCCTCTCACTGCCGCTGCTGAAAGAAGACAAGTACCCGGTATTGATCGAGGTGGCGGACCGTCAGGGGAAGCCCATCCTCGGTGCCCGATCCGATGAGTGGTTCCGATACGAGCCTTTGAGCGTACGCCTTCACGAGCCGAACTACCGGAACTGCATCTATCCAAGCCAGGACATCAGCGTCATCAGGGGCGTTCTGTCGGCGGCAATCGCTGTGGATGGTGACAACATCTCAGCTCGGGTCACCCTTGCGGGGCCCAACGCTGCTCCTCGCATCGCCGACATCCCCCGAGCATCCGCAGAAACGTTGTTCGAGATCGACGTGGACCACCTGCCGGTGGGTGACTATGTGCTTCGGGGGGAAATCCTTCAGGGCAAAGGGAAGGCACAGCGCGTTCTTGCGGACATTGAGAAACCGTTTCGGAAGTTGCCCCAAAGCACCGTGGAGGCGCGAGTCGACGGCGAAGGCAATCTACTCATCGACGGAACACCAGTCTTCATACGGGGGTGGTATGGAAGCATGAGCTACGTACGCAGTACTGCCGCGTGGCCCGAAACGCGACTCCCCCGAGCCACCAATTTCATTATGGGATGCTCCCGCGACACCACCATGGAGACCGGCCTCTACACCCTTCGTGGGTTCACACGCACAATCGACGAGGCGAAGGCCAAGTTGGACAACCCCATCGATGGCGAGTTAAAGGCCAAGCTCCGCGCCGGTGTTGCCGCCGTCCGAAGCAACCGCAACATCATTGGTTACTACATCAGTGACGAACCGGAATGTCGAGGCCTTTCGCCAACCTTCCTGGAGAGCATGTACGCCTATCTGAAGGAACTCGATCCGTATCGGTTCTGTATGATCGTCAGCCGCGCGCCCGAACGGTACATGAAGGCCTGTGACGTCATGTGCCCTCACCCCTACATGAACCCGCAGCAGTATGAAAATGGCACCCGCAAGTTCGCCGGCTACATGCAGCACATCCGCAACGTCACCCGCGAAGCACAAGACGCCAACGACGGATCCAAAGCGGTGTGGTGCATGCCGCAGACGTTCTCGTACGGTGGCAACACGGACCGTCACCCCAACTTCCGGGAATCGCGCTGGTTCACCTTCACCGCTCTCGCCAACGGGGCGAAGGGAATCGTCCCATTCATATTCAACGGATACTGGAATCACCTCGAAAACCGAATCGCGATGGATGCTGTCTTCGAAGAACTGGCGCTGCTTGCCCCCGCCTGGAAAGCGCCCGGAACGGCCACAGAAATCACGGGGTCCATGCCGCAGGTCGACGCCATCGCAAAGCGCTTCCGCAAGGAACCGGGGCGACCGACTCACCTTTTCATTGTGGCCGTGAATCAGTCGTATGAGGGATGCCGGACCACGTTGACCTGCCCTGCCCTGAATGAGCTCAAGACAAGCCGTCTGATTGCTCTGCGCGAGAACCGGACGGTCGATGTCGAGGGAGGCGCTTTTACCGATGATTTCGGTCGTCTGGGCGTCCACGTTTACACGACTCTGGAAGCCCTTCCCTACATGGACGCTCTCACCGACATCCAGGCGGAAATAGACCGTCGCCTCCGGGCCGCCCGCACAGCCGGGAATCTGCTGGCCGATCCCAGGCTAAACTGGACACTCATGGGGCGCAAAGGGCTCTTCGACGGCCGCAACCAGAGTCTGACCGATGGTGTGTTGGACGCCGGCGGTTGGCTGCCCGTCTACGGAGACCGCAGCCAGTGTCAGATCGTGTTTACAGCGCCGGTCACGTTTGGGAGGCTGGTCCTGCACACACCGTCCATCCGGGATGCGGAGCTTCAGGTCCGAAAGGCCGGTACGTGGCACACGGTACACGCTTGGCGTGACCAGTTCGTCCACCGGCTTGAGTGGGCCGGTCCAGCCGTCACCACCGACGCCTTCCGCATCCTGCCCAAAGCGTTTCGCGGAAATTGGAATGGCCGTGCCATGGCCGAGATCACGGAACTCGAGATCTATCGGAAGTGAGCGCGAGCGAACGGGTCCTCGAAGTGGCCATTCCGCTGGCGTCGTTCCGGAAAGAAGGCGGCAATCCGGACGGAACCACGGCCGTGCTCAACGTCAGTCGATCGCGGCACGTCCGGGGCGTTCCGCCCAGGGAGAATCAGTACTTCTCCTGGAGTCCCTTTGTAGTCCGTTCGTTCAACGAGATCGAGAATTTCGGCCGCATCCGATTCGTTGAGTAAGCAGTCACGCTCTGCCGCAACTGCCGTCAGCCCTGCCGGGCAACCGGGAAGATCTTTACCGCCCCCGCGGCGAGAAGGAATACACTCCCTGCCATCATCACAATCATTGGCCCACTCGGCATGTCCGTCTGGTAACTCCCGGCAAGCCCGGCGCTCACGAACAAGGCGCATAGCCCTCCAGACACGATCATGCAATGCCAGAGCTTTCGAACCAGAAGCAATGCGGTCATCGCCGGAAGGGTCAAGAGAGCAATAACCATGATAATCCCCACGATCTGCATCATGGCGACGACGGTCAGAGCAGTGAGCAGGAGCAGGAGCAGGTAGTAAAGGTCGGCACGCACCCCCCTCAGACGGGCATACTCCTCGTCGAAACAGACAGCCAGAAGCTTGCGGTAGTAGAGAACGCCACAGGCAATTGTGGCGGCGTTCAGCCCCCCGATGATCCAGAGATCGCGTTTCGAGACCAGAAGAATATCGCCGAACAACACACTCATCGGGGCAAAATACCCCGGTGTTTTCTTCAGGAACAGAAGCCCTACAGCCATCCCGATGACCATGACCGCGCTGATCACTGAATCCCCCTGATGCTCGGAACTCAGAGTCACTCGGCCGATGATCAAAGCGGACAGAATAGCGGCCACGAACGCTCCGGTTAACGGTGTGCACCAGGCCCACCCGAAGCGATGCTGAAAAAACACCGCCGCCCCGATGCCCGCAAGCGCGGAATGGGCGATGGCGGCGGCCACATAGCTGATTCGACGGACGGTCACGTAGCTGCCCACCACACCGAACGTCACGCTCCCCATGATCCCCACCAGGAAAGGCATGAAGAGAATCCCGTCGGGAGTCACCAGTTGTTGGATTGCGTCGGGCATGGAGATAGCGTCACTTCCTCTGGGTGAACAGTTCCCATACGGCGTCCGAGGTCACCTCGCCAGGCTGAAGCAGGCGAACACTGCGGTTGACGAAGAAGACACCGTCAAGTTCGCCGCTGATATAGTCCAAATCGTGGGACACGGTAATAACCGTCATCCGACTGCTGAGTCTGTTCAGTGTTTCACGGACTTGCTGCTGGACCTTGGGATCGATATTGGCCGTGGGCTCATCCAGCAGAAGCAGCAGCGGGCCGCTGATCAGAGCCCGAGCGATCAGCACACGCTGGCGCTCCCCCCCCGACAGTCGACTGAACGGGCGCCCGGCAAGCCCCGCGATCTCGAGTTCCTCCATGATCTGATCCGCCGATTCACCACACCCCTTCTTGTGCCAGCCAAACCGGTGCTGTTCGACGCACCCCGTCAGGACGACCTCACGCACTGTGATGGGAAAACCCGGACGTATCACCGAGTGCTGCGGCACGTAGCCAACATGACGACAGGCCCGGTGGGGAGGGATTCCGAAAAGCTCGATGGTCCCCTGGTCAGGAGAAAGTAGGCCCAACATCAGCTTGAGAAGAGTGGTCTTGCCCCCCCCGTTCGGCCCAATTACACAGATATGTGACCGTTCCTCGACACAGAACGACACATCAGAAAGCACGGGCTCAATCCGGGTCGGATACCGGAAAGCGACCTCTTTGAAGGAAACCTTCGGTCCAGCCAGATCATGGACGTGACAGCAGCGTTTTGCAGCCAAGCTCCAACTCCTGTCACTTCACCGAACAAATGGCGTCAGCCGCCGCGGCCATCACGGCCAGGGGGTCGGCACCAAGCGGGTTGAGCGGAACCACCCGGCCCCCAATGCGTTTGGCCAGGATCCGGGCCGGCTTCTCGTTGAACTGAGGCTGCACAAAAATCACTTGTACCCCGTCGTTCTTAGCCTGTGTGATCAACGCCATCAGCTGTCTCGGGGCCGGCGATTTCCCATCGATCTCGACTGATTTCTGCACCAAACTGTAATCCCGGGCGAAATAGCCAAAGGCAGGATGGTAGACGTAGAATGTCGTGTCCCTATGTGGCGCAAGGCGTTTGGCGAGCTCCGCGTGGCGCTTCTCCATGGATGCCTGGAACGTGGCACAGCTGTCAGAGAAATGTCCCTTCTCTTTAGGTCGTTTCAGGCTCAATGCATCCCGGATCGGCTCCGCCATCTGGATCAGGTTCCGGATCGACAGCCAGGTATGAGGATCGTGCAGACCGCCGCAGGTTTCCCCGTGCTCATGGTCGTCGGCTTCCTTCGCGGTTTTGCCCCCATCACAGTCGGCTCCAGTTCCCAGCTCGACCACCGTCAATTCCGGGAACATCCGCCGTACTTTCTTGAACACGATCTCCTCAAAGGCCGCCCCAACCCCCACGAAGACGTCACAGTCGCGCAACCTGGCAATGCTCCTGGGAGTCGCCGAGAACGTATGCGGATCGTCGTTCTCACTCATGAACGACGTCACCTCGACCCGATCTCCACCAACGCCCTGAGCAACACACATCAGCGGCGGCAGGCTCACACACACGCGTAGCGACTCAGCCGCGGACAAACCCCAAGCAGCCAACAGACCGAAGCAGATCACGATTCTCAGCGACACGGTTCACAACTCCTTGCATGCCCAAGTCTGCGACTCAGGGCTATTCGCACTATGGACAACTCACATTGCCGAAATCAAAACGACGCATGATACGATAGCATCAGGCCGTGACTTTGCCGACGCTCCCCCTCACTCTCAGCATCCCTGATGCCAACATGCACCCCAAAGCCGCTGTCGAAGGTATACCCGACTGATGCCTGAGCGTGATGCCCATCTTCTTCCTCATCGCCCTCAATGTCAGTGTAGGTGCCACCCAACTCCCAGCCTTTCCAGTAGACCCCGGCCCCGAACGTGCAGAAGACCGTATCGTGACTTTCCATGCCGCCGAATGAATTGGCGGAAAGCGTCTCGGCGACCATGCGAACGGACAGATCTTCCGACAACGTCCCCACGTAAAGTAGGCCGACCGACGCCCGGTCCTCATCGGCGTGTTCATCCTCATCTACGCCATCGCCTTGGGCTTGGTGTGCGTAGGAGACGATTCCAGACAACTCATGGAAGGTGTCGCCGACGTTTGCATACCAACCGAACGCCTCGAGAGCCAAGGCAAACGAGCTGAGATCCCCCGTATTGGCCAAGCCGCCGTGGTTATCCGAGTGCGGAACGGGGCGGTCCTCACCGACACCCTCGTTCAAGAACGTCGTGTCCGCCATGAACGTTGAGAGTTCGATATGGAAGGTCCCAAGCGACTCTGTCTCAACTTCGTATGCCCCACCAACACCAACGCGGTCAAGGAGGCTGTATTCCTCGGGCACTTCATAGCCGTAGAATCCGGGGAAGTGATGCATATTCAGCCCCGTGAGCGGGGTGAACTTCCCGGCAAAGAGCTCCCATCTGTCTCCGGAAAACGTCGCGCGCAGTTCCTCAATCATCGCAAGATGGTCCTCGAAGAAGCGATCCACGCCTTCGTACTCGTGATGCCCCCCGCCACCATGGTCGTGGCCGCCGTGATCGTGCATCTCCTCGAACTTCAGGCTCCCGTCGATCCGGAACCACTCTGTGAGATACAGACCGAGGTCAACGTGCATGTGCGCTTTGGCCCACTCTATCTCGTTCCCCTCCTCGGGCGCGTCGTGGATGTCATCGGCGTGGATCCGAGCATCCACGTGCCCGCTCAGATACGGCAACGCCTTCTCGGCAGACGCATGGCTGCCTCCACACACCGAACACCGAGTCTGAGCCATCACGCTCGACGTCACCAACAGCACCGCCGCAACCAAACATCCCGTCGCCACGCATCGTCCACCAACCATCGTTCAACGCCTCCATCTGATGATCACCCGCTGCCAAACCAGCGCAAACCACTCTGAGTCAACATTCGTTATGTTATACCATAACAATCAAGAATCAAGAATCCGCAACTCATCTCGGTCCCAAGAGCGCTGGGAACAGTGAGAAAGGGATGGGGATGTCAGCTACAGCAGGCAGGGCACGCGCCGTGGATCTCCAGGACAACCCGTCCGTACTCAAACCCGTTTCGGCGGGCCGTTTCGGCGAGCTGCTCACGAAGGTCTCCGTCGCAGACCTCCACAGTTTTCCCACAGTGTGAACAGACGAGCAGTTGGCACCCGTGGTTGTGGAGTGGATGGCCGCAGGAAAAGTACGCGTTCAGCGACTCGATTTTGTGGACGAACCCCTGTTCTATCCAGAAGTCCAGCGCCCGGTAAACGACCGGGGGCATGGCTTTCCGCCCGGGCTCGGTTACCGCATCCAGGACATCGTAGGCCTTCACAGCGTCGCCGCGGCAGGCCAAGACCTCCAGCACGCGTCGTCGCCCCGCGGTCAAACGCAGTCCCTTCTCCCGGCAATGCGCAGTCGCATCATGGAGAATCTGCTCATCTGTTCTTCGGTGCGTAGAAGGCACGTTGGTCCCCAATTTGAGTCATCGCAATGCGGCAGCCACGGCCTGCAATTGGCGCAGGTGAGGTTCGTGTATCCGCCCAAGCCGGTGAGCTACCTCGAACGTCACGGCCCCACCTTGGGCGTTCACGCGCTTCACATAGTCAATCATAGCCGTATCATCCAACTGAGGCCCGTCAGCCTGTCCCCACCGACTGCCCATGTGGCAGAGAACCTGCCAGCTCATCGTCTCGGGGCACGGGTGAGTTTCCGGCGTCACCTCGAAGGTGTTCTGTTCCCCGGCCGTGTAGTCCTGCTCTTCCGTCAAGGCGGCGAATGCCTTGTCCCGCCGCGTCCCGGGGTTGAATGCGAGGATTGAATCCGCATTACCTGCTCGACAGGCCGCTGCCCATGTCCGCCAGCTGTTCGGTTTACTCACATCATCCCAGCCGGCGGTGTTGTAAGAGCCGTCAAACCACCAGCCATGGGCCTGACGCCCGTAGCGTTCAGACCACTCCTGAATCACAGCAGACCAGTTCTCAGTGAACGTCTGCGGGGCCGGTTTCTGCTCGTGGACATCTCCCAGCCGTTCCATCGCTCCCGCGTCTCGCTGGGGGCTTCGTGAAGGCAGATAGAGGAGCAGGCGGATGCCATAAAGCGCAAGCTCTCGGGCGACGTCCAGCGGCAGGTCGCGGGTGGAGCAGCGCTCCCCGGCCCGATAGCCGGTCAAGCGGTCGTACGTTGCATTCGGGGTGCAGTAGTACCCCGAATTTTGTCCCAGAGTCAACACCGCGTAAGCCGCGCCGGCATCGTTGCACTCCCGGGCAAATCCGGCTGCATCAAAGGCCTCCACCGTTCCATTCCAGCCGTCCCCGCCGCCGAGAAAATGGATGAACAAACCGTACTTCGCTTCGCCTAGCCACGTACCGCGTCGCGCCATCTCTGCCTCCTTGAAACAACCTGCCGAAAACGCCACAACTCGGGGAACGGCCTTCTGTACAACCGTGAACGTATGCCCGCCGTCACGTTTCTCCAGCACATGCGGAATCCGCAACAGCTGAAGACGGCGGGATGCATTCTCATTCATCGTTCGGTCAAACGCCGTTGTCCCTGTCTGAAGCAGCAGTCTCATCCCCCGCAATGCACCGAGATGGTTGATTGGGTTGAACGTCTTCCACAGAACGGGGTCCTTCCCGAAGCGCTCTGGCGGCACGGCGTAGTCTTGGCCCTTCGGCAGACCCTCACGTGGGAAATCGAGTGGACCGATCATCGGAGCAAGCACGCCGAAATCCGCGCAATGACGGGCTGCGAACATCGTGCAGCCATACCCCCCCATGCTCCACCCGGAAAGCCCACGAAGCCCACGTCGAGAACTCACGCGGTAGGTCAGGTCACAGTGAGCGACGAGTTCCTCCATGTAGGTCTCGTAGCGGTCCTTTGGGCGAAACGGACTGTCGATGTACCATCCGTCGTCACCATCCGGTAGGATCGTCACGAACGGGGCCTTGAGCAAAGCCGATCGGCAGACCGCATCATCGGCCAGGCTGCGCTCATGCCTGCCCCGGCCATGGAAAAGGAAGAGAACAGGCCACCGGCGGTTGATGTCGGCCCCGTATCCGGCCGGGAGCACCACAGAGTAGCGCTTCTCCTTGCCGAGAGCCCCGCTGTGGAAAGACGGATGGAGGATCCGGGCAGTGTCCCACGCAGAGACGCTGCCCCCGGCAATCACAAGCAGCCCTATACCCGCCGTTCTAAGCATCTCGTCTCCGCGTTGTCGGTTGGCAAGACTTCACTTGACGAACTCCCCGACAAACATGATGTGCCCCGCATACCACTCCGTGCCGTCGAAGCGTTTGGCAAAGGCGGCATCATCAAGATCGAGGACCTTCTTGTTGGGCCCGGCACGCCGGGTCAGGATCTTGCGCCGGTCGGGTTGCTTGTCCGTGAGCTCAAGCGTCACCGTGTGGACCGCCTCTGGATCAAGCCCTGACTTGACCCCAAGTTGCGACAGGCGGTAATACGTGCAGTACGGGTCAAACCGGGCCCGTTCTCCCACAACCTTCCCGTCCACCGTCATCTTCACGACGCCGCACCGGGAGCCCAGCAGGTCGAAGATGTTGACCACGGATCCCTTGATCTTGAACGACACCGTTGCTCCTGGCGTGTTCGCCATCCACATCCTGGGGAATCGACTCCGGAAGCGCTTGGCCATGCTGTCCGTCTTCGGATCCAGCAGCTTCCATTCAGGTGAGAGTTGGCCTTCCCCGAACGGAACCATCTGAGCCTTCTCGAGGTTGTTCGGATCAAGCGGCGCACCAAGCGTGTGGGAAGCGGGTTGGCCGACCTTCCGGATCTCCTGCATTCCCCGAGCGACGGCTTCCAGGTACAAAACGTGCCCCGTGTCATCGTAGGGATGGACCCCGTCCTTGGAGAAGTAGTATGTGCCCTTGGCCATGGCGGCCAGGCGCTCTTTCTTGCTCTTAGCTTCCTTGAAGATGACACTGCCTTCCTTCTCCATCCGGGCGGCCTTGAGACACATGTGAATCGACGGAATGGCGTAGTGGTCCGCAATTGTCTCCATCACACTTGCTGCCCGAGGGAACTTCCCAGCCTGGAGATCTTTCAGCATGCCCACAGTGGCCGTGTAAACAAAGCAGATGTCAAGGTCTGGGTTTGCTGCCCATGCCTGACGCACAATTCCCTCCATGCTCCTGGTGATGCTCGCCGGAGCCGCGCCGCCGTCGTTCACCGCGAACTCCACGAACAGCAAGTCCGGGTTATGTCGGAGTACATCGTTCTGCAGACGGAACACCCCAAGCCCGGAACCTGTTCCGCCAATCGCCGCATGGATCTGGTCCACCGTCGCCGCCGGATACTGCTCGCGGAACCATGCCAGCGTCTTCGGACGCCATCCGTTCTGAGCGGTGATGCTACCGCCCAGATACCCAATCTTCACGGCCCTTCCGTCGTCGAGCTTCTTAAAGAACGTCGGACAACCACCGCGGACGGTGAATTCGGCAGTGTCTCGCAGAGGGTACGGTGCCTTCGGAGCAGCCCAGGCCCCGATCGTCAGAACAGCAGCAACAAGTGTAACGCGAAACGTTCGAGCCATGGTTCAATGATCCCTTCTGTGCCAGAAAAACAGTGTGCAGAGGCTGGACGGGAATTTCTAACCTGCACCAAGATGCCTTCCACGGCAAGTCAGCCAACAGGGCAATTTCCTCTTCGGCGCAGCCCCTCGCCTGGCCTGTTAGCCGTCAGTATTGGGCGGGGCGACCATCTTCCTCACCGTGCCCATCCCAGGTGCAGCCTTGGAGCGCAGTCTGACGGTGGCGACCACGGCAAGATGATCAGAAACCACATCCTCCAACACGGCATGGGAGACAAACTCGAGCTCATCCGATATGAGAATGTAGTCGAGTCGGGCCCCAAAGTCAGGGAACGTCACCACCGTTTCAGACTCCGGTTCCCATGTGCTCAGCCCCAGACGCCCGGCAAACTCGCGCACAACAGACCGACGCCGGATCCACTCCGAGTTGAAATCCCCCATGACAATAACCGGGCGGCCCGTAAGGCGCTCCTCCAGCGCGTCAGCCATTTCCTCGATCTCACTGACCCTCATTCGGTGGCTTGAGAAATCCAGGTGCACAGCAACAACATCGACCTGCTGCATCGGTGAAATTGTGACAGTGGCCACCGTGAATCCCTTCGAGAAACACGGACGGCTCCGATGGAATGTGTGAGCAACAGGATCCTGCAATTCCAGCCGGCTGAGCAGGCCCGTCCCATAGTGCAGTCCCCAGCCGGAAACGTGGTCACCAACCACCGCGTATGGAAACGCTGCCTCCCGAGCGACGTAGGCCGCGTGGTCAAAGGTCCCGTTCCACCATGATCGCGAATCCGCCTCCTGGACCGCAACGACGTGCGCTCCCCCTCGGTCAATGACCGAAGCGATATCCTGAAGATTGCTCCTGATCGTGGCCTTGCTCTGGAACCCCTGACTTCGGGCCACCTTGCGCCCATGGGCGAGATTGATGGTCATGACCGTTAGCTCGCCATGAGCCTGCAGGGCCTCCGTTCCATCAACACACGTCACTGGGAGGGCGACCTGCACCGGGGCCCGGGTGCAGCGGGGGAATACAACGACAAGAACGGCAACACACACGGCAATAGCTACAAGCACGGCAAGGGAGCTGAGCATGATCCTCTTACGCACGTTTGCCATCTGAGAACTCCGCCAGCGCCATCGGCGCATTCCAACTCCCCAACCACCGCTCCCTACTCTCCCAGCAAGCAGACAGAGCTGTCCGCCAAGGCCACACAGAGACGTTTCTCCAGAGCGGCTATGCCGCCGAACACAACCGGGGCGGCAAGCTTGTGCTCAACCATCGTCTTCCCGGTTTCCCGGGATACCACGATCACGTAACCCGCCGTCTTGGCCGGATCTTCGGCATCATACGTTCCCCCACCGGCAACCACGGCGTTGCTGCAGACGACCAAAGAGGTCACCTGGTATCCATCCGGCAGTTTCACGGTCCAGTCCGGCTTGTGCCCGAGCTTCTCACGGACCTCGCCCACCTTCTCCATCGCGTAGCCGTAAAGATATCGATCATTGATCATCCGGCAGACGAGCGTCTTATCCCAGCTAACGAGCGTGCCGGGAACATTCCCGTAATTCATCTGGCGGAATTTTCGATATCCCAGTCGAGGCCAGTTCCAGTTCATGTACCCTTCGCTCCCTGTCCCATTCACCCCAAGAAACGGGGCAATCTCACCCGCCGGTTCCTCGAGTTCCGCAAGCGCCTTCTCGGTGTCGGCAATCCGCTTTTCAAGGTACGTTGACGTGCCTCCCGCCGCCGCCAACTGCTGCTTGTACCTCGCCAGATTACGCTTGTTCCTGGCAAGCTGGTCATGATACACATTCACTTCCCGGGTGGGGTTCGTCACCACTTCTCCCGTCGCCGGGTCAAGTCTCGTGATCATGAGCTGAAGTGCATCGTCAACGGCCAGCATCACATCATTCCGACGCATGTCCCGGACTCCGCCGCTCGGGTCGATGACCTTCGACCAACTGACCTCGCCGGTGATCGGAGAGAACGCCCTGACAATGATCCCGCCATCCGATCCCTGCGTGCGCCCCGCGGACGCGTAGCCCACCCCGTCCTTGACCAGAACGGAGCCGACGACCGGCCACGGTGACTCGACCTTGCCGTAAGACACCATCCGCTCATCGTTCGGTGCCATCCGTAACCGCCAGCGGAGCCCGCCGTTCCGGCAGTCAAGTGAATAGACGAAACCATCGTGGGCCCCGAACAAACACGTTCCCTGCACGATCGTCGGGGAAGAATCCACCCGCGACCCCACGTCGAACGTCCAGAGCAGGCGCCCATCATTGAGATCCAGGCCGACGACCTGGTTGGCGTCCATCACGGCCGCTGTGACCACACCACCGGCCACAGAAGGCGCCGTGAGCACTGGATTGAGGTACTCTCGCCACGTCGTTGCCACGGGTCTGGACAGATCCGGAGTCGGTACGTCGCGCTTCCAAACCACGTTCAGCACGGAAGGAGCCGTTGCTACGGTCCCGCAATCCCGGGCAGCATCACCTCGGAACATGGACCATTCAGGCGTGGCCTCAGCCGCAGGAAGCGCGTCCCCGAAAGCGCCACCGCGTTCAAGGACGGACGCTGCCATCATCTCCTCGGAACTGGGAATGCCGCCAACCGGACCAAAGCAGATAAAGCCGGAGATCTGTGGAGGACAGCAGGTGCACCAGTTCTGAGGGGTATAGAAGGCTCCGTACGAAGGGGCAGAGGCCGTGCCGCAGGCCCCGCGAGCTCCCGCGTAGGTAACCGATTTGCCGTCGACCGAAAAGCCACCACCACGGTTGCGGACAATGATGTCATTCACAATGAAACTCGGCGTGCAGACAGTAGAGCCAATTGACGTCTTCGAACTGCCTCGTTCCTTGCCTGTCTGCGGATCGTAGATCTTCCCGCCCAGATGGATCGAGTTCCCCAACAGAATGGGGAATCCCCCCGTCTCCTTCTGCAGAACGACCTCGCCAGTCCGAGCTGACAACATGGTCACTTTGTCCGTCCGCAGATCTCTGGAGTGGATGACTGACACAACTCCGCTTCCCACCGCGTCAAGCCTCATGTGTTCCTGCTCGAATCCCTCCCCGCCAAAATCTGCCGCCTTGGCCTCCCAAAGCACCTTTCCTGTCCGCAAGTCAACGGCAACAACTGCTTGGCTCGGGCGCGCGGGGGGCACCTCTTCCTCAGTCGCCTCGGGAGCCGGCTCTTTCGTCTTCGGTTTGTATCGCCGACTTTCTTCGAGCAGGTCAGGTCCTTCCCGGCGCGACAGGAAGAGAACGCCCTCGGCGCTACGGATTGAGGTCGCCAAGCAAGGCAGGTCCCACAGCTTGGATCCACTGTCAGTTCGGAACGCCTCCACCACGCCTTCGGCAAAGGCACTGTGCATGCGGCGACGCTCATAGCGATTAACTTTGCTCCTGCCCGCCTGTGTGCCGCCTTTCCACGTCGCAGCCACCAGAACGCCCTTGTCAACGAGCAATTCTCCCGGCGCGTACGTCGTGTCGATCCGGCGGATTTCCTCACCGGTGGCGGCATTCAACACGAGGAGGTCACCCTCCTCACAGACCGTGTAGACCGCGTCGTCCACAGCCGCGAACGGGGCGAGATTCATATACCACAGACCGCCATAGTACACGCCGCCGATCTTCTTCCGCCACAGAAACGTCCCATTGAACGCATCCCGGGCAGTCACGTACTGATCCAGCTCCTGGCCAAGAAAGTAGGCCCCCTTGAGGTTGTCGATTTCCGAGTCGGAGAACGTGAAGCACCGTCCACCCGAAATGGCCATACCCCGGGTGCTCGAATAGCGATTTCCGGCCCGCTTCCGGTTGTTGATATTGAACGGAAGCCCGGCATGCCAACGGTAGCCGACAGGAAAGCCGACCACGGTGTCGTTGGATATGCGATTTCCATCCGGCCCATGGATATTGTGCGTCCATTCATCCATCCCGGTCGGCATCTCGCGTTCCATCACGGTCCAGGTTCCACCTTTCCGCACACAGAGCTTGCCATGTGGAGCAACCGCCTTCAGGGCTTCAGCTTGCGAAAATCCGGCTGCCTCAGCCTTCGCCAGGTCCGGCACGATCATCGCGTTGACAAGATTGTTGCGGTAGGGAACTGGAGTCAGCGGCAGCATCTCAACCGAGACAAAGCCGGCGAGACCGGCCGCGCCGACTGCCTGGCGTGCAGCCTTGAGTTCCGTGTCGCTCAACGCTATACCATGCACGAGGATCCGCCCCGTCCCGGCCAACTCAGTCGCCAGCTTCACCGAACCGGCGCCGCCAAGGCCGACAATAGAGAAAAGCCCCTGATCCCGACCGCACAGCGACACCACCTCAGCCGTCGTCACCGATAGCTCAGCCGCGTGCAGGCCCCCAAGCGTTGCGGCTAAGCCGACAGCCACGATTGCCCGTTGCAGAATCAGCCCCGTTGCTCGAGTACGTGTTCCAGTGCGCATAGCACTCTCCATTGCCAAATGATGTCCCCATGCTTCAATCAGAAAGGGTAACGTTAGTCTCAGCCAGGCCGGATTCAACCCAACTGATGCTTCGGGGACGGACCTCCGCCATGAAAGCTGCCCCGTTCCGGTGTAAGTTCCAACAGCCCCCGGGATTCTCGGTTCAGTCCCCTCTTTGCCGTCCCGTCCTGCTGACAGCCAAGCTCAACCCAATGAGGGCTCCATGCCACAGGCCTACGAACCATCGGATCGTGCGGTGGATGACTGCAGGCGCTTCGTTACCACACACTGGAGCATGGTCCTGGCTGCCGCCGGCAAGGACTCCCAGGAAGCGGCCCCCGCCCTTGCAGACCTGTGCGGGACCTACTGGTACCCCCTCTATGCTTTTGCGCGCCGCTCCGGGCACTCTTCCCATGACGCGAAAGACGTGACCCAGGCCTTCTTCGCCAAGCTGCTCGAGAAGCACTATCTACGAGACGTCCATCGCGACCGAGGCAGATTTCGTTCCTTCCTGCTGGTATCGTTCCGGCATTTCATTGCGAACGAACGAAACCGTGCCCGAGCACAGAAACGGGGCGGGGGGAAACACCCGGTCTCCTTTGAGGCCCAAAGCGCAGAAACGAGGTATTCTCTCGAGCCAGCACACGACACCACCCCGGAGCGGATCTTCGAGCGAGGATGGGCCGTGACCTTGCTTGAGCAGACCATCAAACGCTTGCGCAAAGAGCACGTTGAAACGGATAGACTGCTGCTCTTTGAGGAACTCAAGGGCGTCCTCACCGGTGACGCCAACGCCACCCCGTATGCTGAGATCGGCGTACGCCTTGAGATGACGGAGGGAGCTGTCAAAGTCGCCGCCCATCGCCTGCGACGGCGCTACCGTCACTTGCTGCGCCAGACGATCGCCGACACCGTAGCAACGCCGGACCAGATAGACGACGAACTGCGCCATCTGTTCGGTGTCCTGACCAGTTGACCGGTAAGAAAATGGCCGCGAAATAGACCGAAGCGTGTAACTTCCCCGGTGTTTCCTTTCTTTGGAAGGTAGAGACACTCCTCATGGAAAGGGCATGCCGATGGAAACTCAACCGATGTGCAGCACGTGCGGAACTCCCCTGCCAACGGACGCACCCGAAGGGCTGTGTCCTCAGTGCCTGGTGAGAGCCGCGTTCTCAAGTCAAACAGGAACCGCGTCAACGGCGCACGGCACCGACGGGAAGCTCCCTGTTCCCCGCCCTGAGGAGATCGCCGACCAGTTCCCTCAACTGGAAATTCTTGCTGCACTTGGGCAAGGAGGGATGGGCGTTGTCTACAAGGCGCGTCAAGTCAAACTCGACCGAATCGTTGCCCTGAAAATCTTGCGTTCCACACCGGAGCAGGACCCCGCGTTCGCCGACCGTTTTGCCCGTGAAGCCCGTGCTCTCGCCAAACTCGATCACCCACACATCGTGACGGTCCATGATTCCGGCAAGACCGAAGCGGGCCTCTATTACCTCCTCATGGAGTTTGTGGACGGTCCCGACCTGCGCGGCGTCATCCAGTCCCGTGAACTCTCGCCCCAACAGGCCCTGACCATCGTCCCCCAAATCTGCGACGCACTTCAGTATGCCCATGACCGGGGAGTGGTCCATCGAGACATCAAACCTGAAAACATCCTTCTCGACCGGGAGGGACGTGTCAAGATCGCAGATTTCGGGCTCGCAAAGGTACTGGGAAGCACGCCGAGCGAAGACGGGCTGACCAAAAGCCGACAGGTGATGGGGACACCTCACTACATGGCTCCCGAGCAGTTCCGGACACCTCAGGAGGTCGATCATCGCGCCGACATCTATTCCCTGGGAGTAGTCCTCTATGAAATGCTGACCGGCGTCCCCCCAATGGGCCACTTCCCTCCACCATCCCAGAAAGTGGAGGTCGATGTACGCCTCGACGAGGTCGTCCTCAAAGCCCTCGACAGCGAACCTGAACTGCGCTACCAACACGCCAGCGACGTCAGGGTCGACGTGGAGACCATCGTCCGAAGCGCCCCCTCAGGACAACCGGGATCTGGTCCCCGCAGGCCTCCGCCCCCGCCCTCCGCACACCATAGCGGAGCCCGGGGCTGGAAGTCGCCAGTGGGGTGCTTGGTGGCCGTGTTCGTCACCGTTGGAGTGGTGTTGGGGAGCCTGGTCATCATCTCCCTGCTTCTGCCCGCTTTTCAGAGAGCCCGCCGCGCGGCCCATGTAACCCATTTGGCCGCCAACCTGAAGCAGATCGGTGTCGCTCTTCACACGTACGCGCTGGAGAACGATGAGCATTTTCCGGATGATCTTGGGCAGTTGCTCGACGACGGCTATACCGAGGGCAACGTCTACGTCGCTCCCAGAAGTGGAACCCCGCAACCCAGCAGTGGGGAAGATGTCCGCGGCGGACGTTGCGACCTGCTCTATTACGGCAAGGGACTCACCATACAGACCTGCGGTCCCGACACCGAACTTGTGGCCACAAAGCCGGAGGCTCTACGAGGACATATTGCGGCCATTCAAGGCGACGGGATGGTCATCACCCGCAGCCAGCCTGGCCCCAGCTGGGGCAGAGCCCTGCTTTTCCCCGGCGTCGGTCTCGTACTATTCGTCGGCCTCGGGATGCTGGTCCCGATTGGCTTCGGCATTCGTGCCCATAGGGCCCGGAAGTCAGCATGAGGACCTTCAGCGGCGTGCGTGGCCCGGTCCTCCCTCGTATTCGGCAGAGCTGCACCCAGTTCGGTAGCAACCCTTAACGCAGCGTCACGGTTTTGCCAAGACGGACCGATTCCTCTGCCGCCGCAAGGATACGCGTATTGAGAAGGCCGTCTTCCCCGGACGTCAGAGTCCTCTTCCCGTCTCTGATGCACTCCACAAAGTGGTACATCGGCTCCACACAGAAGCCGAGTTGGCGCCCGTGCACCTCCGGGGTCACGAACAGGTCGGGGTAGGACGAATCGGGGAAGCCCCCGGGGGTTCGGGATGTGTACTTGGCCACGGCCCGGTTATGGGTGGCGTCAAAGTAGAACACCCCCTCCGTTCCGGTGATCTCCCAGCGATGGTCGATCAAGGCGGGCGCCGACTGCGGCAGCACCCAGCAGTTCTCAACGACCGCGGTCGCTCCACCGGCGAACTCGAGGATGGTCAGATACATGTCAGCAGTTGGGATTCCCATCCCCGTCAACACACCTTCTTTGCGCCGACACGTCACCTCCACAGGCACATCATCGAGCAGCCAACAGATGGTGTCAATCGCATGGCTGCCGAGAAAATGAAGTACAGACGACTGTCCTGCCCAAGGCAGCATTTTGGTCGGCACATAGATGGTATCATTCAGGCGATAGCTGAAGTAGATGACCTGCCCAAGTTCGCCTTGGCGAACGGCTTTCCAGGCCTCGTGAACCGGTGGATTCCAGCGATTGTGCCAGTCCACCATAAGCGTAACCCCATTTGCCTGGGCGGCGCTGATCATCGCTTCGCAATCGGTCACGGTCGCTGCCAGAGGCTTCTCCACCAACACATGCACGCCCGCCCCCAGCGCCGCCATTACCGGGGCCCGGTGCTGGGCATCAGGTGTCGCCACGGAAACAGCGTCCAATCCCAGCGCCAGAAGCTCCTCGACCGACGTCACGGCCTTCTGTGCTCCGCAGTTGGCAGCAACCGCTTCGGCGCGCGCCATGTCCAGATCACAGATGCCGACGAGTTCCGCCCCGGCATGCTGCTGATAGGCTCGAGCATGCATCGCTCCCCACGTCCCGGCCCCGATCACCCCAACCCGAACACTGCTCTGTGACATTCCTAAATCTCCTCTACGTCACCAGACCGACGGGGTATACCCGGACGCCTGCAGGGGTCACACCCAACTGCTCTTTGCAGACTTTGACCTGTGAAACGCCCCACCGCCAGTCTATCGTATGCCCCTGTTCCCGAACAACAGGCGGTGTAGCCCGTCACAGGAGAGTCATCCATGCGCCCCGTCCTCACCTTCCTGCTCACGCTGCTCCTCAGTCTTTACGCCCGGGCTGATGTCCGCGGGATCGCGCAACTGTCAGATCCACCACCACCTGTCGACGGATCCCTGGAACGCACGGGGACCTCCCCTACTCAGTTCAGTTGGGGAAGCCGGGCAGATGTTGTCTTCGGAGACAGCAAGTGGACCGGGGCAAGTGATCTCTCAGGACAACTGTTTCTGGGCTGGGATGCCCACCATCTTTACATCGCTGCGATCGTCACCGATGACGCCATTGCCCAACCATACTTTGGGCGAGACATCTACAAAGGAGACCACTTGGAAGTGTTCCTGGATGTGCCTCGGCACGACCAGGCCTCGCGGAGTGGAAAGACGCTCTTTCAGATCGGCTTGAGCCCCGGGAACTTCGCTGTCGGAGAGGCAAATGTGGCCCCGGAGATCGTGACCTGGTCCCCCACTCTCGGCATCGTGGAAGACGCACGAATCGCCGCCCGGCGAACTGAAGATGGTTACGCCATTGAGGCCGCCCTCCCTTGGGCCTCGCTGGGTATTGAGAACGCCGCTGCAGGTCTCCGACTCGGGATCGATGTCACCCTCAGCGATGCAGACATGATCCTGGACTCCGGCCAGGAGACCATGTGCAGCCTGCTTACATCGCCCTGGGAACTCAGAGACCCCAACCGCATGCTTGAAGTCGCCTTGGGGGACACCGAAGGAGCAGTTGCCGTGCAAGCCCTGCTTACAGACGTCGTCCCACTGGCCAGGGATTTGCTGATCCCATCCGGCGAACGCGTCGCCATCGACCTGTCGCGTGTTGACGCGACGCCCGTGAAGGAAGTGGTCATAGAGGCACGGATTAAGCATGAGAAGATCGCGGGAGGCACGCAGTGCTTGCGCGTCGAGGTGAACGGGAAACGACTGCAGCTTGAGCGGGTAAGGAACAGACTGAAGCGGTTTGACATGGCAGGAAGGCTGCTCAGCAGCCTCGGGAACACGGGGTGGTTCCTTTTCTACGCTCCCGACTTTACTCCGCCCGGGGTGAGTTCTTCCTACGCTGTCACCGGCATCCAGCCTTACGAACTGCGGTTCGATGTGTCAGACATCTGGAAACCGGAGGGGAACACCATGCATGTGGTGCATGGGCAACCCAGGGTCAAGCGCCCCATCATTGCGGACGTCGGCACCAGTAAAACGCTCTCTCCAAAGATGACGCCACCAAGGCCGAAACTCGCCCCGACCGGCCCCATACCCACGTTCCAGCCCGACGGACCAGCCACACCGCCCTTTACATTTGCCACACGCCCCGATGGGGACTTGGTTGTGTCGCTCGGGAAACGTGAATGGTGTGTCCAGAGCACATTCTCGACCGTTGCCCCGGGCTGGACCCAACTGACCAAGGGCGGGACAGCCGTCGTTACCCCGGAGTACCGCGTTCAGCGAACCGTCAAAGCTCACGCTGACCGGCTGCAGATCACGGACCGGATCACCAACACGAGCGATGTGGACCAGCCCGTCATGGTGAGACACGCCGTGGATGCCGGAGAGGATCTGAGATCCGTTCACATTGCCGGACTCAAAATCAGCGGTCCACGCCACCAGATCACTCAGGGCTCACACCCCGTGTCGCTGGCCCTGCACGATGATGCGGGCATCGCACTGGTCTCCGAAGATGATGTCATGCGCGCCCAGGCCATGAACTGCCGACATGGCAACATCATCAGCATCCGGAACCATCGCCTGGTGGTTGCGAAAGGAAAAATGGTCGAGCTCGAAATCTCAGTCTACCCCCTGGAAACGCCCGACCCTTTCGCCCTGATCAACCGTATCCGGAACAACTGGAACACCAATTTCACGATCGACGGCAGCTTCGGGTTTATGAAGCAGCGCAAACCCGTGACCACGATGACGGATCAGCAGTTCATCGACCATGTGAACGGCAAGGCGGCCCGATCCATCTGCAGTTCCATGGGCTACTACAAGGGCGTATGGGCCCACGGAACAGCCTTCAAACACACCGACCCAACCGTCGAGAACAAGCTGTTCGAGCGGGCCCGACGCCTACTCCCCGGAACCAAAACGTTCTTCTACTTCCACTGCTACATCTCCGTCCATGAAGACGATAAGGCAACCTATCCTGATGCTGCTTTGCGACGGCCGGACGGAACACACGCGGACTACCGGGACGCGATCTACCCGATCTTTGTCCCACGGCCGGGAACCACGTTCGCGAAAGTCCAGGATGAGCTCATTGACTTGCGCTTCGACGCCCTCGACCTGGACGGCATATACTGGGATGAAATCGCGTACAGCGCCTACATGTATGACTACAGCGACCACTGGGATGGAATCTCAGCGGCCATTGACCCACAAACCCATCAAATCACCAGGAAGATCGCCAACGTGACCCTCGCCACGCTGCCATGGCGTCTGCAGGCGGCCAAACGCATTCAGACCAGAGGATTGCTCATCGGCAACGGCGCCCCCATGACCCGGACATTCACGGAGCTTCACTTCCCACGCTTCATCGAGACCGGCTCCATCTCGAATCTGACCCGCGGGCAGCTTTACACCCCCATCGCGCTGGGCGATCACCTCACCGAACGAACGCCGATCCACTGCTACAGAAACATGCTTGACGCACTGGACTACGGAGCCCTCTACTATTGGTACAGCGACCAGATTGTCGCGACAAGGCCCACCCTCACGTCCGTCATGTTCCCGGCTACCCCGGTTGCACTGGGACCAGGCTACATGATCGCTGAGGAGCGCATTCTCACCAATCGAAGCGGCCTTTTCGGCTGGGGAGATGACTGTCAGTTTGAGCCCATGGCCTTTGATGACCAAGGCCGTCAAACCGACAAGATCACCGTGCCCCGCATCATCAAGAGTGGCAAGGCCTTCGCCGAGGTCCGAATTCCGGATGGCTTTGCCGTGGCCCTGCTGAGGAAGTAGCTGAGGCGGTAACTATGAACAAACCCAATATCGTTTTCATCCTGATCGATGACATGGGGTGGGTCGACCTGTCCTGCATGGGTAGCACGTTCTATGCAACACCCAACATCGATCGTCTCGCTGCGGAAGGGATTGCGTTCAGCGACGCCTATGCATCCTGTCCCGTCTGCTCCCCCACCCGGGCGAGCATTCTCAGTGGCAAGTACCCGGCCCGGGTTGGGGTCACCAATTTCATCGGTGGCTCTCCCGCCCATAGTCAACGGGGGGGAGACCGCGGACGGCTCCTGGCTGCTCCATACACGCCGTACCTGGCGCCGGAGGAGAAGAGCATCGCCCGGGCGTTGAAGGAGCATGGTTACCAAACTTGGCATGTGGGAAAATGGCACCTCAGCGGCTACATGAACCGCAACGAGAAGGGCCCCAACCCGTACTGGCCGGAGAACCACGGTTTCGACGTCAACATCGGCGGCTGCAGCTGGGGGATGCCGTTCGGGCGGGGCGGCTATTTCCTGCCGTGGGACCACCCAACCCTTGAGCCTCGAGAAGGTGACGATTACCTGACCGACCGCCTTGGGGATGAAGCGGCTCAGCTGATCCGGGAAAGCGACGACCGTCCCTTCTTCCTTAACATGTGCTTCCATTCCGTGCACATCCCCATCCAGGCGAAAGAAGAGACGATCCAGAAGTACAGAGAAAAGGCCACCGCCATGGGGCTGGATGAGATCGAGCCTTTTGCGATCGGTGACTTCTTCCCAAGTGAACACAAGAAGAAAGAACGGATCAAACGTCGCCTCGTGCAGTCCAATCCGGTCTACGCCGCCATGATCGAACACCTGGACGAAAATGTCGGCAAGATCCTCGACGCCCTTGAGGCCAAAGGTGTTGCGGAAAACACGATCGTGGTTTTCACATCCGACAATGGTGGAACGTCAACATCCGAAGGCTCCCCAACCTGTAACGCTCCTCTGAGCGAGGGGAAAGGCTGGATGTACGACGGGGGACTTCGGGAACCCCTGTTGGTCCGGTGGCCCGGCCGAATCGCTCCGGGAACCACGACCGACGCCCTCGTCACGAGCCCGGACTTCTACCCGACATTGCTTGAGGCCGCCGGCCTCCCTCCAGAGCCCCAACAGCACGTTGACGGCATGAGCTTCCTGCCGGTTCTCAACGGTGCCTCAACCCACGATCGCGGAGGCATTTTCTGGCACTTCCCGCACTACGGCAACCAGGGCGGCCTACCCGGTTGCGCCATCCGCAAAGGGGACTGGAAGCTCATTGAGTTCTTCGAAGACGACAGCATCGAACTCTACAATCTGGCTGACGACATCAGTGAGACACACAACGTCGCATCCGGACATCCTGAGATCGTGGAAGAGCTCCTCGTCGAATTGCATGACTGGCAACACGATGTCGGAGCCCTCTATCCCGAACCGAACCCCGATTTCACCCCTTGGCGAGACGCCGACCTCAAAGCGATAGACTGAGAGCTTGCCGGACGGCCTTGGAGGGCTACTGTTTCGGTCTCTCTACCCCTGTTCCATATACATAACCACAGTCCTGTCAACGGACACTGAATGTCGGAAGAACTCACATGAACTATCGCAACTTCGGTCGTCTGGATTTCCAGGTTTCTGCCCTCGGCTTCGGCTGCATGCGCCTCCCGGTCATTGACGGCGACATGAACAACATTGATGAAGCCCTGGCGATTGACATGATCCGCTACGGCATTGACCATGGTGTGAACTACATCGACACCGCCTACCCGTACCACGGGGGGAACAGTGAGCGCGTCCTGGGGAAGGCTCTCAAGGGTGGGTACCGTGAGAAGGTCAAGGTTGCGACCAAACTCCCGACCTGGGCCGTGCATGAACCGGCCGATTTTGACCGCCTGCTGGAGGAACAACTGGAGCGCCTCCAGCTTGATGCCGTGGATGTTTACCTGCTTCACAACCTCAAAACGACCAACTGGTCCAAGCTCTGTGATCTCGGCGTCCGGAGTTGGTTGGACCGCATCCTCGCCGAAGGCAAGACCGATCATGTCGGCTTCTCCTATCATGACCACTTCGAGCTCTTCACCGCGATCATTGGCGGCTACGACAACTGGGCGATGGCGCAGATCCAGTACAACTATGTGAATGAGGAGGTCCAGGCAGGAACAAAGGGGCTGGAGTATGCCGCGGATCAGGGACTGGCCGTGGTTATCATGGAGCCACTCCTTGGTGGATGTCTCGCCACCCCATCCACATCCGCCCAAGTCGTTTTCGATGCCTCAGGCAGCAAACGCACCCCCGCAGACTGGGCGCTTCAATGGCTGTGGAACAAACCGGAAGTCTCGACCGTACTCAGCGGCATGAGCACCATGCGCCACGTCGTCGAGAACGTGGCGAGCGCCGGACGATCTGAAGTGGGGGGCTTCAGCGACAGTGACCTTCAGGTCATCGCAGACGTGGCAAGAGAATACAACAGCCTGAACGTAATTCCGTGTACCGGCTGTGGCTACTGCACCCCCTGCCCCACCGGTGTGGATATCCCGCAGAACTTCCAGCTCTACAACGACACAGTCGTGTTCGGAGGCAACCAGGCAACGCTCAACCGCAATCTCTACAGCGGCATGCCGACTGAAGCCAAGGCCAACGCCTGCGTTGCCTGCGGTAAATGCGAAGACAAGTGCCCGCAGAAAATCGCCATCCGTGAATGGTTGCCAAAGGTCCACAAGCAGTTCACGAATGCGTGACCGCACCCCTGCGATCTCGCCTAGACCTGCTTTTTTGTTTGGTGAAGACCACCGGTTGCCGTATACTGGTAGAGTGAATTGGGCCATTTCCTCCGGCGAGGGACCGGGAGATGGCCACAGAAGGGCAAGGTACACAGGAGGAGATGGGCATGCAAAGGCACAAGCGTTTCACTCTGATCGAGCTGTTGGTGGTCATCGCGATTATCGCAATCCTGGCAGCCATGCTGCTCCCGGCCCTTCAAAATGCGCGAGCCAAGGCACTCCAATCATCCTGCGGAGCCAATCTCAAGCAGGTTGGTCTTGCCTTCATCCTCTACGCCGATGACAACAACAACATCTGGTACCAACGGTTCACACCCGGGTGGGCCAGCTGGACCCCCACATTGAAAGATTACTATGGCGAGCCGGACATCCTCCGCTGTCCGGGCCGGGCCACTGGAACATATGGGACCGCCTGCGAGCACTGTTCCGTTACCCATGCAGGCCTGGGAACGACCTTTCATGCCACCGACTACATGCTGAACCGCGTCAGGGCACGCAGGAACAACGGTATTATCGAGGGCTTCAGGGGCATGCTGTCCGTTAACGCCAGAGCCCCCTCCAACTATGTTGTGGCCATTGACGGACGTCGCAGTTGGCTCCATTTCTACAGCTGGGCTCGGGGGCTCAAGACCGATGGTCGCGGCTGCAACCCGTCGATTGCCAACATGCATCCCGGTGGCTTTGCCAACACGCTCTACTTCGACGGTCACGCCTCGGCGTTCAAGCCTCTCACGATCGAGCCGCCTGCCGGCAGCTTCCACGCCAAAATGTGGGATCGTGATAACCTGGGCAGATAGCGAGTTCCTCGCACTTGCAGGACAGCATGCTCGCCCGGCCTCAAGCCGGGCCGCTTGCCCGACGGCCGTGTAGTCGGCTCCTCCTCCCTCCATGTCCCACCCGCTCTCAAAGGTGATGTGGAGGCCCCCTCTATGGCTTGATTCCTGCCCTCACTCGACTAAACTTCACGAGGCACAATGCGGCCCTGCCTGGCATCGACATTGTCGGATCCGGGATGTGACCAGTACACGAGCTCCTTCTGCGGGAGAAGAACCTTGGGTAAGAGCCTCTTCGCAAAAGTGTGGGATGCACATGAAGTACAGGTGATGCCGAACGGGCAGAGCCAGCTCCTCATCGGTCTGCATCTGATTCATGAAGTCACCAGTCCACAAGCCTTTGGGATGCTGCGTGAGCGCCGCCTTGACGTCCCCTATCCGGGACTGACTTTCGCCACAGTCGACCACATTGTGCCGACCACCAACTTGGCCCTGCCCTGGGAAGACGCCATCGCGCAGAAGATGTACGAAGCACTGCAATCAAACTGCAGTGACTTCGGTATCACTTACTTTGGCCCCGGCTCGGGCAATCAGGGCATTGTACACGTTGTGGGCCCTGAACAAGGACTGACTCGGCCCGGCCTCACCATCGCATGCGGCGACAGCCATACCGCGACCCACGGTGCCTTCGGGACGATCGCTTTCGGCATCGGCACAACTCAGGTCCGCGACGTCCTGGCAACCCAGACCATGGCCATCGAGCGGCCCAGGCTTCGCCGAATCAACGTTGACGGCGCCCTGCAGCCCGGAGTGACGGCCAAGGACATCATCCTCCACATCATCAAGACACTGGGAGTAAAGGGCGGCGTCGGCTCCGCCTATGAATACGGGGGCACGACCATTGAGGCCCTCTCCATGGAAGAACGCATGTCCATCTGCAACATGTCAATAGAGGGAGGAGCCCGTTGCGGCTACATCAACCCCGATGACGTGACGTTTGAGTTTCTCAAGGGACGGCCCCACTCACCGACCGGACCAGCCTGGGAGGAAGCCGTTGCGAAATGGCGCAAATGGGCCAGCGATCCGGACGCCGAGTACAATGATGTGGTCAATTTCGCCGCCGAAGATATCGAGCCGACTGTGACGTGGGGCATCACCCCCGGGCAAGGTATCGGCATAAGTAAATGTGTCCCAAGTCCAGACACGCTGCCGGAAGCTGAACGGGACATCGCCGAGGAAGCTCTTGCACACACGCGCTTCATCGCGGGGCATCCTTTGAAGGGCCAGCCCGTTGATGTGTGTTTCATCGGGAGCTGCACGAATGGCCGGCTGTCCGACTTCCGCGCCGCTGCCAGACTGCTCAAGGGCCGCAAAGTGAAGGCTGGAGTTCGAGCGCTTGCCGTCCCCGGGTCTGAACAGGTCGACGCTGCAGCCCGTGCGGAGGGCCTGGACGTGATCTTCCGAGAAGCCGGCTTCGAGTGGCGCCTGCCCGGGTGCTCAATGTGCCTGGCGATGAATCCGGACAAACTCGTCGGAGACCAGGTCTGTGCGAGCAGCAGCAACCGCAATTTCATTGGTCGTCAGGGCTCGGCCACAGGACGTACCGTACTGATGAGTCCTCTCATGGTCGTCGCCGCCGCCATCACCGGCGCAGTGGCCGACGTCCGTGAAGTGTGCGACGTCAAAACCCTTTAGTCCCTGCCTAGCGAGGAATCCGCCATGGGCACCATCAATGCCATCACACAGGTCACCGGTACGGGCGTGTTCGTCCGCGGCGACGACATCGATACCGACCGCATCATCCCCGCGACTTTTTTGCGCTGTGTCACCTTTGACGGGCTCGGAGAATGCGCCTTCCACGGCGAGCGTTTCAGGGAAGATGGAACAAGCCGCGACCACATCGTCGATCAGCCGCAACACCAGGGAGCCTCGATCCTGGTAGTGGACGAGAACTTCGGCTGCGGCTCGTCGCGAGAACACGCCCCCCAAGCGCTCATGCGCTTCGGCTTCAAAGCCATTGTGGGAGGATCATTCGCTGACATCTTCTTCGGCAACTCCACGACCCTGGGCATTCCCTGCGTGTGTATGGAGAGTCAGGACAGGGCGCGCCTGGCGCGGATGGTTCAGGATACTCCGGACGCCGAGATCACTGTCAACATCGATGCCTTGACGATCACAGTGGGCACCGAGACGCTCCCTGTCACGTTGCGCAACAGCGCCCGTCAGGCACTGCTCAGCGGCCGATATGACCCCCTCAACCAACTCATTGAGGCTAAAGAGAAGGTCGCAGAGACGGCGTCCGCACTCAGTTACGTGTAGAGAGATAACGCGGGGTGCCTCGCTGAGCGGCAAGTCATCGAGACTGACTTCTCACCGACGTGGTATCCCCAAACGAGCAGTCACACGGCAACAACTCACGAGGCTCGCAATGGCAACGACGTTCACGCACTCCTACCCCATTGGATTCCGCCGTGGCGGCGGCTGGCAAGACGATTTGGGTGCGCTCATCGCCTTCGCGGCAGACAACGGTTTCGAACACCTCGACCTTCGTCCTGCCACCACTGAAGACCTGAAGCGAGTCAAGAGCGCTGGCCTCGGTTTCGGCACGATCGATTTGGTTGACTGGCCCGCTCTGGGGTCAGCCGATGCAACAAGGCGTACGGACGCCGTCCAGACTAATGCGGAGCTCATCAAGGCGGCTGTAGCCGAGGGGGCGCACGCCTTCTTTCTCGTTCTCCTGCCGGAAGAACCAGCCAAACCTCGACGCGATAACTTCGGGCAATTTGTCAAAGGCCTCGGCGCGCTCTGCGACGCGATAGCAGACACTGATGCGAAACTCTCCATCGAAGGATGGCCGGGGCCAGCCCCCAATTTCGCCACCCTCGCCTGTGTCCCCGCTGATCTCAGGGCTCTGTTCAAGGAAGTGAACAGTGATGCCCTCGGCATCAACTTTGATCCCTCGCACTTGATCCGCATGGGGATCAACCCCGTCCGATTCCTTGATGAGTTCGCTCAACGTGTCGTACACGTACATGGGAAAGACACCGAACTGCTGGATGACGACCTGTACGAATACGGAAACGTGCAACCGGCCACGTTTGGGAAAAACCACGGTTTCGGCGGATTCCACTGGCGTTACACCATCCCCGGACGCGGCATTGGGCGCTGGGGAAGAATGCTCGAGCAACTCAGCCAGGCCGGCTATAGCGGCGGTATCAGCATCGAACTGGAAGACGAAGACTTCAATGGCTCGGAGGAAGGGGAGAAGCGCGGCCTATGCGCAGCCCGGGACTTCCTGATGGGCATCTGAACGCCGCCGGATGAAATCCGACAGCACATCCCGCACACACTCAGAGCAGATCAACTCACTGTCCAACGCACACCCACAACCCATGGAGAAACTCATGCCATTCGGACTGATTCACTACAACGCCCCCGGAGACACGTTCGAAGAGTTCGTGCAGTACGCAGCCACAACAGGATTCGACAGCATTGAGGTCATGATCTACGACGTGTGGCCCAAAGATGCCGAATTCGATCCCACTCGAGCCCATGAGGCGAAGGCGATTCTGGACAAGCATGGAATCGCGGCGTCGGCTCTGACCGCTGCCAACGACTTTGTGCAACTCGATCCCGCCGCCATTCAGCAACAGGTCGACCGCATGCAGCAGGTCTCCCAGCTCGCCCAAATCCTCGGCACGAACGTCCTTCGCACTGAGGGTGGACAACCCAAAGATGCGGTCGCCCCGGAAAAATGGGCGGAAGCCATCGCCGGCTGCCTCAAAGCCTGTGTGCCCTTCTGCCA
>Ga0209045_1000907_pt1 | contig 30844 bp, 20 predicted proteins | sample SaaInlLV_10m_DNA_4_FD_184664 | JGI IMG/M metagenome (GOLD analysis project Ga0209045, IMG submission 184664) | Marine microbial communities from expanding oxygen minimum zones in the Saanich Inlet - Saanich Inlet SI072_LV_200m_DNA (SPAdes) (version 2) | ecosystem: Environmental > Aquatic >...
TCATGGCCGCCACTATAACGGCGAGGTGTGTTAGATCCCAGCCGTCTCCCGAAAGAAAGTCGCGCTTCTTTCACAACAACGTGAAATCGGGCTTGACCTCACCCCCGTGAACGGCTACCGGAAGATAAACTTGCTCCGCGTGCCGAGGAATTGACTGTCCAGCGTCACCAGATTGAGATTCTCCGCAGCCCTGACCGTGGCCTTCTGGCAGTCGAATATGGGCGATCTGACAATGCCTCTGTAGTTGCCCCGCTCGTAGGCAAATCCCCCGGCTGATCCGGCGGCTAACCCGCCGACTACTACAGTCGAGCAGCCGCTCATGAGAGGCAGCAGCGCCAGAAGCCCGATAGCGACAGTTGCATGGAGAACGAAACGTGTCATTGTGAGATTTCCTCCCGATCACTGGTGACTAAGCCAACGCTGTGTCTATCCGCGGAGTGCGCATCGCCGCTGCGGAAATACGGTCTGCAACACCTGCACATGCCTTGCTACTATATAGCAAGTTCAGAGCCATGCACCACTTGAAGGCCACACGACTATTCGCCGCCCAATCCACTATCCCAGGCGATGCCCTTCGCCTGCAGGAAATTGCCCTGCACGCGGAACAGATTGGCGTAGGCAATCGCATGGTCGACCAAACCGCGGATCTCATCCCGTTCCGCCGCGGCCAGGGCCGCCTGAGCATTCAAGACGTCAAGACTGTCGGAACGCCCCAGGCTGAAGCTCTTCTCTTCGGCCTCCAGGAGGGTGGCAGCCAGGCGTCTGGCCTTCCCGGAAGCACCGATACGGTCCCGGGCAATCTGCAGATCCGCGACCCCGTCGGCCACGTCCCGCAGGGCCGTTTCGACCAAGCCGGCGTGAGCGGCCTCCGCCTGACGGGTCTCGGCCTGCCGAGCGCGAAGCGTACCACGGGCACTTCGGTTCCGGAATGGGAACTCGAGGACCACTCCCGCCTCCCAGGCCCCGGTGTCACCGTCAGTTGCCGCATCCCAACTCCCGCCGGCTCGGTCATCCAGCCCGGTTGCGTGAAGGCTTCCGTACAACTGCACCTCCGGCAAGGAGGCATTGCGGGCCACGCCCTCCCGCACACCGGCACTGTCGATGCGGAGCTGAGCCTGAGCCAGGTCGGGACGTGATGCAATCGCGGTGGCGAGTGCCTTCCCCAGGCTGACGTCTGCGGGAGTAAGAGACGGCGAGTCAGTCGTCTCAATCAGGGGAAATGCCGCCTCCGGGGCGAGGATGCCCAGCAGACGCAGCAGACGATGCGTGACGCGATGGATCGTACGCTGAGCAAAAAGCAGTGAGACCTCCTGCTGGGCAGCGCTGGACTGGGCTCGAGTGACCTCGATCGGTGCGGCTTCACCCACCCGAACCTGGGACTGAGCCCGGGACACAAGCGCCTCCGCGCGCTCCAACTGCGTCTTCCGTACCTGGAGGTCGGCCTTGGCAAAGTGCAGGTCCCAGTAGGCCTGTTCCACGGAGAAAAGAGTCGAAATGGCCGTGTCCCGGAGAGTTTGCTCAGACACAAGCCAGTTGTTCCGGGCCAGCACGATGGGAGCACGGTTTGTCCCACTCCCGAATCCACGGAGCAGGTCCTGGCGAACTGTGGCGGAAACGTCCGAACGGACGCGTTCGGGAAGGGCCGAGGTCCCGCTCCGTTCCTCGGTATACTGACTCGTTCCCGTCACGTCCACTTCTGTTCCTGTCACAAATCGCTTCCGAACGCCCGCCTCCAGCAAACCCAGGTCACTGTCAGCACTCCCCACGGGATCGGCAACCGTCGGTTCATCGGTCATTCCGTAGCTGCTCTCCGCGAACCCAATCGTGTCGAATTCCCCTTCCGCAGCCTCGACACGGGCCTCGGCAGCTGCGAGTGCATGGCGGGAGACAAGCAGATCCTTGTTGGCCTCAAGCGCCAGCCGGAATGCCTGATGAAGCCCAAGCTCCAGCGGCCCGGGGGGCAGAGAGCTCTGGCCTCTCACGGAGAAAGAGACGCAAAGCGCAAAGGCCCAGAGACAGGTGCAAAGCCGTGGAACTCGATTCGCGTGAGTCATTGGGCCGGAATCTCCATGGATGGAATTGAGGATGGCAGACGCAAAGCCTGCCCTGTGCGTTCAGCGCACCCGGATGACAACTCGGGCGCTGGTCCCGGTTATAGGATCGCCAGGCAGCTTGGCGTCAGGGACAATCCGCAACCACACACGTTCAGCCTGCCCCGGCCGGGCCTGGCTCCCTTCCGCCCCATCCAGTGACTGTGTATGGAGCCCGATCTGCGCAACCTTGCCGGTGACGAATGGTGCGCCGCGAACCGGGGCCTGCACTCTGGCGATGTCGCCCACGTTCACGAGCATTGCGTCATCCTCGCGGACGAAGCCCTCGATCCAGCGCGGCTCATCCTCTTCCGCGACAAGGATAGCAGCGACCCCCTTGCGGCACACTTCGCCCACATCGCAGAAGATCCGCGTGACGGTACCAGCCACAGGGCTCCTGATGGCCACCTTGTCCAACACAGCCTGGCGCCCGGCAACGTTCGCCTTGCCACGCGCGAGCTCGGCTTCAGCAATCCGGGTCTGCTCCTGCGCAATCTGGACCTCAGCCTTCCGGGCATTGGCTTGTTTGAGCTGCGACTCAGCCTCCGACACTTCGGCTTCGCGGATCGCCAGATCAGCCTTGAGGACGTCAAGATGCTTGCTGCCGGCCTGGGTCAACGCCAGTTCTGCCGCACGCGCTGCGAGAGACTGTCGCGCGATCTCCAATTCCTCGTCCGTAGCGCCGGCTTCCAGGCGCTCCAACCCGAGTTCCGCTTCCCGCACGGCGCTGCGCTGCGTCTCGAGACGCGTCTTCCGTACTTCGAGAATGTGCTGGGAATCGATCCCCTCACCAACAAGCTGTTGCGACTGCTCGACCTCAAGAAGGTAGAGCGATTGCAGCGCCCTGGCCGCCGCAAGGCGGGCCGCCGAGGCTTTGATGTCTTCCTCCCGAGCTCCCTTAACGAGCTTCCCCAGCGTCGCTTTACCCTCGGCATGACGCGCATTAGCGCGCCGCTGCTCCTCGGACAGCTGCTCGGTACGCATGGCAAGCGCGGCCCGGGCGCTCTGTGCCCGAGCCTTTGCCACGGCGAGCCCCGCCTCAGCCTGCGCAATTCCTGCCTCGAAGGTGCCCGCCGCAAGGATAGCTTTGGCGGCGGCTTCAGCGTGACGGATCTCTCGAATCCGCAAGTCCGCCTCAGCCGCCTCAAGGCTGGCCCGGAACTCGCTGTCATCCAGGCGGGCCAGGAGTTCGCCCTTGTCGACGCGCTGCGCATCATCGACACAAACTTCGGTGACCCGCGCATCAAAAACCGAAGACAGCGAGATAACCGACGCGCGAACGCGTGCGGTTACCGTCTTGACGTGAGTGACCTCGTACCACACGTAGAATGTCAGACCGACGATGGCCAGCAGGCCCACGCACATACCTACGGTAACGAGCACGCGCTTCCAGCCCCGCTTCACCGTGTGCGGGTCCTGATTCCGCGCCTGTCGCCGGGCGTCGTAGTTCACCGGAGCGCTGTCGTCTGATGCCATGGCTCGCCCTATCCGTTCCTGTCCGTATGGGACTTAGGTTTCGTGATGAACTTCCGCCTGACTGTGGGCGTCCAGGCGACTGAGGTCCTCAATCTCGAAGCGGTTGCCGTCCGCATCCATCAGCAGATAGCGTTCCGACGGCAGCGAGCGAATGTGCTGGTTGCGGTCGACTATCTCGAACGTAGCGAACCCACGATTCGTCCGGACCCGCCACTGGGCCACTCCCATCGCTTCTTTGATATCGTAAACCTGCAGAATCTTGGCGGTGTAGTACGTGCGCTCAAGAGCCGTGCGTAACGCCTGGCGACTCTCCCCATCCAGCTTCCGCGGGTGACTGAGCAGCAGGACCTCCTTGCCCTCTTCACCGAGGAAACTGATGTAGTCGCACTTCGATGAGAGCGGGAATGCATAGCGCGGGCGCACGCCCTCGAACGTCTCATCACCGGCACTGACACAGAGCCTGTGCAAGTCGTCAAGCCATATGCGTACGCCATCAGGCGGCATGATCCACCCACTCGCGTCACCCAGGCTCGGCTCATCGCTCTGCAAAGCATCGGGAGCCGTATTGAGTTCTTCAGTCTCGCTCATCCAGCCCTGTTCCAGTTCTGGCGTGTCACACCTGTTCTTCGTCCTCGTGTCGGGCAAACCGGCCGGTCGTCCGGGCCAGTCGCCCCCACGCGCTGCGGCAGGCAGGGACCAGCCAGGGCGCGCCGTGTTCCGGGCGCCCACTCATGGTCCTCATATCGCTTTCATCTTGTGCATCTCGGACTGCAGACTGCACAGACGCGCGTAAAGGCCGTCTTCTTTGCTCACCAACTCGTCGTGTGAGCCGATCTCGATCAGTTTAGAACGCTCGAGAACGACCAGACGGTTGGCTTTGCGGAGCGTCGAGAGGCGATGCGCAATGGCAAACGTCGTGCGGTTCTCAACCAGGCGCTCCAGGGCCGCCTGAATCACCGACTCGGTCTCTGTGTCAACCGAAGCCGTGGCCTCGTCAAGAATCAGAATCTTCGGGTTGCAGAGCACGGCGCGGGCGATCGAGATGCGTTGACGCTCCCCACCGGAAAGCGTCTGTCCCCGCTCCCCAATCACCGTATCATAGCCATCCGGAAGCCCCACGATGAACTCATGCGCATTGGCTGCCTTGGCCGCGACAAGGACCTCGTCCGCGGTGGCACCGGGTTTGGCATAGGCGATGTTCGACCACACCGGTCCGTGGAACAGGTAGGGTTCCTGGAGCACCACGCCAATCTGCTGACGGAACCACTTGAGGTCCAGATCGAGCACGTCGACGCCGTCGATGAGGATCTCGCCTTCCTCTACTTCAAAGAAACGCGCGATCAGATGCACAAGCGTGCTCTTGCCGGCCCCACTCGGCCCAACCAGCCCGATCATCTCACCCGGCGCCACAGAGAACGTGATGTCATCCAACGCGTACTTCCCCGGCTCGTACGAGAAGCGGACGCCTTTGAACTCTACCTCCCCACGTAACGGAGTCAGTCGCTTGCCGGAATTGAGTAGAGGCTCAGGATCCGAGTCCAGAATTTCGAACACACGCTCGGCCGAGGTGACGCAGTGCTGCAGGCGATGGTTCATGCGCCCAAACTGCTGAATCGGCCCGTAAAAGCGCCAGAGGTAACTCGTGAAGGCAACCAGCGTCCCGACGGTCGTCGTGCCGTTCATCACCATGTAGCCGCCGATACCGAAGATGAGGATGGATCCGAGGGTAGTCTGGATATGAAGGAACGGGAAGAACGCACTCGAGATCTTGATGGCGCCCATCTCCTGCCGGAACAAATCCTGGCTGCTTTTCTCGAAGTTGGCAGACTCTCGCTCTTCCTGAGCAAACGCCTTGACCACCCGGATCCCGGGGATCGTGTCAGCGAGGATCGCCTGCAGACCCGCCGACCGTCGCCAGATGCGGTGGTACATCATGTGCATCCTGTGCCCGAAAATGAGCGTGCTGATGACAATGATCGGCGTGGGCGCAAGGGCCAGGAGAAAGAGGCGCCAGTTCAAGCCAAGAAGGATGGCGGCGATGAGGATCATAGTGGCGATGTTGACCACCGCTTCCTGAAAGCCTTCGGCAATGAAGTACTGCAGGCGGCCAAGATCACTGCTTACGCGTGACATGATGCGCCCGGTTTGACGCGTCGTGTAGAAACGCAGACGCAGCAACTGAAGATGCCGGAACAGCTTTACGCGAAGAGAAAACAGAACGCGCTGCCCAACCCACTGCATGATGTACGAGCGGAAAATGGAGATTACCGCGGCGCTTACGTTGACCCCGATCAACAGCCCGACCACCACCGGCAGCAATCCCACGTTCCCGGGTGTGATCACATCGTCAATGAGCACCTTGGTGAGGTAGGGCGGCATCAACTGAAGGCCGGTGATCGTGAACGTGAGGCACAGCCCCAGAAGAGCCATCCACTTGAACGGCATCAGGTACCCGAACAGCCGAACAAGAATCTGACGGCGGTCCACACAATGGATGCAGACCTCGCTCCAGCGACTCAGGGCTCTGCCACAGGTGCTGCAACGGTGTCCGGGGCGCTTGGTGACGGGCCGCTGCACCTCCTCAAACGTCTTCCCCTCCCCGCGCTGTTTCACGATCTCGTTGATGTAGTAGGCGAGGTCCGCCGCCTCATGCTGGGCCGCAAGAGAAAAGCGGGCAATCTCGTGCCCTCGATCACCGGCAGCAACGATCAGGGCACTCGAAGCGACGTACTTCTCCTGGCGTGCCTCGGTGATCTGTTCCAGCGGGAGATCAATCACCGCCTGGGCCCGCCTCGGATCCGCGTCAGGGGCCAAGACGAGAAGACGGCGGTTCGTCAGGAAACTCCAGCGCTCGCCAAAGTCGCCTGAAGGCAGGATATCGGCAAGAAGACATGCATGGACAGCCTCGCCTTCCGCCAACGCTTCCGACAGCCACATCCGGACGTCATCCGGAAGGTCAGCCGTCACAGGACCAGCGATCGGTGAAGCAGTGAACCCTGGGATATCTTCCTGCGCAGGCATTTACACGATGTCCCGAATCAAAGGATGTCGACCGACTTCATGATACGTTCCATCGTGCGCGCCCCCTCGAGGTCGTTGAACAGACAGAGTATCTGGGCAACACGACCTTCCAGAACGACAAACGTCCCGACAACCCTGCAGTCAGCACCGTCCCGGGTGAACTTGCCGGACACATGACAGGCAGGACGCCTCTTGAACGGGCGAGTCGTTATCTGGTACTCCACGTCCGCCATATCGGGGCGGTGTGCCAGGTAATCCATAGCCCGTTTGAGGACGTGGTGAGCGGGATTGGCCTCTCCCGTCACGGTCTCAAAGGCGGCGACCACAACTGCCACGTCCTCAGTGCGTGACTCAAAGACGGCGACGGGAGTGGGAACTCTGCCTCCGGCTCCGGCAGCCACCGGTTTCGAAGGCAAGTCAACGGTCAGCCCCACCGGCATCATATCGTAAGTCTTCCAGCCGGTGAACGGATACCAGGCGATGATGAGACCAAAGGTCAGTGCCACCACCAGGAAGGCCGCTCGCTGGGTCGCGCGACGGGGATTACTGACCGTCCATTCGCGCAACCGGGCATAGCACGCTCTGCCCTTCTCCTGGAGATCCTGCCATATGGCAGCTGTTTCTTCCTTCATGCCAGTCTGTCCTCACGCTGCAGATCTTCAATCACGCGGCGGGCCTGTCGAAGCCCTCGGGCCCGGCGCACCAGGGCGCTCTCCTGAATGTGCTGGTTCATCGGCGTGTCAATCAGGATGCCTGGGATCTGGAGGGCATCGGTCACGGCCGGAATCTGATTGTAGCTGTCGTCGACGATGAGATCGGCCCCAAGCTCTCGGCAGGCATCCACTTTTCCGCCGCCGGTGAGGTGCAGTCCGTCAAAGCGCCCATCGACATGCTGTGCCAGCCAGTTCTCAGTCACCTGCTGCGCGTGTGCTCCGCGATAGGTCACGATGTGCACAGTGTGGCGTTCCCGCAGCCAGCCAAGGAACTCGCGGGCGTAGGGAAGCGGCAAAAGCGTGCCATAACCGCCCTCGTAGCGCACGTGGTCATGCACAGCCGGGGGGAAAACGTCCCAACTCGTAGCCTGCGAGCGCTCAAGTTGCTCGCCCACAATCTCCTCATGCGTCCGAATCAGACACGAGATCAGGTCCGCCAACACATCATCCAGATCGACCGCAACCAGCATTGAACTCCATCCACACTCGCCCGGGGATCTCATCAGCAGCAACCACGAGCCACCGGGGACCAGCCCAGTTCACGCCGCAAAGCGAGTACCATAGCTGCGCTTGGCACCCACGCCAACGTACGCTCAGCCCCGCCCCCCAAAGGTGCTCCCGAGAGACGATAGACGATTCCCCGCCGCCCGCGTTGCCTGCTTCCTCTTCTCAATGTGGGAGGAGCCGCCGTGCTCCGACTGCCTTTCTCCCAACAGACCAGGAATCGGCGGATGACCTTCGACTGTGCTCAGGTTCTTCGAGCACCGCCTCCCACATTGTGCCTTCTGCTGACGTGACCCCCTATCCTCCCTCCCGGATCACCCTTGGAAACGCCTCGAGCATGCTGTAGGTTGGCCCATTCGAGAATGGTGACGTACGCACGCGTTGCCCTTCGAACTGCACCCGCTTGCTCAGCCGAAAGAGCTCAATGCCCGAGAAGACCATCCAAGTTGGTATCATAGGCCCTGCTGAACAGATCACTCAGCATCTCCGCGTGTACGCGACACTCGCACCCGTATCTGTTACCGGTATCGTCCTGACTGATGGCCCTTCAGACGCCTGCCGCGATCTTGTGACCCAGGCCCCGCTTCGCTCCACCGTCGCTGAACTCCTGGACTCCGGCAAGCTGGACCTGGTGGATGTCTGCATTCCCGCTGCGCTGAATGAGCGCTGGGTCTGGCAGATCCCCCGATTCCGAACCCCGTTGCTGCTGACCGGACCTCCCGCGAACGAAGCCGGTGCTCTGGACGGCTTCCTGCGCCGACTGAAGAAGAGCAAATCACTCGCCGCAGCAACCCACACGCTGCGTTTTGCCAGTGCCTGGGCCCGAGTGAAGGAAATCGTCGAGTCCGGCGTTCTGGGCGATGCCCTTGAGTTGGAGATCACACTCGCCGATGAGGCGAAACGAACTCCGGGCGGACAGTCTCCGACGCTCTTCCAGGCTGTGGACCTGGCGTGCTGGCTGGTCGAACGCCCACCGGTCGGGGTGCAGAGCAGTGAGCCAAAGGGAGGATTTGAGCTGGCCTTCCCGGATGATCACAGCGTCCGGATTCTGCCGCACCACCCCGTTTGCACCATCACCGTTTCGGGCACCACAGGCGCTCTTAAGGGGATCCTGCCCCAGGGTGATACCAGTGAACTCCAGCTGAGCTGGCCGGACCGGACCAAAGTCCTGACCGTTCCTCCGTCCGACTCTCTCCGGAATGAGCTCGCTTACTACATCGGCGCAATGTCTCGCCGGGAACCATGGCTGATCGGTTCGCTCGCAGACCTGCAAAACAGCCTGCTTGCCTTTGAGATGAGCAGAACGTGTACCCCCGTTTCCTGACCCCCGCCGCCTCACTCCCACAGTGGCATTCGCACGCTCGAGCAATAGAGTAACCTTGGGGATTCGCACCCTCAGCCGTGGGGCTTTCCCGACCGGCAACTGCCAGAATCACCGGCTCTCTCGCAGGCAATGCGCGAGATTGGAGACGCGTCAATGATCACCACATTCGGGCATGTACGGATTGCGGCCGCCGTTCCACCAGTACGGGCAGCCGCCGTGACCGAGAACGTCAAGGGCATCCTGCAGCTCGCCGAACGGGCCGCTGACCAGGACTGCGATGCTGTCGTGTTCCCCGAGCTCTGCTTGACTGGGTACACATGCGCAGATCTCTTCCAGCAGCGCGCCTTGCTTCAAGCTGTAGAGGATGGCCTACAAAGCGTCTTGACGGCATCCTCGCACCTGGATCCCGTGTACGTCGTGGGTGCCCCGGTGGTGTCGCGATCACAACTGTTCAACGCCGCGGTCGTGATCCAGCACGGCACCATCCTGGGGGTCGTCCCAAAAACGTTCATTCCCGGCTACAGCGAGTACTATGAGCCGCGCTGGTTTGTCTCCGGTGACGCAGCAGTCGTCAACGAGATCCGCCTTTGCGGGACCACCGTCCCCTTTGGGACAAACCTGGTCTTCCAAGACTCGCGACATCCTGACTTCCGCTTCGGCGTCGAGCTCTGCGAAGACCTCTGGGCGCCAATCCCTCCAAGCTCCCGCCTGGCCCTGGGAGGAGCACTGGTCCTGCTCAACTGCTCGGCCAGTAACGAGCTTGTCGGCAAGGCGGAGTACCGCCGCCAACTCGTCGCCCAGCAGTCGGGCAGTTGCTTGGCTGCCTATGTCTATTGCTCTGCCGGAGTGGGGGAATCCACCACAGACACGGTCTTCGGCGGTCATGCCATCATTGCGGAGAACGGGGCGGTGTTGGCTGAAGGCGATCGGTTCCGCCGGGAACCGACACTGACCGTGGCCGATATCGACGTTGAGTTTCTCGAGCACGAACGTGTGCATAATGCGACGTTTGGGCAGGCAGTAGCCCGTGGAAAACGCGCCGGGGAAGGGGAGAGCATCGCGCTTCGGGAAGTCGGTTTCGAGTCGCGTGAGCCCAGTTCGGCAAACGGACTCGAACGCTGGATCGACCCCCACCCCTTCACTCCCGGGAATCCGGCCCGACGCCGGGAGCGCTGTCAAGAGATCTTTGCCATCCAGAGCACCGGTCTGGCCACCCGCCTCCAGCACACCGGTATACGGGATGTGGTCATCGGCCTCTCGGGCGGTCTGGACTCGACCCTGGCTCTCCTGGTGATTCGGGAGGCCTTCTCACGGTTGGAACTGCCCAGCGCCGGAATCCACTGCATCACCATGCCCGGCTTCGGAACAAGCAACCGAACGCTCGGCAATGTCCAGGCCCTGTGCCAGGCTCTTGATGTCCCGCTCGAGTTGATTGATATCGGGGAAAGCTGCCGTCAGCACATGCACGACATCGGCCACGACGGGGCAACCGGCGACATCGCGTTCGAAAATGTCCAGGCCCGGGAACGGACGCAGATCCTAATGGACAAGGCCAACATGATCGGGGCCCTCGTCGTGGGAACAGGCGACCTCTCGGAGCTCGCCCTTGGCTGGTGCACGTACAACGGCGACCACATGTCGATGTACGGTGTCAACGCCGGCGTGCCAAAGACACTGGTGCGCTATCTCATCGAGTACGTCGCGGACACGTGGGACGATGAGGAGATCGCCAGGATCCTGCGAGACGTTGTAGACACACCAATCTCACCGGAGCTCCTCCCCCCCGATGAGCAGGGCGAGATCACCCAGGAAACAGAGGCAGTGATCGGCCCATACGAACTGCACGATTTCTTCCTCTATTATCTGATCCGCCGCGCATTCCAGCCGGACAAGGTGCGCTTCCTTGCGGAACAGGCCTTCGCCGACACGTACACCACCGACACCATCACCAAATGGCTGCGGGCCTTCTGTCGCCGTTTCTTCATGCACCAGTTCAAGCGGTCGTGCCTGCCGGACGGTCCGAAAGTCGGCACGATCGCACTCTCTCCACGGGGTGATTGGCGGATGCCAAGCGACGCCAGTGCAGCGGAGTGGCTGCGCCGGTTGGACTCCTGATCCTGCCCTCGCCCGGATGTTGCACGAGTTGGGGATGCCCGAGATGCAAGGCAGAGCACGTTGAGCTGTAGTGACTACTGCCAACGTGCTGTAACGAAGCAGGTTGGGTATCCCCGGCTCGCCCGTAGGGTGAACACGCCCTGCTCTGAGAGCAATGGGACAAAGTGTGCCCTTACAAATCGCCGTGATAACAGTCACAGTACTTTGACTGCAAACAGATCCCAACTCCATCGTCCGTGTGTTCATGCAACGTTCGGGCTCGCCCCCGCGACAGTGAAAAAGGGGTGCCGCATGCCACCCCGGAAGACAACCGCAATGGCCAACCCATTCGACCCCACCTTTGATCACCTGATCGACCGACACGGAACAGGCAGCCTCAAATGGGACCGCTACCGTGGTCGCGACGTCATCCCCATGTGGGTTGCCGATATGGATTTCCCGGCCCCACCGTGCGTTCTCGATGCGCTGCATGCCCATGTGGACCACGGGGTCCTCGGCTATACACTCCCGACCGCTGAAGTCACCGACGCCGTGGTCAGCGGACTGGAGTCAGCCCATGACTGGCGCATAGACCCTGACTGGATTGTCTGGCTCCCCGGCGTTGTCAGCGCCCTGAATGTCGCCTGCCGAGCAGTGGGGAAGCCGGGGGATGGCGTCGTCGTCGAGCCCCCCATCTACCCGCCATTCATGAGCGCTCCCACCCTCTCCGGGCGCAAAACCGTGTCAGTCCCTCTCCTCGAAACCCCCGGAGGTTTCCGACATGATTGGGACGGGCTCGCGGATGCCCTCGGACCGGACGCCCCGCTGTTGGCCTTGTGCAGTCCCCACAACCCCACCGGGCGGGCCTTCTCACATGACGAGCTCAGTCGAATCGCCGCTCTCTGTCGCGAGAGGGATGCCATCGTCTGTTCCGACGAAATCCACTGCGGACTCGTACTCGACCCGGACCAGCCACACATCCCCTTTCCAGTCTTGAGCGATGACGCAGCCCAGCGCTGCATTGTCCTTATGGCCCCAAGCAAGACCTACAACATCCCCGGGCTGAGCTGCTCGTTCGCCGTGATCCCGAACCCTGAGCTGCGCCGTTCCTTCCGTTCGGCCGCTCAAGGCATCGTTCCCGACGTCAATGCACTGGGATTCACGGCTTGTGCGGCCGCTTACGCCAAAGGTGAATCCTGGCACCAAGCCCTCATCAGCTACCTGCGGGTGAACCACGACCTGGTTGCGGCAGCTGTTGCCGACATGCCGTTCCTGAAAGCAACCCCGGTGGAGGCAACGTACCTGGCCTGGATAGACTGCCGTCAGCTCCCGGTTCCCGACCCCGCCGTGTTCTTCGAAGAGAACGGGGTCGGCCTGTCCGACGGACAAGCCTTCGCCGGCCCAGGTTTCCTGCGCCTCAACTTCGGCTGCCCACGCCCCCGGCTGACTGAAGCCCTCCGACGGATGACGGACGCCGTACAGGAGCTCCTGAACGGGAGCCAGACAGCGCAGTAGTGCCCCGGTAGCAGGACGATCAGTGGAGATGCGGCTCTCGAAACCGCGTTCTGTAAGGAATCAAGACCATGCGTATCATGATACTGCTCACAGGCGTTACCCTCGCCTCGTGGTCCCAGATTGCCCCGGGTGAAACGCTCAGAGGGCGTGTCACTTCCGTGCTCAGCGGAGACACCTTTGTCTTGCTTGCTGGGGAAGAGACGTCCCAACGGGTTACCCTCTCCGAGATCGAGACCCCCGAAGACGAACAGCTGTTCTCAGAGGACGCCCTGAGAGTGCTGCAGGAGAAGATCCTGAACAAGACCGTGTCTGTGACCTATACCCCCGGGAAGGACGATCGTGAGATTCGCGGCAAGGTCATGTCCGAGAATCGCTGGATCAACCGGGATATGGTTGCCGGCGGCTGGGCCTGGCATGTGCGCTCAGAATCTGACAGCTGGGAGCTTGCCCGTTCAGAGAAAGAGGCCCGGCGCGAGCGCCGCGGGCTCTGGCGCGATCCCACTCCTACAGCCCCCTGGGTCTACCGGGAAGAGGCCAAAGAGGAAGCCCAGTTTCGCAGCGCCTGGGAGGAGGACATCCAGAAGAGCAAGTCGCGAAAGAGGGACGCCGCAAGCAGCAAAACAGAGTCGGCCAAAGGCGCGTCAGTTAAGAGCAGGGACAAGAGCTCCGCTAAGAGCAGCGCAAAGGGGGGCAGCAAGAAGAACTCAAGTTCGCAGGCGAAAAGCAAGAAGAAGGGCTCCGCTAAGAGCAGCGCAAAGAGGGGCAGCAAGAAGAACTCAAGTTCACAGGCGAAGAGTAAGAAGAAGGGGTCCGCCAAGAGCAGCGCAAAGGGGAGCAGCAAGAAGGCCACCAAGCCCAAAGCAAAGAGCAAGAAAAAGGCCTCCGGAAAGAAGGGGAAGTCCAAAGGCAAGAGCGGATTCTCGATCGACAAGAAACTGCGTTGATGGGGCGACCTGACGGGGAGCGTCAACAATGCTATTGACTTCCTCTGGAGACGGTCGCGGCATGGCAGCCCTCCCACTCTCGAGAAGCACACAATGTGGGAGGCGGTGCCACCCGGCGACTCTTCGGCCAGACACGGGGGGCAGAGGAAGTCAATAGCATTGGGAGCGACCTCAACCTCTGCTGAGGTATGCCAGTAGGTTTGCGAGGAACCGTTTGCCCTGCATCTCGCTGACCCCCGTTTCACTGTTGCCTCCATCCTCCCAGCGATCAAAACTCGGCTCGATGATCAGGAATTCCCCTGCGCCGTAGCGAGCGCGCACGAGGCACGGGCCTCCGGTGGCGTCGTGAGCGAGGACCTCACACTCCGGGCCGACGGCCGTCAACGTGTCGAAGCACACGGCTCCGGTCAAGCGCAGCGGATCCAGCCCATCGGTCAACCAGTCTGCCGCGTCTGCGAAGGTCGCAAGCGTCCCATTGCGATCGTCTGCAATGACATCAAACGGCAGCATCCCAAGCCTCCAGTCGGCATCGTTGATCTGCAGGAACACAACCCGTCCGCCCCCATTGACGAACGCGGCAAGTTTGCCGGCCGTAGCATCCAGCTCAGATCTGAGGCGCCCGAGGACGTCCGCACCCACAACAACGGCCCGGAAGGCAGAAGGATCCCACGTTTGCAGTGACTCGATTCGCACCACGTCCCCTCCCGCAGCCTGCAGGGCAGTCAGCGAGAAGTGACCGGCAGGACCGACAAACCCCAACGTCGAACCCGTTCGCTGAAGCGGACGAACCCGGACAAGAGCGACGACGCTCTCGCACGTTGCGTTGCCCGCCCGGCAGACGACCCGCATGGAGCCGGCATCCGTCGATGCCCGGATCTGAACGCCGGGGCTGGCCCCGGTGCCCGTGTTGCCGGACCACGTGAGGGTCCGGGGCTCCACGGTCACACCGTCGCTCACAGAAATCACCCGGACCTCGCACGGCACGACGGTCTTCCGCGGGTTGGTCACGTAGGCCACCAGCGAACCAGCACCCTCTTCAGTGAGGAACACACGGTCGCGCAGATGGATAGTCGGGCGGGCAGGCGGCGCAACCAACGAGGCGATGCCCCATCGCTTCACGAAGTACAGAGCGTGCGGCAGCTTCCGGAAGTTGCTCGCGAAGCTCTTTCCGGAACTCCGGCCGCTGCCGGTCGTTTTGCCGGCTGGCCGGGGGAGCGTTCGAAGCAGAAAGTCTCTGTAGCGTGCGTCTTTGGTGATCTCGTACGCATACGCGATTCCGCCTGTGACCAGTGTGGTGTACCAACCATGGTTGGCGAACTTGGCACACCCCGTCTTGTAGCGGAAGCCATTCTTGCTCTCATTCCAGGAGTGGTCGATCAACCAGTCCACTCCGCGCACCAGGCTGGCTTTGACCTTGGCGTCGGGGACAGCGCGGTCCACCATCATCAGGCCATGCAGGAGCACGCCGGTGGCAAATGCCTTACCGCCCACATGCGGGGCGTCCGGACAGTCACATTCGGGCGCCCCCTGCCTCATCCGCCAGCCCCCCGTTTCCGGGTCCTGCAGTTCGTAGACCTTCTCAAGATAAATGCGCGCCGCGTTGAGGTAGTAGGGGTTCAATGTCGACTCGAAGGCCGACATGGCATTGTAGAGGCTCCAGCCGCAGGAGCGCTCGATCCCGAAACGCCAGTTGGGCGTGTACGTCTCGGCCTGGTTCCAACAGACGTTCTCCGCAACTTCGAGATAGCGTCGATCCCCGGTCAGGAAGCCGTACAGAAAGTTCCCCCCCTGGAACGTGTGTCCCCCCGATCCGTCCCGCGCTCCGCGGATGAAGCCGGTCATTGAGTAAACCTTGTTCGTGATCCGGCCGTCATTGCGCTCAAAGAACCCGCCAACGTGCCCGACCGAGTGTGCGTAGACAAGCTCACGCATTCCTGGTTGCCACGGGTAGTGGACCGTGTCCACCGTGGTGTTGTGACGCGCCATCTGATCGCCGCGTCGGAAGACGTCCAGGTTGCCCGTTTGGGCAAAGTTAACTGCGCAAACATACTGAAGATCGTACTCGCTGTTCCCCCAGTTCCAAGACCGTTCGCCCCACCAGTCGCCATAGTTCATCCACCCGTATTCTCCTCGGCTGACACGCCCTTTCTCCAAATTCGCGAAGGACGTCTCGAACGCCTCGAAGTAGCGGGAGAACTCGGGCGGCCGATGGGCATCAACCCACCAGAATGCGCCACTGCCGCAGTAGTGAGATGATGGAGCGACGGCCTGAAGTGGGGACTGCCAGTGAGCGGCCCTCTCGGAAGCAGAGGGCGAAGCGGCTTCACCAACCGAGAGCATGAGGTCAGCCGTGTACTCCATTCCGCGTTTGAACAGGTACTTGCCGTTCCGGTAGCAGTAGAAGAGCGCGATCTGGCGCTCGTCGGTCCGGTCTTGCGGGGCAGCGAACTGGTCCTCAGGGAGCGCCGGCAGGAGGTCAAGGGTGAGTCCATCAGGGGTGACACGGATACCTTTGGGATACGTTTGCCAGAAGTCCCGGACCATTGCATCGAGGGTCAGGCCATCGGCACGAACTCTCACGAATCCGCTGTCCCGCTCACGCTCCTCGGTCTGCCCGGCATGCGTTACAGCCACGTGATCGTCATAGTCTTGCAGCATGGCCAGGGACACCGTCTCGCTGATATCGCCTCCAGCTCCACTCGCGAGAGTCGCCGTCTTGGTCCCCGGCAGCGGAATCCGTAGCGACACGCGACTGAGCTCAACGAACGTCTCCGCCAAGCTGTCGTTGCCGATCGTCCACTGGACCCGGACGTCCGGCCGCCCCCGATAAACGGTAAGACGGGCTCGATAGCGCATCAGCGCCAGGCCGTCAGCACTCACATACCGCCCCTCGACTCGAAGTGTCCCCCGCAATGGACCATTCGTCTCGACCACGATCCGCTCGGGTGGCCCGGGGCGGTAGACTGAGCCGTCGTCGCTGACCAGTTCGCCGCTGCCAAGGTCAACACGCCTGCCTTCCGTCGTCATCAGGTGTCCCACCAGGCCAGACGATTCACGGTCAATGCGGATCTGGAACGGCCCTGGCTCAAGGACGAAACCGGTCTCCGCCGCCCGGATGATGTCGTCACCCATTCCCGCTCTCTGGCGAACCGGGCCGGTAACGAGGCGGTACTCACTGGGGCGTCCGGGGATGGTGGCCGTCCGGAAGTCGACCAGCAGCCAACGCACGCTTCCATCAGGCCAGGCAGCCAGCATCTCGAACTGGGCCGGAAGCACTGAACCAGACGGGTCAAGAAGATGGACATCATCCGCAGAGGCGAGCATTCCCTGCGCGAACGGTATCCCCGAAGTCACCGGCCATCCTGCGCGAGGATGAGATGTCGGTTCCGCCACGGACAGCAAGATCGTCTGAGACGTGGTCGGTTTGGGGACAGGGCGGGTGCCGGGAACAAAGGTCTGTCTGTCTGATCGAGCCACTTCCCGGCCACGATACGCCACCCGAACCTGGGCCGAGTGGGGCCGATTAGGCACCCCCGGCGGCAGAACCACGGCATGGTTCCGCAACCCAATGCCACCACCGGGCATCGTCTGATCCAGCGCGTTCCCTTCGCCATAGTGAACCGTCCCTGTGTCGAATGGCCGGTCCGTGATCCAGGAGATCTGCGTCCGGCCATCGGGAAGCGTAAACGCGGTCAGATCACTGAAGGCGGGTGCCTCAAAGCGCTCAAAGCGGAGGTAATCGTAGTAGCACCATCCCAGGCGGTCCGGAAAGGCGTAGCGGTCATCCACCCAGAGGTCGAACGTACCGTCTGTGATGAGGTGGACCCCAAGGTTGAGCTCCCCGCGCCCGAGGCGTGGCTCCCACTCCTTCCCGTCAAAGGACAGCGCGATGGTGCGGGATGGGTTGTTCATCCAAACGCGAAAGAGCCCCTGAGGAAGGCCGGTGATGTGCGTGTGAAGCGGGGGCGCCCCCTCTTCCGGTGTCGCTCGGTCCGTCTTGATGTGCGGCGACTGAAACGACTGGCCGCCGGACCGCTTCTTGTGGACATCCTGCTCCTGGGTCCACAGGCACCACTTGTCGCCGGGGTGCTTGTCCTTTACCCAGGCGTCACCGGGCGTACTCCAGGCCTCTGCTTCGAACACCAGGCCCTTCAAACGACTCCGTAAGTTCTGGGCCACCGCCGACCCACCGAAACAGGCAACCATCAAGATGCCAAGGGAAAGTGAACGTACTCTCATCGATGTCGTGCTCCTCAGTTGGACTGATCCACTGTAAGAGCAACGCATGCACGCCGCCACTGCTTGGGAGAAGTCCGCACCCACGAGTGCCCCTTGGCATCTTCTCGAGCTTTCGCGCGGCCGTTGAGCATTCGCCTTCCGCAGTGCTGGAACGTACATTCGTTGGGCCCTGAAACTCGTCACTGCCACATGCTGTCGCGACAGGAGGACGAAGAATGACAACGGTACGCTTCCTTGCGATTTGTCTGGCGATCCAAGTTGGTTGCAGCCGGATTTGGGCCGGAGTCGGCGATGGGATCGCACTGGCCCCACACAGCTGGCTACCGGTCAGCGGCCAGTGGTCGGTCGACGCAACCCATATCCGCGAACTCAGCGACTCGGCGGATGCCGGTGATCGACCATTCTGGGCGGTCGGCGGCTCCTCCACGTGGTCCAACTGCCGCCTCGAAGCAACGCTTCAGGCCGTCGATGGGGTGGGGTCATTCTACCTGGCTACCCGATGGCAGAACCGCGATAACCACTATGCACTTGAGCTGGGCGAACCCGGTGGACACGTCCGGATCCTGCTCACGGAACAGGGGCAGACCACCGAATTGGCCGCCATCGATGGCGCGATCAAGATCGGAGCACGGAAGGAGCCCGTGCCAGTCGCGTTCGAAGCTACAGGAGCAATCCTGCGTGCCTACGTGAACGGGGAGCCCGTACTTGAGACCATGGATGATACGTTTGCCGCTGGCTGTGTGGCCATTGGGGAGCGGCATCGGCGCGCGGTGTTCGGCGCGCTGCGCATAGTGAAGACAGCCGCCGGCCCGGCCAGCGGCGGATTCAGAATCAGGTATGCCGGAGCCCGGCGAGTCTTCCTGCGCAACGAACGGGACGCAGCCGTGGAACTCACCATCACCAACGCGACAGGCGCCGCTGCCGAAGGCCTTCGAGCGCACCTCGAACTGGATGGACTCATGCCCCATGGCGTCTCGCTGCCAGGCCTCAAACCCGGAACAGAGGCGACGGTCCAGTACCCCGTCAAGAGTGAGTCATTGCGCGACTCAGAATATCGTCTGCGCTGCACTCTCCTTACCGGCGATCAGGTCCTGACACGTAAGACGTTCTCGGTGTGGATTGCCCCCCCCGCTAATCGCTCCGGCCTCGACGTCCTCTGCTGGGATAGTACCGGGGTGAATGAGGAGGCACTGCAGGAAATGCAGCGCTTGGGCTTCACCTGCCGCACGCTTCTGCTGTCCTCTCCCGGAAGAGCCACCGATCTCACCGACAGGCCGTGGGTCGTGCCGTCCGCCGACGCCGGCCTTCGGTTCGGCCTGGACGCCATGATTCGAGCCCACACGCGCGGCATCTGCGATGCTGACGACACGTTCATACGGGGCCCCAATGGGGAACCGCAGCTCGGGAAACACCGAATGAACTGCCCGAACCATCCGCTCGTACGGCGCCGGGTTAGCGAAGCTGCTCAGTGGCTTGCCAACACGATTCGAAGTATGCCGGCATTCCGATATGTGCTTCTCAATTCAGAAACAGAGAACGAAGAGCGCAAACTGGCGCCCTGTCGACACGCATTCTGCATAGAGAGAGGGCAGCAGGAGATTGGCTCCGCCATTCCCGCAGGACTTGAGCGCGGCTGGAGCGTTGTGGGTGCCTCGATGTGGAAAGCCCCCCAGGCGTTCGGAGTGTCTGAAGCTGCCTTGATCGAGGACGATAATCCACACTATCGCTACCTGAAGTGGTGGTGGCAAAGCGGGTCCGGTTTCACCCATCTGAATCGACTGTTCAGCGACACCCTCAAGGGCGAACTGCCGGAGCTCGAGTCCTTCCACGACCCCGTGCTTCGCTGTCCTGCCTTCCTCGGGCGCTGTGCGGGACTCGATCTCGTCAGTACGTGGACCTACACGAATCCCTCTCCATTGGGTGTGCTCCAAAACGCTGATGAGCTGATCGCGATGGCGAATGGTGAACACGGAGTATGCCAGACAATCCAGCTGTTCTGGTACAAAAGCGCGGCCATCCCGCCCGCGGATGCCAAGGGTGAGGCGTCCGCTGCCGGCGATTCGGTGGCCGCTGAAGACGCAGATGCGTGGGGAAACTACATCACCATCTCTCCTGCCCACCTGCGCGAAGCCGTGTGGCTGGCGCTCTCCCGACCGGTCTCCAGGATTCAGTTCGGCGGAGCCAGCGCGATCTGCGACCGGCCGGGCAGCTATGACTACACCAACCGGGATACGCCCCGAGAGATGGAGAGACTCGCTGCCGAGCTCATCAAGCCCTATGGGCCCATGTTGAAAGCGATGCCCGAACAATCGACCGACGTCGCCATTCTGTCTTCCGCTGCCAGCAGTCTCTTCGGACGTACGGGAAGTTATGGCCAGACCTCGAGTGCCTTCGGGGATTGCCACAAGACCGTCTCCCTGGCACAACTGCAGCCGCGTCTGGTTCTCGACGAGACCCTTCATGATGCGGCTCTCGAAGACGTTCGGGCGCTCATTCTGCCGGCCTGCAAGGTGCTGCCTGCCAGTGTCCACAATGCGATCCTGCGCTTTGCGAAAGCCGGTGGAATCGTGGTTGCGGACGACGCCCTTGGCCCCAAGATCCCCGGAGCTGTCAGGTTCACCTTCCCCGACACGAAGCAGAAGGAACTGACCGCATTGGAGCGGCGCGAAGCATGGGTGTCAGCCGGTCGACGCCTTGCCGATGCCATGCGCCAGGCCGGATTCCGCTGGCCGGTATCCAGTACCAGTCCCGACGTCATTTTGTCTGTCCGCAATGGCCACGGTGCGCGCTGCATTATTGTCGTGAACGACCGGCGCAGGGCGGGAGCGTATGTGGGCGCGTACGGCAGGATTCTCGACGATGGTGTCGCGCAGGAAGCAGAGCTCCTGTTCGATGCTGAGCAGTTCGGAGGCGGAGTGTTCTACAACGTCTCCCTCCGGCAGCGGCTGAGAACGGTACGGGAGGGAACACAACTGACAACTCGCGTGCTGGTCCCCCCGGCGGGGGGACAACTGCTCTACTGGTCCCCCCGGCCTCTCGCGTCCGTCGCCGTAGACGCACCAACCAGCACCCGACGTGGAGCAACGATGACACTCCGTTTCACCGTACAGGACCGCGACGGAGTGCCAGTGCCGGGAGTCCAACCGCTCCACGTTGCCATCAGTGACAGCAGTTCGCGCAGCAGTTCCTACAGCGGTTACTATGCTGCCGTGGACGGAACGTTCTCCCTGGACGTCCCCATTGCCATCAATGACCGACAGGGAGACTGGCTGGTCTCGGTCGAGGACCTTGTCGCAGGGAACAGAACCAGCGCAGCATTCACTGTTGCCCCATAGCGAACCGCGACGCCCCTGCTAACGAATTGTGTCGCCAGCAGCGCGCCGTTTGTAGTGAGGCACGTAGCGCAGCGGTGTGCCGTTCTTCCTTCTTGCCCCAACGCCATTCCCTGCTACTGCCCGGCAGCGCCCCCCTTGCGGATGCAGTAAAGGGCCTTAGCCGTCCGGACGAAGAGCGCCCCGCCTGCGGGAACGATGGTGGACATGCACGGCCGCTCAGGCATCTCAGTGCGCGATAGGACCTTGAAGGTGTCCCCTGCCGCCACCACGACCACCTCTCCCCCTTTGCTGATGCAGTAGATTCTGCCGTCAGCCCCGGTGGGTGATGCACGGAAGACGGCTTTCCCACCCAGAGATTCCCGCCAGATGACCCTTCCGGTCTTCGGCTCGAGGCAGGTCATGGTGCGCATGTCTCCGTCCAGCGTGTAAAGCCGTCCCCGATAGAAAAGGGGAGTGGTCACGTCCGGCGTATTCTTGTCGACAGACCAAACCACCGTGTCCTCGCCAAGTTCACCTGTACCGTCCACCTTGAGAGCGAAGATGGGCCGGTGCTTTGGTCTCACGGCCACGATGAGATCGCCGCACACGACCGCCGATGTGACGGTGCGTTGCCAAATCTCGCGATCTCGGGGCGTAAACCACCAACGCCAGTTCTCAGCTCCGGTTTCCATGTCGTTACCGGTCACACACTCTCCACAGACGAGGACCACGTTCTGCCGCCCGTCCTGCTCGAACGGCATCAGCGTGGTGTATGACTCGACCGACTCATCCGTCGCGTCCGTCGTGCGAACATGGCGCCAGAGCGTCTTGCCATCGTCTGCACTCAACGCCATCAGGAACGATTCCAACGGGCCTTCACGCAGGGCCCTTCCCTCCGCCTCCAGGCGCTTCTTCTCCTTCTTCATGTAGCGATAGGGATCTCGATTCTGCATGAGCGTAATGAACAGACGGTTCCCGTAGAGCAACGGGCTGGCACTGTAGCCGAACTTCACGATGAGCTGCCCGAACGTATCTTCCAGATCTCGTCGCCACTGCTGGGTGCCGTCCATGTCGAAACAGATGAATATGCCGTTGCCGTAGAGAAACCACACGTGTCGTCCATCCGTGACCGGCGATGGGTTACTCATCCGATTCGCCCCCAACGCCTTCCGGTCATCACCGACACGATGCCGCCACAGGATATCCCCCGAACGGGCATCGACGCACATGGCAACCAACCCCTTCGAAGCCGAATCGGTAGAGCTGAGGAAGACGCGGTCACCCCAGACGACAGGGGTGGAGCCGGCGGGGCCGGGCAGCACGGTCCTCCAAGCCACGTTCTCGCTGGGGCCCCAGCGCTCCGCCAGACCGGTTTCGGGCGAGGAACCGTTCAGATCAGGGCCACGCCACTGGGGCCAGTTGCCGGCCTGGAGTATCGTACCGAACAGGACGCAAAGGACAAGTGAAGTGGATCGCCGAAGGATAGGAATCATGGCTGACGGTCTCTCCAATTGAGGGACAGGATCACAACCGGTCAAAGCGACATGCCATCGTGCCGGTTGTGCCAACATGGCCTGCCCCCGCCATTGATGCAACCTGCCGTCGAGCCGCCACACACACCATGAGCTCAAGGGACGCCCGATGGAGGGCGAGAGTCCCCCCGAGTCAGGGGGGGGCAGGGAATGGAGTCAGCCCCCGGGTTCTGCAGTCTCCTTTCGCAACTCCTCGTACCGGTCCCCCCTCGGGATCGCCGACATCCTCCATCGGCCAACGCCTGCACTCACACTGGCGCGTCCAGCGGCCAGTGTGAAGTGCGTCACGCCAACCCCATTCCGCTGGGATCATCAATGGCAATGCGCCATGTTCCATCTGGCTGCTTCCGCACAACTTCTACACTGTGGAATTCCACTGTGACAGGCTTCCCGTCAGGACCTGCATGGGTGGCACTACCCTTGGTTCGCGTGAAGGCGACAGAGCCGTCAGTGCTGACAACCGATGTAACGCCTTCAATGTTGCCCACGCCACCCGCTGCGAGCATCCCCCTCAGGACCTCACGTATTGCCGCATGGCCAGTGACAACCTGACCGGGAGCCACGACAAAGACAGCGTCGGGCTCGTAAAGCTCAAGAGCCGCGTCGAGATCCCCCGTGTCGATGGTTTTGAACAATAGCTGATCGCATTCTTCAGGTCTGTGTGCTGGCATATTCGGTCCTTCCACCTTTGGGCCCAACGCTCGCCTTGAGGGTGCTCGACCCGCGCCGCGCGAGTTAAGCTACTCTCCGAGGCACTGTTCGACCATCCATTGCTCAGGGATCAATTACTTTGACATCTCCATGCGTGCCCGATGAACATATCAGTGTTGATATCGAGCAATCGTCTCACAGTTGTGCTACTCTCCGTTCAGGTGACATGAACGTGGCGCACATCGGCTCCTTGTTTCGCGACACCTGAGCATCCCAAAAGGACAAGCATGGCAAAGAACAAGAACACATTCGAAAAGCGCCGCAAGGAAATGGCGAGGACGCGAAAGGCCCAGGAGAAGCGTGAGCGGCGACTCGCGCGCAGATCACCCCCTGTGGATCCGGAAAGCCCTGACGGACTTCCGGCTGTTCAGGAGACCGACCAGGACGACGCTCAATCCGTAGCGACGCCCCCGGTGTGATCTCCGGCCTCATTCGGCACATCATTCTCTTGTCGAACTCTGTATGGACCCCATGGGATACTTCCCGGTTAGGTCCGGTAACGTGTATTGGCTAGCGAGGACGCCCGAATTACCGACGCGGGGCCGACAGACGGCCACGCACGAACGGGACCGCGAAGGAGAACACGATGACCAGGACGAGAGTCATGATGTTGCTGTTGGCCTCGATGGTGCTGCCAGTGCTGGGTCAGGAGGACCTCGCAATCGAGCACCTGTCGGCACGGCCACGTCTTCGCGAGAATGGTGTTGCCTACGACATCAAGGTCCGTTTCACGACCTCGGCTCCCGCGATCGCGCACGTACGGTACGGTGCTGATTCGGAGTGCCGGAAATCTCTCCCTCCGGAACCGGAACTGGCACGGAATCATCGGTTTGACATCAGCGGGGTGCCGTTCGGGCAACAGCGTTACGTCCACATCTCTGCCAAAGCCGAGTCCGGGGTCAAGGCCAGCTCGGATGTTGTTGCCGTTGCATCCCCAGCGCCATTTCCCCAGGGCAACAGGGGTCTTCTGCGCGTTCCGTTGACCGTGACTGAGACCCAGGGCGTGACACGCCGTGAGCCGGTCACATTCGGGATCCCTCTTCCGCAGGGGGTGCTGGGACAGCCACAGTCCGTACGCCTGATGGACGGCGCCACGCCCGTTCCGACCTCCGCCCGAGCACTCCTCCGCTGGCCCGACCGGACCATCAAATGGCTGTTGGTCAGCAGCACAGTTGAGGTAGCAGCGAACGAGGTCAAGCAGCTCGAACTGCGTGCGGAGGAACAGGCGCCAACCCCGCCTCCCTCGATGCTCACGGTGAGCGAAGACACGGTTGTTGTCGACACGGGAGCCGCCCGCCTCGAACTGGACAAAGCCACTGGCAAGGGAGCCCTGCACGTAGACGGGAAGCTGGTGTCGGCCCTGCCTGAATCACGCCTGACGGCCGTCGATGGTGAGGTGTTTTCCGGCCATGCTGAGCGCGTGATCATTGAGGAGGACAACCATCAGCGGGCGGTGATCAGTGTCAGTGGGCATCACCGTGACTCCTCCGGGAAGGCCTACTTCGGCTTTCTGATTCGTTACTTCTGCCACGCAGGGCATCCGTTCGTACGGGTGGACCACGTGCTCCGGCACGACATCGTCGAGCCCGACTACACGTACGGTGACGAGATGAAGTCCTTCGCGTCTCTCGATCTCGTGTTCGACATCCCTCCCGGTCCGGAAAGTGCCGCAGTTCCCTTGGAAGAGGGACGGACGGCCACTCTTTCTGAAGGTCAGCGGCTGTTCCAGCATGCCGAGGACACGTACAGCGTGGACGGACAGCCTGACGGGCAACGTTGCCCTGGCATGGTCACCAGCGGCGGACTTGCCGTTGCCGTGCGCGATTTCTGGCAGCAGTGGCCGAAGAGCCTGGGCCCAGAGAAAGGGAGGTTGGTTGTAGGGCTCTACCCCAAAATCACGCCCGGAGACCGTTACGCAAGTAGGCCCGACGAGGCTCTCCTCTATTACTATCTGCGCGACGGAAGCTACACCTTCCGCTCGGGCTTCGAAAAGCGCCACGAACTGCTGATGGGGCCGGAGGGCACGGACTTGTCGCGCATACAGGCCCGGATCGAAGCACCCCTGCTGGTGACCGCCGCACCGTCGTGGTACACATCCTCCGGCACGCTCTTCGGCATTGCCTCCGACGACCCGGCCGAGTTCGCCATGTACGACACCATGATGAACGACGGGATCGACGACTACTTCGCCGCCCGGAAGGACCGTCACTGGTACGGCCTGATGAACTTTGGCGACGCACCCGGCGGCCGAGCCCACAGCTGGCGCAACATCGAGTATGACACGCAGCACGGTCTGTTGACGCAGTACTTCCGCACGGGTGACCGTCGCTTCTTCGTGGGGGCCGAACAGGCGGCCCGGCACAATGCGGACGTCGATGTGGTGCACTACGCAGCCGGGCAAACGGCTGGTCCCGGACCGGGTCGACGGGTCGGGCAAGCCTGGGTACACTCGCTGGGGCACACAGGCGGCTACTATCCGAAGGAGCACCTGGACATGGGGCTGTACGCCACCGGCTACTGCACCAACCGCGGTCATATGTGGAACCAGGGAAATCTGGAGTACTACCTGCTTACCGGCGACGAGCAGGTCCAGAGAAGCGCCATGCAGCTCGCGGACTGGGTGTGCGGCTGGAACGTGCTCGGCTTCTCCTACGGCAACGCACGGGTGCCCGGCTGGATGGGGATCATCGCGATGGCGACGTACTTTGCGACCTACGATGATTACTACCTCAACGGCATGCGCCTGATGTATGAGGAAGTCCGGGCCAAGGGCGACGAAAAGTACGGTCTGTGGATACACAAGCTCGGCGGCGGACACTGTCGGTGTGAGGAAAAGCACGACGGTGAGGCAGGTTTCATGGCCGGGGTGCTGATGACTGCATTGAAGTACTTCTACTTGGCCACCGGCGATCAGGAAGTCGCCGAGCGCATCGTCAAGATTGCCACGTTCCAGGTGGATCATCTATATGAGCCGGCTGAAGGCGCGTTCCACTACACAAGCTGCCCCAAGACCGGCGTGAGTCCCATCCTCAGTCTCATCATGGCCAACGGACTCGGATTCGCCGCCAACTATTCAGGCGACACGCGCCTGGCTGAGGTCGCGCGTACGGCTCTGGTGAATGGACTGGTTGCCTTCCAGCGGAGGGGACCGGGGAACAGCGTTCTCTACAGCTTGCCAATATGTTCGGCAGCGATGGCCATGCACGAGGTCTCACGCCTGCCGGGGCCGCCGCTGGACAAGGTCTATGAGGCGGAGGTCGGCGCGGCTCTGAATCCCGCTCGACGCGCTGTCCCGGCGCTGGTACCGAACCCCGACTTTGAGGAACACACGAAAGGGTGGGTCGTGCGCGGCACGTTGGAGCTGTCGCGCAGCACCGAGGTCTCACACTCAGGCAAGGCGGCGGCCAAAGCATCCGGCAGCGTCAAAGGGCAGAATGAGTACTTCGTGACGCGCTACTCATGCGGACCGCCGTGGGAGATCACCTGGCTGGAGAAGGGCAAGGACTACCGCCTGCAATTGTGGCTGCGGGTGGAGCGACTCGCCGAAGGTGTCCCGGGGCCCAGGCCGAGAATCACCATGCGCTCACGAGGCGTGTCGCGACAGAATTTCTACACAAACCCCTACGATATGTCGCGCCAGGGAACCTGGCAGCTGCTGCAAGGCGACTTCACCGTGCCTGACGACTACGATGCACTCTACATCGCAGTGAGCACGGTCTCGAAGGTCGAACAGACAGACGTGCTGATGTATATGGACGACGTGACCATCATTCCGGCAGGAACGACCGCGCGCGACACCTACGTCTACCCGACCTCCGCGGCGCCCGATGCGGAGCTGAGCGGCGGCCTCAAGCTCACCGAAGACGAGAATCAGAAGGGCTGGAAGACGATCCTTCCTACCAACGGACCCCCCGGCGTCGCGGCGTTCGCGATCGAGACGCCGCAAGCGGATCTGTACCGGGTGTTCGCGCGTGTCAAGGCGCCACAGGCACCGACCGAATTGGCCGTGAGTATCGACGGCAAACGGGCGGGGATCTTCCAGCTTGGTAAGTCGGTCAACTACGCGTGGCTTGAGCTCACGCCGGACGCCGGTCACAAACTGCAGCGGCTCTCCGCCGGCCGGCACACCGTGACCGTCGCGTTCCCTCGTGACAGCGGCGGGGTTATCCAGAAAATCTGCCTCACCAACGAACTCGCGGGCCGGTAAACAGGGGGCCCGACTGTACGCCGGTTGCCTCAACGTGGGAAGCGGCGCTCGAAGAACCTGAGCACAGTCGAAGGTCATCCGCCGATTGCTTCTGCCTCAACGTGGGAGGCGGTGCTCGAAGAACCTGAGCACAGTCGAAGGTCACCCGCCGATTGCTTGGCTTCTGGTCTGGAGACAAAGATCGGGGCGGTGAACAGGGGGGCGACTGTACGCCGCACGGCCCCCGGGCGGCACTCGAGGGATGGCGATCGGGGGGCCGCTCGCCGTACAAGAAGCCCGACTGTACACCGCAGCTGCCCTCACGAACGACGCCTTCTCACCTGACCACAACGTCAAACACTTTGATGCGACGACGTTCGCCGGCCGGACCTTTGATAGTCAAGGTAACCACGTGCTGACCGGGCTTCTCATACTGGTGGATGGGATGCTGTTCGGATGAGGTCGTCCCGTCGTCAAAGTCCCAGAGCCACGCATCGACGGTGCCGTGCGAGCAGTCCTTGAAGGCAACGAGTCGTCGGTCCATATCGAGGATCTTGAAGGACCAATCTGCGTGGAGTGCCGGCAGGAAACGCGGTTCCGGCGGCATCAATCGGAAGGCACACAGCATCGACGCATCCGAGTCCATCCGTGTGTTGTGCGACAGATTCCAGAAGCCCTCGTACTTGCTGCTGTTCTCGTCGTAGTCGAGGACAGCCCACGAGAGGCCGATGCGGGTATCCTCCACGAGTTGAGATGGGACGGCACGCGCCGGCCCATCGTAGGGCGCGTAGTCAAACGGGGTTATCCAAAACTCGAGCACAAGACGACCGCCCTCCCCCTCCTTGAGCGCGTGCGAGTAGGCATGGTTGGCGTAGGGCAGGACACCGATCCAGGGCTGACACCCCCACACGAACACCCAGTCGCGCCCCGGGCCGGGGGGAGTGAAAATGTGGTAGTTCTGGGCGTGGACACCTTTGAAACGAAAGTGGGCTTCGGACTGATCCATCTGTGAGTTGATGATGAACGGTCCCCCGGACAGATCCCCGTCCACGCACACTTCGAAGATGTCGCCTCGGCGGATATGCATGTTCCAGTAGTCGTCGAATGCTTCGTACAGGAAGTAGAGCCGGTTCAGTCCCTTGACCCAACCGACTCGGACCTTCACGTCGAGATCGGTCGGATCGTGGTTCGTGCCATTGCCTTGGACCGTATCAGCAAGTTGGTCGGTGCCGTAGACGTAGTCGCTCCCAACGATCTGCCAGTCATCGACCTTGCCGTCGATCCGTGGGATTCTATCCGCGGGGAACTGGAAAATCCTGAACTCCGTGTCGGTCCGCTCAAGGGCATGGAGTGCAGGGACTGCCAGCAACACCAAGCCCCAGACACATCGTTGATATCGGTTCATGAGACGTTTCTTCCTTTCGCTTCTGAAGGAGGGGGGCATCGGAATGCCCGGAACTTAAGCAACTCGCTCCTGCGAGGCGGCTGCGTCAACGTGGGAGGCGGTGCCACCCGCTGATTGCTTCGGTTCGTCAACGTGGGAGGCGGTGCCACCCGCCGATTGCTTCGGTTCGTCAACGTGGGAGGCGGTGCCACCCGCCGATTGCTTCGGTTCTGGTCTGGGGACAAAGATCGGGGCGTGGCAGCCCTTCGACTAGGCTCAGGGCCTTGCGCAAGTCCCACAGCCGTGGGACGCGTCGAAACGGCCCCTCCCCCCTTGAAGGGCCACTGAGTTTCGCCCCATTCGGGGGCACGGACATCTACCCTACTTGCTCAGAACAGCGACCGCCTCCGTCCATCTCGGGCGCCCGAGGCGTCAAGCCTCTGCTTGGCGATAGTTGGCCCCGGGCATGCACGCCTAAGCGTCTCAACAGAACATAATCACCTTATTGCCCAAGGACTAACCGTCGCTGTTCCCCCCTCCTGACAGCCAGCCCAGACGGGGTCGGCGCCACAATGTCTGACCGTTGGCGAGCGGCTCACCAACCCAACGGCCACGCACCAGCAACGCCACGTGCCAAAGTGGGGGCCCGCCCGTCGGTGGCCCTTCCCCTTCAGTCCAGTATGTTGAGTGCCCACGGCCCCCGTACTTGGCGTGACATCAGAACTAGTGGCGGCGGCGAACCAAGCACGAGAGCTTCGACCACCGGCATCAAGCGCAGGACGCCCTCGGCGACACTGCCATGCCGGGAAACGCCTGGAAGACGCAGACGGTATTCGATGCCAAACAACGGTCAACACAACCCAGTTGTCCATGCCCCGACCGTGGTCATCCGACACCGCAGGGAGAAAGGGCACAAATGCTCGATCCTGCCGTTGCGCGGAAGGGCGGACTTCGTCTTCCACGTCCATCCGGTGCGGCAACCGCTGGACCTCACCGACTACGTGCGTCTGGGGGTGCGTGGGACGTTGCTGAGCGACGACGACGCAAACCGGGGATTGCTCGTTCTGGACGCCAGCTGGCACAGAGTGCAAGTCCTGGAGCGCGCTCACGGCGACGTGCCGGTGCGCAGCCTGCCACCATGGAGAACCGCCTACCCCCGGGTGTCGAAGATCCGCCAGGACCCGCCAACCGGTCTGGCAACGATCGAGGCAGTGTTCGCTGCCATGGTCATCCTCGGTCGCGACCCGACCGGCATCCTCGATGACTATGTCTGGCGCGACCGATTTCTGGCCCTCAATCGCGACTATCTGGCCTGATCCATCCTGCCCGCCCCCGCCGCCACCCTCCTCCTGGTAACAGTTTAGCGGATTCCGGGAGATTCAGGATGAGTCGAAGGCCGGCAGACTGTCGGGTTCGTAGAGCGCGTCGCAAGGGGTGTTGTCTCCGTGGAGGAGAAGTTTCTTGAACAGCTCGACGGGATTCCTATCCTGTCGTTTGGCGGTGGTCAGCAATGACAGGTTGACCGCCATGGCTTGAGCGCCAAGGAGAGATCGGCTGCCGAAGGATATCTTGCGGAAGATGACGGGGAGGCGGAGGGACTGTTCTGCATGATTGTTGGTCGGCGGCATGTCCTTGACTTCGAGAAATGCGAACAGGTTCCGGGCATCGCGTTTGGGGGATTCGGGGTCAGGCCTTGGAATTTGTAATTCGCGCCCGTAGTTCCTCGTACCGGCTCCGCACTTCAGCATCCTCGGTCAGGTCCGATCTAAGATGGGGGGATTCGGGGTCAGGCCTTGG
>Ga0209045_1000909_pt1 | contig 30827 bp, 22 predicted proteins | sample SaaInlLV_10m_DNA_4_FD_184664 | JGI IMG/M metagenome (GOLD analysis project Ga0209045, IMG submission 184664) | Marine microbial communities from expanding oxygen minimum zones in the Saanich Inlet - Saanich Inlet SI072_LV_200m_DNA (SPAdes) (version 2) | ecosystem: Environmental > Aquatic >...
GCTGCACGCTACACCTACGCGTGCTTCGATGCCACAAGAGGGCAATACAACGACGCGTAGATCTTTCCACTTGAATGAGAGAAGGTTGCAGATCCCTCTTCCTGCATCCACAGTAAACTACCGCTAGGGGAGGAATACGGTCGCTTCTACTGGCAGAGCGGATACGGCATGTTCTCAGTCAGTCCAGCACGCGGCCAGGCTGTCAAGACGTACGTCGAGGGTCAGGTCGAGCACCATCGCACACAGACGTTCCAAGGGGAATTTCGGGCGTTTTTGGCACGCTACAAGATCCCGTATGATGAACGCTACGTGTGGGACTGATGCGCCCTTTCAGGGCACAGCGACAGACTCACCATACCCAGGCCGTCGGCCTGGGCTACGATGTGTCCGCCCCTTTGGGGCTCAGGGGACAACGCAGATGACCATAGACCACGGGACTGTCCCACACAGCTGGCGCCAAGAGGAGCTCGACCAGTTGCTGTGGAACGACGCTCCCCTGCCGACTCCGCCGAGACCGGGGGGGCGACCGTAATACTGCCCCAGGAGTTCGAGGAGCTGTCGTCGCAATCCCTGTAGACCACGCAGATGCCCTTGAGCTCCCTCTTTGTTTCCGCCCGGATGTCCTCAAGCGTCAGTGTTTCAGGGGGCGTGGCATTGCCGCACTCTACTGAGCCTTTGCGAACGCGTAGAGCGTGCGCATTGTGGTGACGTAGACGGTTCCGTTAGCCGCAGCCGCCGTGCCGCTGACGGGGCCGTCGAGCACGGTTGACGAAAGGACCTCCTTCTCCCGGTCCGCCGCCAGGATGAGGAATTGCTTTCCTCGCGTGCCCAAATAGAGTTTGCCGTCCGCAACCAGAACCGAGCCCCAGACCGGTCCCTGCGTTTTGTGCGTCCAAACCGCCTTGCCCGTCTGGGCGTCGACGCAATGAAGCGTGCGGTTGCAGTCTGCCACGTACACCAGCCCTTTGTGGACAGCGGGGGTGGCACTGATGTGTCCGGAAATTGGGTAAGACCATGTTTCGGCTGAGCCGGTCACGTCCCCACTTCCGCCGGCATCGATTCGTTTCAGCCAGGATTGGCGCTTGCCCCACCACATGTCTCCGCCAGCGGCGACGTAGACGGCCCCCTCCTGGAAAACAGGCATCCCGTAGATCGTGGTAGGGCCTTCCTGACGATTGCCGATGAAGGTGTGAACGTCGCTCTTCGGGGCGGTCGGATCGCAATCAAACCGCCACACCTTTTCCAGCGCCTGGACAGCGCCTTCGGATAGGGCCCGGGGCAGTGTGTTGAACGCGTAGCAGACACCGTCGGGACCACCGTAGAAAAGCAGCCGGTTCCCACCGACATCGCCGATTGCCGGGGAAGACCATGTGCAGTGGAACGTCACCGACCCCAGCCCTTCCTGCTCGCGCGCTACGAGTCGGCCGGTCAGCTTGTCGAGCACGATCAGGCACGGGGCATCAGGGCGGCGGATCTTGCGGTGCGTGTTGTCGACGCCCGTGCCGGTGTTGAGGTACAGGTAACGACCATCGATGAGGATGGAGCTGTGGGCTGAGTCGTGGCAGTACGTGCCTGCGTCACGCTGCATATCGAAGAGCCAGACAATGTCCGCGTCCTGTTTGCTCAGGGCTACTGGCTGTTTGCCTTCCGGTGCGGCGTGCACCGCTTCCTGATCGAAGGGCCCGTCGTTGCCATTGGCCAGTCCCGCCGTATCGAGGCACAGGATCTCGCCGCGGTTGCTGACGACGTAGACCCGATTGCCTTCGACAGTCGGCGGAGAGCAGATGCCGACCTGCGGCCAGTCGAGATACTTGTCTCCCGGGAGCTTGGGCACGGCAAGCTGCCAGCGGAGGCTGCCGTCTGTTTCGTTGAGGCAGAGCAGGATGCCGCGATCGCCTTGGTGTTCCGGCGCTCGCGGTCTCCCGTTGTTGGTGCCGATGTAGATACGGCTTCCCGCTATGATTGGGGAAGCGTATGTCTTGGTCCCGAGAGGAACCGTCCACTTCACGTTGTCTCCGTTTGCCACGTCAACCGTGTCAGGGAGACCGACTTCATCTGAGACCATGTTGCGGGTGGGCCACTGTCCCCACATGGGGGCGTCTCCGGCGCCCGCATTCAGGGCAAGGAAGGCGATGCCAACGATCAGAAGTGTGGCCAGCCGGCGGACCGTCAGCCAGAGATGCGACGAGTGGGACACCATGTTCTACTGCCTCGATTCCGTGAAGCTGAGCAGTCTGAAGTTCTTGGGAGCGATCCGGCACGTGACCATGCCGTCTTCGATACGCACCGGCAGTCCATGCATATTGTCCTCAACCCGATTGGCGGTTGGGTTCTTAGCCCGGATTTCGGACAATGGGACTGCCACGCCGTGTGCTTTCCCTGAGAGGTTTGACAGCACCAGCACCAGCCGCCTGCCGCTGCTGTAGCCGGTGGCGTAGACATTCCGGCTGTTGAGTGCGGCGTTGAGTTCATCCCACTCCCAGTAAGGGATGAAGGTGGTTTGCGGTTCGCTCAATTCGTCTAGCACGGTCCAGGCTTTGAAGACAAGCGGCGTGTCAACATACTTGTTCCACACGCGTGTGCCGTGCAGCAGGCTCATGGCCAGCAACCGTGGCGTCCCGATGACCTGTTGTTCGGTCCGGTCCACATTCGGGCCCATGCCGTAGCCGAATGCAGGGAGGTAGCTCATCTGCACCCCGAACTGGTTGGGGCCAAGCCAGCGTGCGCGCCATTCGCCAAGGGAGAACATCTCGGTGTGATCCGAACCATACGCCCCTTCGCCCTGGAGCTCGACATCAGTGAACGAGACCGAGCCGGGGTACATACCCGCGTGGGTCAGGATGAACGGCTCCCTGCCTCTCTTGACGAACTCATTGCGCACCATCATGAAGAGCTTCCTGAAGCCCAGCAACGGAAGGGTCGGCCGGAGCGTGCCGCTTTCATCCACATAGCCGCATCCATGCTTGGTGTTCTGGCAGAGCAACGGCGCGCAGTTGTCGAAATAGACCCCCTTGATGTCGTAGTCATCGATGAGCGTGCCGACCCCCCGGCCATATACGCAGAGAACAGGCTGTTTGGGCAGGTTGGGCGCAGGTAGGGCGGCCTGGGAACTCGGGGGTGGTGCGTCCACTCATCCGTCTTTTCGACGTAGTAATGTCCGGCGGGGTTCTCGGCGGCAATGTGTGTTGCGGCCAGATAGGGCAGTCCCAGGTGCCCCAGACGCTCTGAGCACCTGATCAGTTTTGACAGTCGTTCCGGGTAACCCACCAGCGGATTTGAGCAGCCTCCGACGGGAACTCCCGGGGCCCATCCGCGCGATCCTTGACTCCACAGCGTGAACCAGTAGAATCCGATGTCCCTGTACGGCCTGTGGACCGTCGGCACCCACCTGCCTGGCAACACGCCCTTTCTCACCACGTCATAGTCTTTCCCATATGCGGGGGCTTCTACCGTGGTCTCTCCTTCCGGGGTGTTGTCTGCCGGTCGCTTCTCAAGGACAGCCAGGCATGGGTCGCTCACCGTTGGGTAGCCTGAGAAGAAAGGACTGAACCTGGAAGCGGACCACTCCGTTCGCACCGGCTTGGGCGGCATGATCTGCAGCACGAATTGCAGCACCCGTTTCTGGTTCAGAGGAACGCTGTGGGTGACGAAATTGTAGGTTAGCCGAACCGCTCTATCGCTGCGGATCAGGCGGGTTGTACAGTCGCCCTTCTCAGCCCGGTATCCCTGTGTACTCAAGCTGACCAGGCTGATGCCTCTCGCTTCATCCCCGATCCACACGGTGCGCAGGAAGCCCCGCTTCCATTCCCAGACGAGTCCGGCACTGTCCGGGACCAAGGGGGTCCAGTCATTGCGGTTCGCTTCCGACATGTGAGCGCTGCCGATGAAGGCTCTCGTCTCAACCCTCTGTCCCCTCTCAGGAATTGCTCCATAGCCAAACACCCAGTCGCCGTAGCCTCCGGCCGTCGGGACGGCCATCTTGTTGTACCTTATATACTTGCCAACGGACGGCAGAAAGGGAATCGACAGCGTGACATTGGCTATGGACGCGCCCGGCGTCTCCGGGAACGTGACGGTATAGACAAGGAATGCGTCATAGGCCAGGTCGAGGGCCACGGCCATCGTTCTTCCTGCGTCGTGGAGCTCTTGCCGCAGGAAGGCCCTGTGGCCGGTTGAGCGGATGGCGGGCTCCGGGGGGGGCAAGCCGAACGTCGTCCCATCATCCAACTTGACGGACAACTCGATAGGCTCGGCAAGGACTTCTTCTCCGAGGATGGAAACCTGTTGCGGCAGAATGTGTTTTCCGAAACGGAGGCGTGACGTGGTGAGGCTGAAATCTCCCGGTGCATTCATGCGGATTGGTTCATAGGGCGGCAAAACGGCGTCGACGTCAGCGATGGCCTCAAGCTCTGCACGTTCTGCTTCTGAGAAGCCCGTGTAGTCGGCGAAACGCGTGTCCTTTGCGTACTCCGGCCAGTTCTCACACATCTCACCGAACTCGTCGTCGGGAACCGGGATTTCCACGGTCCTGATCCGCGCCCTCACATCCATTCGTGCTCCATCGGTTGCCTCGAGGAACACGATCGACGGGCGTATCCCGGTTGCGTTCGTGGTTGGGCTGTACACAAAGGAGTACTCCTTGAGTGTGTTCGAGAGCACGTGCCGTTCTGAATAGTTGTTCCCGATGTGGTGCCCATCCTGTTCGTACTCGAAAGCTCCGAACCGGAAATGTCCTGAACCTGAAGCCTGGATGCGCATTCTGTACTCGCTGCCCGGTTTGACCTGCAGCAGGTGCGGGCTGTATACCGAAAACGTCCGCTCCATACGGGGCGACGTCACGATGAGGTCGGTGGTCAGGATGTGTGCATACTGGGATTTCTCGGTGGTCAGCATTGCTGTGGTATGTCCGGGCCCCAGCTTGCTCCAGCCGGTGACGCCTTCCGTGAAATCCCCGTTGAACACGGCATTCCGGGTTCGTTTTGGCCCGTCGGCAGCGAAGAAGGCCGGACACGCACACGACAAGCCGACTGACACGGCGAGTCGGACGAATCTCATGCAGGGAAAGCGATGCCAGACCATCATCGTTTGCTCATTCGCTGTTCAGGAGTTGTCGTTACGGATGTGTTGTCGGCGTCAGACCATAGCGTGCCGGGGGGGTGTTGACGAGAGGTCCATGGGGTGGTGACGCGCTGGATCATTGCCTTTTGGTCGAACCATCGACGCCCTGCCCGAGGACCACTATGTTGTCCTTCGGCGCAAGGGCCACTGAGATGCGTGGACATGATGGAGAATCGGGACGGTGAGCACGAAGATCCACCACGACGTCGAGTTTGACAAGCTGCGGAAGCGGTTTGGCTCCACCGGGACTCAGGACGAACGGATTGCGCTGCTGAAGGAGCTGGTGGCTCTGTCGCCCCGCAACCCCAAGAGTCGGGGGCTCAAGGCCCAGTACCGAGCCGAGCTGGAGAAGCTCCAGGAGCAGCGCAAGGGTTCGCGCGGCCACGGTGGCCAGCAGGTCGGGTACGATGCCATCCACTTCGCCCGGCAGGTTGCGCTTGTGGGACAGACGAACACAGGCAAGAGCACGCTCCTGAGTGTTCTCTCCGGGCATGCGTATCAGGTCAGTCCCCAGGCGTTCACAACCTTCAAGCCGGAGGTCGGCACGGCCCACTGCGAGGGCGTGCCCGTGCAGATCGTCGAGGTCCCGGCTGTCTACCCGGGGGATGCTGAGCCGGACAAGTTCCGCTTCTTGCGCAATGTGGATGTTCTCTGCATCTGCGCCGCAACCGCGGAAGATGTCGAGATTGCGGCTGGGTGCCTCGAGGACGCATTCGTGGTACCCGTGGGTGACTACGTGACCCCCGAGAAGCACAAACAACGACCTAAGGATGAGATCATTGAGAAGCCGGCGTTTGTGGCGGGATGGGACGCGAACTGTGCTGCCCGAGACCTGGAGGTCGTGCCGATCGATGATCCGGCCGGTGTCGGGGCCTACATTCGGGCCTTGCTGCATGTGAAGCGCGTCTACTCCTCCAGGAAGGGGGAGATCGATGCACACCCCCGTGTCTTCCCGCTGGATCGGGAGGTGACGGTCGAGGATTTTGCCACAGCCGTAGACCGTCGCTTGCTCAAGACCTACCATCGGGCCCGGATCACCGGGCCTTCCGCCGGCCATGCAGGCCAGATGGTCGGCCTCGGACACGTGCTTGCCGATGGCGACATTGTGGAACTGGTGCGCTGAGACGATGGGAGGCGGGAGCCGGTTGGATCACGCCAGGCCCTGGCCACAGTAGCGCAGGATGTGGTGATTCGGGGGCTCGTAGGTGGCTCTGATGGCCGTCAGGATCTCGTCACGGCGCGCTGCGTACTCGGCCGCAGGGAGCTGGATGACCACGTCGTCTACATCGTGTGGCCCAATGCGCCAATGCCCACAGACTGCCCCGGTCAAATACCCGTCTACCAGGAGATATTGCAGGAGTTCGAGGCCGGCGAAGCGTCTCTTCATCTCGCTTCTATGTGCGCGTGCGATGGGGTCGGATGCGGGCAGCATGACCACTCGACTTGGGATCGGACATGTCTCCAGGGGCAGGGCGTCCGCCGACAGCCATCCCCGGCCAAGCCCGGGAGTGTCGCTCGGGACAAGAGTGCCCGAGCGTTCGCCTTCGGTCAGAAATTGCCGGACGTCCTTCACCCGCAGAGCCGACCAGTCCCGGAGGTTCTCCATCGTGGCGAACACCATGGCGTCCATGAAGCGCTGTGCGACCACGGCGATCGCCTCGGAACGGCGCTCGTCATCAACGTCAACGTCCGGCCATTCCGACTCGAAGTCATACCATCCGCGTTCCCAGTCCGTCTCCACCTGGTCCTCATAGACGAGGAAAGCCTGCTGCAGTCGGCTTAAGGCCGGGCCGATCTCTTTGCTCAGGTAGTCGGTTTCCTCGCGGAGCTGACGCGGCGTCAGTGGACCGGCATGGCGGACGGCGTGGAGGACGTCTTGCTGCACGCTGTTCGGCGATGTGATGGGGCGTCGGAATGCGTTCGCGTAGTCTTCGAGATCCGCCGCGAGCACGTAGCCCACCGTTCCGCCCAGGAAACGGCCTTTCACGATCTCCCGCCTGGCACGCATTCGACTGACGAGTGGTTCCTCTTGGAATTCAGTTCGCCCCACCAGAGTGGGGGGAGAGCCTGGGTAAGCGAATGCGGGCGGGGAGACGGGCTGCAGCTTCCGAAAGAGCTTGACATAGCCTTCCGGACCGTGGCATTGCGGCGCGAAGGCTTGTGTCTGCATGCGGGCTGCGAGTATCGCAGTTCTGTCGATTGCGGTCATGTGCGTTTGCCTTCGGGATGGCCGGTCAGGTCGCGGACCATGTCACACACCTTACAGGCATACTCGGCGTATTTGCAGGCCAGCTCCCGCAGGCGAGTACTGTCCTTGGTGGTCATTGCCGGCTCTTTCCGCTGGCTGTGAGGTCCATTCATTTCGGTTGGGCGAGAATGGCAGGGGAAGATCCCTCCGAATGAGGCGAAACTAGGCACCCCGCTCCTGCGAGGCGGCTGCGTCAACGTGGGAGGCGGTGCCACCCGCCGATTGCCCAACTCCTGGTCTGAAGACAAAGATCGGGGCGTGGCAGCCCCTCCCACCTTGAAGGGCTCCTAAGGCGACTGCCCAGCCTACTCGTTCGGGACGGAGCCTGAGCCGAAGCCTGTTCCGCCTCGGGAGGGTGTGGCTTTGCCGGAAGCCTGCGTGTTCAGGGTCCAATCGTACTCGTTGTAGGCCACAGTCACCGTACCGGCATCGGCCGCGCGGATGGCGTCCTTCAGCAGATTCTTCTCTGCGCGCTCCCCCAGGAATGCCAGGAAGCCGCCCTCGGGGGTGAAGTCATCACCGTACCACTTGAGGATCGCGCTCAGGTTGAGAGTCTTTGTGGGGGCATCGTACGAGATATGGACTGCGGTGTTCGCAAAGAGCACGGCCTGATCTTCCAGCTGTCGTTCGATGGCTTCCCCAGTGAAGGCTTCCGCGCGAATGACCGGACAGCTCTTGGCTGCGCAGACCAGTGCCATGTGGATTCGCGGCTCGCCGAAGACGGGGCGAATGCGTTCGTGTTCGACCTGATTCAAGCTCAGTGTTTCACCTGCAAAGATGTGTTCTTTCAGGTCAAAGAAACCAAGTTCATCGACAGACTTGTAGGTGATCACGGTGTCCCGGATCTCATGGTTGATCACTCCGGCCATGACAAATGCGTTGTAGGCGTTACACAGGAGCGCGAGTCGGGCGTTGTCGCTGGGCAGCTTCTTCGGGGTGGCCTGTCCCAATTGGGCCAGATAGGTCCGGAACAGATGGTCCCGTTCGAGTCCGTCATAGTCCACCAATCCGTGTTCCACGTAGGTCTTGAGCAGGTAGTCCCAGACCGCGTTGTCCACCCCGGACACATCGGGAGTTGGGGTGGGCTTGCTGTGCGGCCCTTTGAGGGACTGGAACGCCAGAACGCCCACGAAGATTGGCACTGCAAAAGCGGCAAGACTCAGCCAGAAGAAGGCACCGTAGTAGGTTTTCCTGTCCCTTGCCATCAGCCATCTCCCTTGTGGTCTCGATCCCGCATGCTGAGCTCGTTCATGCGGGCATAGTCCTTGTCGTTGTCGAGTCGCATCTTCACGGTGTGTCCGCTGCCGGCATCGGTGCCTTCCGGATATGGTTTCTGCTCGGGCAGTTCGCCGAAGTGGAGGATCTCCATCGGGCAGCGCACGATGCACTCCCCGCAGGCCACGCAGGGGGTGTCCTGGAGGGTCACCGGGATGCCTCGCAGGGCTCTTGACTTGATGTCAATCCCCATTTGGCAGTATCGGTTGCAGACGTTGCAGTCGATGCACTTCCCCGGCTCGGGGGAGATCTTGAAGCGTGACCAGCGTCCCCAGAAGTTCATCCAGAAGGCGAGGGGGCACCAGTACCTGCACCACACCCGTTGGCCGAGGAAAGGGTAGAGGCCGATGGCCAGGGCCCCGGCCAGGAGCGTGCCAACCCACACATTGTACAGCCGCAGGGGTAGCCCACGGCCCAGCAGGTCCGCGATGGTCGCTACGGCAGCAAGGGCTATGAAGACGAACCCGAAACGCTCCAGCCAGCGTGGAAGATCGGCCTTGGGGGCCCGGTGGCGGAAGCTGTTCCCCACGGTTTCGGCGAGGGCGCCGCAGGAACAGAGGTGTGAACAGTAATGCTTGCCTACGAGCACAGTGAACAGTGGCAGGATGACAAAGGTCAACAGGACGGCCCAGACGACCCCCAGTACGGCTACCGTGTGCCACCAGATGGGGTCTCCGACCTGGACGACTGGAGCAACACTGTAAGCACCCATGTTCAGGGGCCAGGCATTCAGGAGTTTCGGCAGAATGGAGGTCCAGATGTTGCGGCCGCCCAGAGCGACCAGGAAGGTAGGTAATCCCCACCAGACGGTCCAGTTGAACAGAATGATCAGCAGGTTGCGACGCCACACGATTCGGTGGCGATAGCGGGCTGCCCAGAATAGGCCGAAGCCGGCAATGGCACTGAAGTAGAGCAGGTAATAGAGCCCGTACAGGTTGGCAAAGTAGGGGGGAATAATGCTGAAGAGCCACTGGAAGCCCGGCAGGACGAGCTGACCGGGAGCGGCACGCTCCGGGAGCAGGTAGATGTGCTTGGCGCCGAAGTAGATCAGGCATCCGATGAGGATGCCGACGAATGACCAAAGCACCCGCTTCTGAGTCCATATCCCGTCGAGTTCGAGCCCCATGTCCATAAGGAAGCCGATCGCCGGCAGGGAGCCGGCGAGCACGACCACACTGTTATTGGGCAGTGTGCGCGTCTCTCCGTCGATCTCAAGATCCACCTCTCCATCACGGATGTCTGTCACCTTTGACTCAAAGAGGATCTCAAGCCGCCCAGCTGCTGCTGCTTGAGTGATCGCGTCCAGATTGTTGCGTTTGAGGCGGAAGAACGCGTCGCGTCGGTATGAAACGGTCACCCGGCTCGTCTCTGCCAGCATCAGGGCCGCTTCCACGGCTGAGTTGCCTCCGCCGACTACCAGCACATCCTTGTCGCGGTAGTCCTCTGGAGTGTGGAAGCGATGAGTCACCTTATCGGCTCGGTCCTCGCCGGGAACTCCGAGCTGTCGGGGTTGGCCCTGGCGGCCAATGGCCACGATTATCTTCCCAGCCGCGTACGTCTGCCCATCGCGAGTCTCGGCAACAAACGTCCCCCCTGCTTCCTTATGCACTGCGGTGACCTCAACACCTTCGAGGATCTCAAGGTCATGTGTTTCCACGACGTCGCGTACGGAGGCCAGGAAATCGTCGCGTACGGGGTCACCTTCCGTGGGGATTTCGCTTCGGTCCTGGAGGAAGCGGGGCTCGGCATAGACGCGTTTACCTGTAGGAAAGCTGTGTACGGTGTTGCTCAGGACGCCGCGCTCGAGGACGAGTGCCTTGACGCCGATTCTGGATGCCTCGACGGCGGCCGAAACCCCGGCTGGACCCGCCCCGATGATCAGGACGTCGTGGACGCCATCGGCAGGGGGTGCCCCGGGCAGGTCGCCGCTTTGCCGCATCCCTGCGATCACATCGACGCCATGGTTCGCCGCAACTTTGACCAGCGGCAGACCGGTGACATCGCCGATGACGTAGATGCCTTTGACCGTCGACTCGTAACGACCATTCGAGACCGGCAGGATTTCCTCGGGAGGAACGCTGGCAACGTACCGCGTTCCACGTTTCGCAGTCGAGGTCGCCATTCCTGTCACCCGTGCTCGTTGTCGCGTCACCGAGGCCAAGATGAGTATAGTGCCACGATTCCTCGGTACAACGCAGGGGCTTGAGCCGTGTTTCTGTCTCTGCGTGGAAGGCGACGCTCTGGGAAGACCGGCACGGAGCCTGTAGGGTACACGTCCTGCAACTTAACGCCCCCAGCAAGGGAGCCCTGACCATGTATCTTCGTCGAGTCTTGCTGCCGACCATTGTTCTGTCGCTGTCATGCCCCTTCTCGGGAGCTGCGGCCGAGTTCTACGTTTCAACCGGAGGCGACGACTCTCAAGTGGGGACGGCGGCTGAGCCGTTTGTGACGATTTCCCGGGCCCAGCGTGCTGTCCGGGAGTTGAAGGCGCGCGGTACGCTCACGGTGCCGGTCACGGTCAACATCATGCCGGGGACTTACCCGATGGCGAGCCCGTTGGTCTTCACCCCTGCCGATTCAGGCACGGAAGCCTGTCCAGTGACATACCGGAGGCGTGGCGATGGGCCTGTGGTCCTTTCAGGGGGTCGCAGGTTGACCGGTTTCGCCCGGACTGATGCGCTGTGGACATTGTCCATTGACGCAGTGAAGGCCGGCGATTGGACGTTCAACCAACTCTACGTGAACGGCCGCCGTCGACCGCGTGCCCGAACACCCAACGAGGGGTCTTATTTTCGCGTGAACTCAGCCTTGCCGGAGGGGAAAGGGGGGCGTCGTGGATTTAGATACGGCAAAGGCCATGTCCGCGAATGGGAGAATCTGGAGGAGGTCGTTTTCGTTGTGCTGGCGAGCTGGTACAACACCGTCCACCATGTCAAGGAGTTGGACGCCGCGAACCGGACGGTACGGTTCACCAACAGAGCAGGGCGACCATTCTCGTGGTACGAGGGGCACTTGCGCTACTACGTGGAGAACGTTGCTGAGGGATTGGATCAACCAGGGGAGTGGTTCCTGGACAGAGCATCAGGTGTCCTCTCCTATTTTCCACTGCCGGGGGAGACTCTGGAGGACGTGGAGATCGTTGCCCCGGTTGTGTCACAGACGCTCGTCCGTCTGCAGGGAGAGCCGGGGGAGGGGCGCTATGTGGAGCATGTTCGCTTCGAGGGCCTGCAGATGCGGCACACGGATGCGCATCTGCCGAAGGATCTCTACGATGCCCGTCAGGCCGCGACCGTTCAGGATGCGGGCCTTCTCGCAGATGGGGCACGTCACTGTGTGTTCACGGACTGTGAAGTCGCCAACATGGGGGAGCATGGCATCTGGTTCCGGGACGACTGCCATCACAACCTCGTAGAGCGCTGCCATGTCCATGATCTGGGCGGTGGCGGAATCTATGTCGGCGAGAAGTGGCGCTGGGGGAACAACTGCCCGGGCTGGCCTGGGTACAAGGACCTCGAGAGTATTCCGCACGTGACCGAGCACAACACGGTGGACAACTGCTTTGTTCACAACGGCTGCCACCTGTTTACCGGCTCAATTGGCATCTGGGTCGGACAGGCGGCCCACACGACCGTCTCGCACAACGAGATCTGTGACATGAGTTACAGTGGCGTTTCAGTGGGGTGGGATTGGTCAGGCAATTCCAGCACGTCGCACCATAACACCATCGAGCGCAATCACATTCACCACATCGGGCATCGGAAGATGAACGACATGGCTGGGATCTACACGCTCGGCGTATCTCCCGGGACGGTCCTGCGCAACAACCACATCCACGATGTACAGGCCTATCAGTCCCCAAAGGGGTACTGTCTGGGAGCTGGCATCTACCTCGACCAGTCGTCTGCTGAGATCACCATCCAGGACAATGTCTGCCATGACGTGAGCAATGCCGGCTTCTTCATCCACCACGGGGCGAACAATCGTGTGTTGAACAACGTCTTCGCTGAGATCGAGGCCAATGGACGAATTGGATGGGGCATGTACTTCACGTCACGGTTGGGGAAGGCTGATCGCGGAAACGTGGCCGTCGGCAACATTGTCCATGTTCCGTCTGGCAAAGCAGCCAAAGCAACCCAGGAAAAGGGCAAACACGGCGATGGTGAGGCGTATGACTTTGTGACGATCGACCGGAACGTCTACTGGTCGTCGGAGAAAGCGATGTTGACGTTCAGCCAGTCCCACGGGGATGAGCCGGAGCATATGCATGGTCTGAACGGCTGGCAGAGAAGTGGCCATGATGGGGAATCTGTCACCGCCGATCCTCTGTTTGCGGATCCCGCAAAGCGAGACTTCAGCCTGGGGCCGGGTTCACCTGCCCGTAAGCTGGGCATCCGCTCCATCGACACATCGGCGGCAGGCCTCTACGGCGACTCTGCGTGGGTTGATCTGCCGAAGAGCACCCGGTACCGGGCACACGATCAGGTCCCCTCTCCCATGCCTGATGTGGCACTCACTCTCAACGAAACGTTCGAGGAGCAGGTCGTCGGCTACGTCCCGGATCACGTCCAGTTCGTGTCGCCCGACAAGGGTGCCGTCGTCGAGGTCACTGATACGGCTGCAGCGGATGGCACGAAGTGTCTTCGGTTCACCGATGCCCCGGGGCTGAAGCAGGCCTATCATCCCAATCGGGTGTGGCGCAATCTTCGGGTCAAGGACGGGCCGGTCAGGGTCAGCTTTGACTGTATGAACAGCCGTGAGAAGCCGGCGATGTTTATGGTCGAGTTGCGTGACTGGACCGGGCAGCCGCTCAAGGCGGGGCCCAGTCTCATGTTCCAGCCGGACGACCGGATCCGCATCGGCGCTGACCGATTCGAGCCGTGTGAACTCGGACGCTGGTACCACGTGGAGATCGCGTTCGAGCTGGGGGAAGACGCCCCGGGAACGTATCGACTGACGGTCGGCCCAAAGGGTGCTCTCGCCGAAACGATCGTTGTCCCGTTCGTCAGCTCTGAGTTCAAGACGTTGACTTGGGTCGGCTTTGTGGCGATGGACGCCGACCGGCATGCAGAGTTCTTTGTCGACAATCTGGTCACTGAGATGGAGTAGGAGAGACCATTCATGACGTTTTCGTCTCGTTTGAGTGTTGCGGCATTTGCATCAGGGTCCTTGCTGGCCTGCAGCTGCCTTGCCGGTGAGTCAACGGTGATGCCGTTGTGGCCCGATGGCGCCCCGGGAGCGACCGGTTCCGGTGAAGACCATGAACCCACGCTCACGGTGTTCCTGCCCGCCCCGGACAAGGCTACGGGGGCTGCGATCGTGATTTGTCCCGGTGGCGGGTACGGTGGTCTGGCGACGGGGCACGAGGGCACGGATGTCGCGGCGTGGCTGAATCGAGTTGGCGTTGCCGGGCTGATGCTCAAGTATCGTCTGCCGGCCAAAGGCTACCGACATCCTCATCCTCTCAAGGATGCCCAACGGGCGATGCGTCTCGTGCGGCACAGTGCGGCGTCTTGGGGCATCGATCCGGGGCGGATTGGGATCATGGGGTTCAGCGCCGGGGGGCACTTGGCGTCCACCGCCGGGACACATTTCGATGCTGGCGACGCTGGGGCGACAGACCCGATCAATTGTCAGAGCTGCCGCCCGGACTTCATGATCCTCGGCTATCCTGTCATCACGATGCAGCCTGGATTTGTGCATCAGGGCTCGCGGAACAATCTGCTTGGCCCGAAGCCTGATCCCGCCCTCATCGAGTCGCTTTCCAACGAGCGTCAGGTGACCGCCGAAACCCCACCGACCTTTCTCCATCACGCCTCTGACGACGGTGGCGTCGTGCCGCGCAACTCGATCGAGTTCTACAGCGCGCTGCTCAAAGCCAAGGTCCCGGCCGAACTCCACATGTACGAGCACGGTGGCCACGGTTACGGGGCCGAACGCACAGGGAGCATCGCGGCCCGGAATTGGCAGGGAGCCTGTGAGAAGTGGCTCGAGGCCCGGGGGCTGCTGAAGTAGGGATGGATCCGTCGAGCTTTCCCTGCTGCACAGGGGACCGCTTACGCTGTGCGCGGCTCGGTTCGGTCAGAGCCCTGACCATCGGGAGGGGGCTTCCTCGGTCAGAAGACCGCTTACGGTGTGCGCGGCTCGGTTCGGTCAGAGTCCTGACCATCGGGAGGGGGCATGGACGCTGGGGACATCGTCCCTCCAGGAGAGGGGGAGACCGCCTACGCTGTGCGCGGCTCGGACGGGGGCGCGGACCCTGGGGACATCGTCCCTCCATGGGAAGGGAGGACCGCTTACGTTGTGCGCGGCTCGGTTCGGTCAGAGCCCTGACCATCGGAGGGGGCCTCCTTGGTCAAAAGACTGCTTACGCTGTGCGCGGCTCGGTTCGGTCAGAGCCCTGACCATCGGGAGGGGGCTTCCTCGGTCAGAAGGCCGCTTACGCTGTGCGCGGCTCGGCTCCGTCAGAGCCCTGACCATCGGGAGGGGGCTTCCTTGGTCAGAAGACCGCTTACGCTGTGCGCGGCTCGGTTCGGTCAGAGCCCTGACCATCGGGAGGGGGCCTCTCCGGTCAGGGAAGACCGCTTACGTTGTGCGCGGCTCGGTTCGGTCAGCGCGTCTTCCGCTATTTTGAGCCAACCTGGTACGACAGGAAGAGGAAGCTCCCCGGCTCATCCAGCTGGAAGGTGACATCGCCCTCTGTATCGACAGTCGTCTTCCAGTTTTCGCTGGTCAGGAGATCCTCCAGCGTGAGTTCAGCCTCTGCCAGATGCGGCAGGGAGAACTTGCCTCGGCTCTCCGTATTCCACGGCTCGCGGAAGATCGTTAGGAACCCGCCCCGCTCGTCGGGCAGTCCACACTCGAAACCGGTCCATTGCGTACCATTCGGTTTCTCGCCGATGGGGTAGATGACCCCTTCGGCAATCTTCTCCCGCACGTTCTTGTAGGCCTTCAGGAGCGGGCGGATCTGGGCTCGGGCGGCGTCATCGTAAAAGTGTGTCTCGCAGAAGAACAGAGGGCTACTCATCAGGGTGATGGCCACGCAGTAGGCATGACTGTAGGCCCCGGCATCGGAGTAGAGCGGGTCAACTCGGTCGATGTTTTGCACCGAGCCCTGGAACTTGAGCAGATTGCAGTAGCGTGAAATCTGCCAAAGATCCCGCAGAACCGTCCCGGGGCGATAGGTTGTGCTCCGCGGCAGGACCGGCTTGCGGTTTTCGAGGTAGATGCAGCCGAATTCGCGCGCAAAGTAGAAGCCGTAGCGGGGCGTCACTTCGGTCAGATCCCAGTTGACTCGCACGGCGTGGTCTTGCCGCTTCACAAATGCCCGGACTTTGCTGATCAGCTTGTCGATATCTCTGCGATTATTGAGAACGGCAAAGTCGAGTTTGAGGGAGACGAATCCTCCGTTCACGGCGTTGTGGGCCATGTCGTCCAGACTGGGTGGCATGGCGGGCATCCACAAGCCCATTTTGACGCCCTTCCGGGCTGCGTGTTCGCGAATGGGCGTCCATCCTTCCGGGTAGCGTTCGGGGATGGGCGTCCAGGTTTCGTAGTCGTTTCCCTGCCAGCCGTCATCGATCTGCAGCACATCGATTCCCAGATCCGCGCAGCTGTCGATCTCCCGCAGGACATTCGGTTGCCCCGCGGCTTCCCGGTGCTCCAGCCAGCCTTGCGAGCTTCCCCACGTGTTGGCTTGGATGTAGACATCTCGCGGCCCGGCTGGGTAGCGGAGTCGGTCGAACTGCTTGAACGCTTTCTGACGTGAGCGGTCGTCGGCCTCGTAGGCCAGGCACCAGGTGGGCCAGGCCGGTCGCCATTGGTCATCGATCTCGTGAGGTAGAATTCCCCAGCCGTGAGTCTCGATCCCACGTCCCGGCAGGCACAGGAAGGCGCCCGTGTCGTGCCCGTGTTGGTTGACGCACCCGTGCGATTCCTTCAGCAACGCAACGCCCCATGCGCCATCCTCCACGCAGATGGCGTTGGCCCATTCGCAGGTGTACGGGTGGGTGAGGGGACGCTCGTCCACAGCTTCGAGGAGGATGTCGAGGTGCGTATCGTTGCGATTCTGCGTATCGCTGAAGTAGCCAAACACACGACGCTGTGTCCCTTCGGACTCCAAAGGCAGGCAGTCGTGCCGAACGTATCCGCGTTCCAGTCGTGCTCGCCTCAGGGCCTCCACTGAGGTCCCCTGCCGGTGGAGGCTGCCGTCCCATTTGTACCCATCCAAGGCCCTGATTTGAAGATTCACGCGTATTCCGGGAGCATTGGGGAAGGCCCAGACGATGAAGCGCAGAGCGACGGCGGCTTCCGGATAGAGCATCTCGGCCATGAATGCGACGTGTTTGGACGTGAATCCCTCATCATCAGACACTTCAGTCCGGGCAGCCACCAGCTCGGCCTTGGGATTGCGGTCTTCGCAGACGGGCAGCAGCCAATCGGCGTCTCGCAGTTCCGGGGCATCTAGTCTCCACGGCCTGGTGTTGTCGAGAGCAACTGACGTGGTCAGAAACCCCCGACCTGTCCACTGCCAGACCCGGGTCATTGCCCCGGTCTGAACGGTCAGTACATCGCCATCGAACGCGATGGACGCCGCGTCCAGTCTCTGCGCGTCCTGGGTTTCACTCTCCATTGAGACATTCCTTTCGGGCAGGAGGGGCGCGGGGAGCAGCGGCGTCCTCGACGACGTGCTGCCTATTCGTCTGTGAATCCTGTGAATCGGGGGTGCAGGGCCCAGTCATAGTCGCAGTCGGCCTGCATGCGCAACAGTCCCGTTTGGCCACTGTGATACGTCCAGTGCCAGATAAGGTGCATGAGCACTCCGCTGGCGGTGAGTGTCCTGGGGCCATCTTGAATGGGGGCTTCGCTGTCGGTGACTCCTCGCAGGAGGCGTTCGGTGAAATCTCCCCGGACGCGTCTGCAGAGCTGAATGAGTCCCGCTGCATCGAGCGACGTGGGGCATGCGCTCCGTGCGTCCTGCAGGGCGTCTGCCAGATCCGATGGGGGCGTCTCGCCGGTCAGGTGCGTGAGCCAGAACGCTTCGCCTTGAGCCAAGTGGCCGGTGATCATCGCGATGGTGCTTGGGGCCCCATGTGGAAGCAGGTTGAGGGCCTCGGCGGGAAGATCCTCGATCAGGTCGAAGTGCCGTTCGGAGAGCTCACCGAGTAGCGCGATCGAACGGGCTATGGCCGGGCTTGCGAACTCCGCGGGGACCGTGAACTCATATCGTCTGGAACGACCTTGTCGGGTGGGGTGTGACGCCATGTGTTGCTCCCGGGATTTACAGGGCTGTGTTGGTCGATGGAGGAAGACCGGTTGTCTTACTGCGGATACTATGTCACGTTCAGTGGCGACGTCACCTTGTGGCCAGAGTCGGGGCAGGGCTGTTTCATTCCCAATGCTGAGAGTGTCCGATGTGCCTCGGGCGGCCCCCGACCGAGACCAAACGCGCCCCGGGGGCGGTGCGCGGTACAAGCAGAAAGGCAGCCCTGTTCGTCAGAATGAAACAGCCCTGAGAATGGGGTGACTGTGCGGAGGCGTTCCGGAATTCCTGACAGTTGGGGCGTTCTGCGAATTGCCCAACCGGGCGTATAGTTGGGGGCACAGAGCAGATCTCGGGTCGCGGTTCCCCTGGTCGGGTCGCGGCTCAACGGAGGAGACAGGCGATGGCGCGGTATGCAAGACTGACCACGTGTGCGTGGGGCCCCCGGAAGACTGCCGGGGATCCTGTGGCCGGCAATGTGCGACAGGCATGTGACATGATCGATCGGGCGGCACAGGACGGTGGAGACATCATCTGTCTCTCGGAGCTGTTTGCCCACTGTCACCTCTCCAAGGAGGAACAGTTGGCCCGGGCGGAGGCGATTCCCGGCCCCATTACTGACACAATCGGGGAGAAGGCCCGCCACCATCGTTGCTACATCACCGTGGGCATGTATGAGCGGCACCAGGACCGGGTCTACAACAGTGTCGCACTCCTTGACCGGACCGGGCAGGTGGCAGGGGTCTACCGCAAGGTCTACCCCACCCCTGAAGCACTGGCAAGCGGTACCATTCCCGGAACGGAAACCCCTGTCTTTGAGACAGATTTCGGACGTGTCGGCTTCGCCATCTGCTGGGATCTGCACTTCCTGGATGTTCTTCAGGGGCTGGCAGAGAAGGACGTGCAGCTCATTGTTTGGCCATCCATGTATCAAGGGGGATTCCAGCTGCGCATGTGGGCCTATTTGGCGGGGGCATACGTGGTTTCAGCCTGGCCTGGTAACATCTGTGAGATCATCGATATGAATGCTTATCCACTTGCTTCAACCAACTATGGTTGCCCGATTGTCAGCGCGGACGTCAACTTCGATCGCCAGGTCTTCCTGCGTTGCACGGCCCGGGACAAGTGGGCCGCCATCCGTGAGGCGTACGGGAAACACATCGACATGGAACTGATGCATGCCCAGGGCACATTCAGCATTGCCTCCAAGACCGATGAGATTTCCGCCGATGCGATTGGCCGTGAATTCGATCTGGCCACACGCAACGCCTACTACGCTGCCTGCCGCCAGCAACGCAAGGACGCGTTGGTAGATGTGTAGAGTACATTAGACGCTGCCGTTTGGGTGAAGGATATACTGATGTTCGTCCGCGATCGCGAATGTAACTGCATGGGGCGTATCAGCGGCCTAGTAGCCGGGGCGTGTTTGTTCGCCGCCTGCCACACCATGGGAGAAGGAACCCAGCATATGACCGGTCTCTTGCAGAACGAAGACTGCACCGACTTCTTCTACAACCAGAGGTTCCCGTCGGGCCAGGCTGAGGCGATCACCGACCAGTACGTGGACGTGCTTGCCGGCGCCGGTGTGACCGTGCTGTTTTGCAACACGAATTCCCGCCGAACCAACTACCGCAGCGATGTCTGGGAGTCTTTCTGGGATGGTTATGATCCGGATGGACCTGACGACCAGTCCTTCCTGGCGCCAATCCCCGAGAAGAGTCGCAAGACGTTCCGTAGGCTGATCCACAACATGTTCGAGGTGGATCGCCAGGGGGTAGACTACCCGGCGCGTGTCATTCAACGTTGCCGTCACCACGGCATCTCGCCCTGGATCTCGTTACGTATGAATGATGTCCACTGCAATGACAACCTGGATCACCCTTTCCATGGGGCCCTCTGGCGCAAGGCCGAGTACTTCCGCAAAGGACATCCGGGGTACTACGCCCGCGGCCTTGACTATGCCCATGCTGACGTGCGTGATCATTACACGGCGTTGATTGAGGAGACACTCCAACGGTACGATATCGACGGGCTGGAACTGGATTTCATGCGGGAACCCTACCTGTTCAGCAAGGGGGAGGAGCAGGCTGGCGGGAAGACCTTGACCCAGTGGCTGAGAGACATCAAAGCTCTGGTGGACCGAGCTGCCGCTCGTCGCGCACACCCAATCAGGATGGGCGTGCGCGTGCCATCGGATCCTGGCACCGCTCTTGGTCTGGGACTGGATGCGCCGACCTGGGCCAGGGAGGAACTGGTGGACCTGGTCGTGCCCACGCCACGTTGGCGCAGTATGCATTTCGACATCCCTTTGCCTGCGTGGCGAGGGTTGCTGGGGGACCGCGTCACGCTTGCCGGTGGCCTTGAAACGCGCTGCCTGTCGTACATCGGCGGCCCATTGCGCGTCATGGACCCGGAGTGCGCTGTGGGAGGCGCTGTGAGCGTACTCTCGGCTGGCGCGGACGTCGTTTACCTGTTCAATCACTTCCAGAACGGTCGCTGGCCCAAGCCTGAATACCAACGAAGGTTGAACGCGTTCTCGTCGCTGGCTGAGTTGTGCAAGCTGCCCCGGCGCCACGTGGTGACCCATCGCGAGATCATCGTTCCCGGTGAAGACTACCGAGCCCCATTGCCTGCGAGTGGCAGAACGCTCTCTTTCAGTCTACCCCTTGGCCCGACTCCTCCGGCTGATTGGGCGGCTGAAGCGATCATTGACCTTGATGGGCGAACAGGCGAGGGCCCGACCCTATCCGTCAATGGCGTTGGTTGCGAACTCCGCCAGACCTCCTCTCATAGAGATGATCGCAGACTCGTCTACACGATCCCGACCGAGGCCCTCCCGGGAGACAACCGAGACACGATAGTCGTGGCTTCCTCAACCGCCGCTCCGCTTAAGGTCCTGGGAGTGGAGGCGAGAATCGCCCCGACGCGGGAGGCGCGCTGATGGAAGTCGTTCGCACACACCGTGTCTGCGGGCGAGATGTTGCATTGGCTGCAGTGGGCGCGGTCCTCGTGCTTTGGGGGCACCGATCTGCCTCTGCTGCGGAACCGGAGGAGAAGCCGCTGCTATTGGCCAATTACTACTGCTGGTACCACACCGGCGAACACCCCCGCAAGCCATGGGCTCTGTGGACTCGGCCTTCGGCGAAGACGAATGCGCTGGCTCTGGCTGCGCAACGGGATGGTGAGCCGCCGCTTTCTTCCGCGGCTTACCCTCTGATCGGGCTCTACGACAGCGCGGACCCGGCCGTGGCTGAATGGCACGTGAAGCTTGCCCAGGCTGCCGGTATTGACGCGTTCTTTGTCGATTGGTGGGGGACACACCTGGGCCGTGACAAGAACATCGATCGTGGTGTGCTGGCGGCGGCGGAGAAGCACGGGCTCAAGATCGCGCTTCTGGATGAGCGAACCCAGTACCACAACGATTGGGAGTGGTACAAGAAGGCCGCGGTCGAGGCGCTCACGAGGTACATCGGCAGTCCAGCTTACCTGCGCATTTCGGGGAAGCCGGTGTTCTATCTGTATCAGGTGGCGCAGAATCCTACCCTGACGCCGGCGACGTTCGCTGAGTTGAAACGCCATGTAGAGAGTCGGGTTGGCCCGATTTACTGGATCGTGGACAAGATCGCGCACGACCATTCAGCTCAACGGGCGGGTGAGAAGGACAAGGTGAAGCGGATTCCGGTCGAGTGGCTCGCAGCTGACGGGGTGGATGCTTTTGCTTTCTACAGCACGTTCAGCCACTTCCGAGCCCATCGCTATGAGGATCTGGTTGGGACTTACCGCTACATGGCTTCACTGGCCCGCCAGGCTGGGAAGAAAATGCTCCTTCCCGTGCATCCCGGTCACGACAACTCTCATTTCAGGGATGATCCTTACGTCATGCCTCGTCGGGAAGGACAGACGTTGCGCGACTACTTGCAGGCGGCCACTGATGCGAACGCGGACCTTGTCATGATCACGAGCTGGAACGAGTGGCCGGAGACCACGGTCATCGAGCCCTCCAGCACCTGGTCCGATCCATACCTCTATCTCAGAATCGTGGCGGAATGGAAGGGGAAGGTGTTCAGTATCCCGGTGGGGAGACCTGGGAAGGAATAGGCTGTTGTTCGGGTGGGGCTTGGTCGCCGCACGCGGTGCGCTTCCCACGTTGACTGCCTGCTCTGCCCACGATGTGGGAGGAGCCGCTGTGCTCCGACTGTCCGGAGAATCGGCGGGTGGCACCGCCTCCCACATTGAAGCAACCGGCAATCGGCGGGTGGCACCGCCTCCCACATTGAGGCAGCTGGCATTCGGCGGGTGGCACCGCCTCCCACGTTGACTGCTTTCTCTGCCCACAATGTGGGAGGAGCCGCTGTGCTCCGACTGTCCGGAAGATCGGCGGGTGGCACCGCCTCCCACATTCAGGATGGCCAGACTAATGTAGGAGCGGATTCCATCCCACGATTCGTCGTCAGATCGCCGCCTACTGTCGGGGGCCGAACGTGTAGGAAAAGAGCTTTGCGTTTTCCAGGTGGAAGCGGATTCGCACTGCTCTTCCCTGGTGTTGTGAGACGTCTGAGCGGCCGTTCCAGGTCACGACGTGCCGGATCGCGTCACCGGCGGAAGCGTCACATGCTGCTTCGTCGAATCCGGGCAACGGGGTTCCGTCGACAGCCAGTAACTCAGCTGCGAAGCGGCCGTTGGGGGCCTCTATGTTCACCACGAGTCGGTCGCCTTTGAAGGTCAATGTCTTGGTCGTCAGACAACCGGGGTTTGGGCCTGCGTCGGCGGACATGAAGCCATCCATTCGCCAGGTGACCAGCCCGATTGCACCCGTGGCTTCGTTGCCTCGCCTTGGGTCATCCGCCATGTACAGGGCCCGGTGTCCGTGGGTGATGTTGTGTCCACCGTAGTAGAGCCAGATTTTGTCGTCGTGGATCACCGGACGGACAGCGGTTGATATTGAGCCGCTGTCCCAGTCCTCGTTTGGGGGCGTGCGTGCTGTTCCCTGCCGGATGATTTGTTGGCGGCCTCCGCATCGCCGCCAGTGGTGGAGATCGCGACTGGAGGCCAGCTGGACCGTCTTGACACCATCCTGCTTCTTGCGGCCCCACAGGCTTGCGTTGTTGATCCACAGCATCCATGGGAAGGCAACCGTCACGCTCGGAGTTGGGAGAAGGCCGATGCCATAGAAGTCGGCGCGCAAGTTCTCGGGTTCGTCGGTTGCGAAGAGGATGGGGCGGGCGGCGTCGAGTCGGGAGGCGATGCTTGCATCATCGATTTCGTCGGTTGCCAGAACGGTCTCCGGCGTTGACCACGTATCGAAGTCTGGACTGGTTGTCAGGGCGAAACATCGCCGGGTCCTTCCCGCGGCGCGTTGGTGCACCTTGAGCAGCGCAACATAGAGCTCACGCGTTTCATCGTAGCAGCATGTGATCACATCTCCGCCGCCGTCCACATAGGCAATGGGGCCTGGACTGTGGTGTTCCCATCGGATGCCGTCCGCTGAGATCATCGTGCAGTAACCCCAGCGGTCTTTCCAGCGCTTGCCTTTTGGGTCCAAGCCGGGGCGGTAACGCGGGTGCCAGCAGACCATTTTCCAGCGCCTGGCCGGATCGGGGTCGCGGGGGTCATTCATGACATTGGCCATGTGGAATTTGCCGACGACATTGTTGCCCTGCCCGTACTTCCGGAATGCCGGCAGGTTGAGAGGGGGGCGGTCCCAGTGGATTCCATCACTTGAGGTGGCGTAGCAGGTGACGGCCCCCGATCCCACCGCGATGTACCACATCTTGAAAAGGCCGACGTCCTCATCAAAGATGACGGAGCCATAGAGGTAGATGCGCCAGCCTTCCCACGGTTTCTCTGCTCTCAAGAGTGGATTGCCGGGGTGCTTTTCGCCGGGATTGATCACCAGCTCAACGTTTCTCTTGTCGGCGATCAGGTGGTCGTCGAGGAAGAACTCTTTGCGTGGACCGATATCGACTGCAGCAGATTGGGCTGACATCCCCGTCACCTCGCGCTTGTTCGTTTTGCTGTTCGCGTGATCCATGCCCCCGTGCGATGCGCCGCCCAAGAGGGAGACAGCAAGGGCAAGCCCCACCCCTGAGGATCGGATATCAACCACGTTCGCTCGCTCCTTCCCGTGCCTGTCCGGACGTGCTGCTTCCATCAAGGAACGCAAGGTCTTGCCGGGACAGGCGGAGGTCCGCCGCCTCACAGCTGCTGACGACCTGTTCGACTGTCCTGGGACCGATGATGGCCGAAACAGGGAAGGGCTGGCTGGTCAGGTAGGCGAGGGCGATGCTGTTCGGGCTGACGCCGTATTGCCTGGCCAACTGTTCTGAACACTCAACGCGCCTGACGTTCTCGGGGGAGAAGTGCCGTACTCCGGGAGCTGTTTCTGGAGGGGAATCTCCATAGCGATCATGCAGGGCGCGCCCCTTGCCGGCAAAGAAGCCCCCTGCCTGGGCAGAGAAAGGGATAGCCGACAGGCCGGAGGCGAGATGGTATGCGTGTGTTTCGTCATCCATGCTCACCGTCGTTGGGTCTCCGGGAGGACGGCCAGTGCCGGCAGCCAAGCTCCAGCTGATTTGGCTGGCGCTGAATCCCTGAATTCCTCGACTGCGCGCGCAGTCGGCAGCTTCGCGCAAGCGTGTCCACGTCCAGTTAGACGCTCCCAAAGCCCGGATGTGTCCCGCCATCACGTGTGGTGCTAACGCGTCCAGGACGTCAGCAACGGGAACGGCCGGGTTGTCGCGGTGAAGCCAGTAGATATCAACATAGTCGGTCTGCAGGCGGTCGAGGCTTTCGCTGAGTTCTCTGGTGATCTGCTCCGGAGTGAGGTCGGGGCGTTCTCTGGTTTCCAGGTTGAGGGTGCACCCTTTCGTGCCGACGACGACGTCCTGTCTGCAGTCGTTGGCTTTGATCCACGCACCGATCGTTCGTTCACTTGATCCCTCACCGTTCGGCAGCCAACGGGCGTAGACATGGGCCGTGTCGAAGACGTTTCCCCCCTGCTCAACGAAGGCATCCATCATCCGGAATGCGTCGGCGCAAGGAATGGCACTCCCGTACGAAGCCGTCCCAAGACAGAGCACGGACAACGGGAGGGGAGAGTGTGCGATCTCGATGTATCTCACGATGGTTGCCTTCTCTTTGCATTTTCCCGATCCATCCCCAGGGCAGATTGGCACTAAGATAGGACCCCAATGACCTCGTGTCGTTGGTGAATGAGACTGTTGGCTGCAGATTGTGGGCGCGTGATCCTATCCCCCCGATCCCCGGCGAACGGAACCTCGGCGGGTCACAGCGGCAGAGGGAAGTGCCGAGGGGCTGCAGTCGTGTCCGGTGGACGATCTGTGGCTTGGATTTCGGTGTGGCAAGCGTTAAGCTCAACGGGTCGCGACATATGACAGGGCTCAGCACGAGGATAGTCTGATATGGATATGAAAAGAGCCGGTCGGACCGTGTGTGCTTTGGCCGTTCTTCTCGCGGCAGTCTGGGGCCGCGATGCGGCAGCGGGCACGGCGGGAGATACACGCGAGGTCATTGGCGACCTCTCTTTCCGGTATGGCTTCCACGTCCTGGCATGCAAGCCGGGCAAGCTCGTGGTCGAGGGCACGTTGCGTGTGCCTGGTGTCACAACGGATCCGTGCTGGCGGCTCGCACAATGGAGTTCTCGGGAAAGCCTCTCCGGGGTCGAGCCGCAGGTGTCGGAGAGCGGAGCGATCACGTTCAGGAACAAGGCGAAGACCGTCACGGTTGCGCCGCGTGGGCATGCGTCGGGGGAGCTGTTTCTTGGGGTTAATGGCGCGTTCGAGTACGACGACCGGGTTCGTGCCAAAGGGGACAAGTGGCCGCACCTGCTTGTGTCGCAGCGTTTCGTCGATCCTCCGGCCCTGAGTGACCTGCGCGCGGCTGACTTCCGCATCGAAGCGCGGCTGTGCGCTGCCACGAAGATCAACCCTGAGACGCACAATCCGAGGCTGCATGCGGCCCAGTTCCAGGTGTTCTTTAACGTTCAGAATCTGAACCGGAAATCGGAGGGGTACGGGGACTTCCTCTACTTCGGCATTCCTTTGTACGACAGCCGCCAGCCGACCTCAAAGCCGTTCCAGGCTCCCGATTGGATGGGGAAGTTCATCTACACACCTGCAGGGAGCGTCTATACGGATAAGAGCCTGCACGGCGGTGACTGGGTGACGGTCAGTAAGGACCTACTCCCCCTCATCCGTACTGGCCTGGAGGCCGCCTGGTCCAAGGGGTTCCTTGCGCATTCGCGTGATCTCAGCGATTACCGCATTTCCGCAATGAACCTGGGTTGGGAAGTGCCCGGGACGCTCGACGTCGCGGCTCAGGTCCGAGGCCTGAGTTTGCGTGTCCGCACCTTGCGGTCACTGGACGCGGCCCCGGTCCCGACCTCCATGAACGGGGCAGAGCATCGAAAGCGTCAAGTGCATTTGCGGGATTTGGCCATGGCGACGAAGAGTGAGCTCTACAACACGCTTCATCTTCTTTCCTCGGCAGATCCTGAGCAGTGGCGGAAGGCAGAGGCAGGCATTCTGAAGCGGATTGAGATCAAACGCAGCCACATTGCGTTCTTCTACATGGACATCGTGCTGGCCTACCGCTTGTTTGCCGAGCGTCTGTCTCCCGAAGGACAGGGAGTGATCAGGCAGTACATCGAGGACTCGATCAAGCCCGGCAGCTTTAAGTATGGCTGTCGCTTCGTGCACGCCAACGACAACTGGCCGTTCAATGGCGTCTCGAACATGATCATTGGCGGCGAGTGCGTGGGCCGTGATGATCTGGTGATGGAAGGAATCTCGCGGCTCGAGCATTTTCTGATGATGAACCGTCAGCTTGGGGTGACCAGCGAATACAATAGCCCGACATACAATGCGCTGTCACTCTACGCGGTTGAGGCGGTCGCAGACCTGGCCGAGAGTCTTCGTGCTCGAGTGACGGCCCGGGTCGTTGCAGAGCGGCTCTGGCTCGAAACCGCCCACCGTTACCACGGCCCCACGAAGCAGCTTGCCGCACCTCATTCACGCGCTTACTTCGAGGACACACTCGGGGTGCGCAGCGCCATGTTCTACACGCTCTATCCCTTGCTCCCAGATCCTCCGAGTCTGGCCGCGGACGGATTCACTACGGCCAAGCACCACATTCAGACGTGTGCAGAAAACGCCCTGATCCGGCACGTGTTTGAGCCCTATCATGCGGCGATCTGTTCCCAAAAGACGTTCCCCTACCACGCGCAGGCACGCAAATTTCGCCCGTTCCGCCAGGAAGGCGCCGACACGTGGCCCGGCGGTTTCTTCGACACCGTCACGCACATGACTCAGACCTATGCGGTCGGCAGCGCTCAGCGTGTGTTCTGTGGTGGGCACAGCACGACCCCGTTCCAGGTGCACTGGACGGATACGGACGATGGTGGGCGGGGTAATTCGCTATTCATGCGTTACCGCGTGGACGATTCCTTCCCGCGCACGATGGGGAAGACGGACCATCAATTCCCCGAGAATGGCATCGTCCACCCGGTTCAGTACCGCAACACGACGGTTGCCTTCTACCGACCGAAGCTCACGATGAAGCGCTCCGGGAAGACCCCGGCGGGGGTGAGACAGCTCTGTGCATCGGCGATGGTGCCACATGCCGACCGGTTGGATGCGATCCGGATTGACTCCAGGGCTGTCAGGGCCGCCGAGCTTCCGGTTGACCTCGAAGCCCCGGGGATGGTTTGTCTCCGAGACGGCGACTGTTACATCGCTGTCATTCCCCTCGCGGTGACCGACCGCGGCCGCACTGCCGCGATGCGGATTGAGCAGCGTGACTCGCTTCTGGTGCTCAGTGCGTTCAACGTGTCAGGCCCTGAACCGATCGAGCTCGCTCCCGAGGACCTGCGTTCGACCCGGAACGGATTCGTTATCGAAGTAGGTGACCGGGGCGAATATGGGGAGTTTGAGGCGTTTTGCAGGATGATGGAGGCAGCTCGTGTCACCGACGAACTGTTGGATGGCGTCCGCACGGTGCGGTACGAGCGGGAGGGGCGCTCGATGGTCGTGGCCCAGCGCCTCGAAACGCACCAGTATCTATCGCGCACATTTGACGGTAACGAGTACATCGCTCCCATGTTGAAGACGCCGCATACGGTTGCCACGCTGGGCGACGATATCGCGCTTGGGGACGCCAAGCTTATCTCGCGTAGCGGCGAACCGAAGTTCCTTACGGTCGAACCGGCCACAGGAACCTACTCGATTCTCTATCCGTTCCGTTGGCCATTCCCGTTGCACCTGAAAACTCCGAATGGCGACATTCAGTGCGAGGGCTTCCGAATGGGGCGTATCGTGTACCGTCCGAATGCCACAGGTGCGCACGTGCTCATTGACTGTGAACGGGCCCCGAGACCGCTGTTGGTGAGCCGCCCGAAGAGCGGGACGTTGACCGTCGTTATCAATGACCGAGACGTCTCGGATGCGGTGGAACAAGGGCCGAATGGACTGCTCAAGGTCGCCCTGCCCGGGAACGATCGCCCGGACCGTATGCATGCGCAGCTGGATATCGATCTGGACACGCGCTCAATGGTGGTGAACGCGGCTGGGAAAGCCCAGATGCAGGCAGAGCTCCGCAACTTGGGGACGGTCCCGGCCGAGGAGGTGGTGGCGTTGCCTTTTATCTCTGGATTCTTGCGTCATTACGGGTGCGGAACGAAACGCATCGGGGCGTTGGCTCCGGGGCGTTCGCGGATGGTCTCGTGGGGCCTGACCGGCGTTCCCGGACAGCGTCCGCATGGTGTGCGCCTGGCATCCGGGGCTGACAATGCGGCTACGCAGCAGGTCATGTCCGAGGTGGAGTAGCGGGAGGACCTGTCAAGGACGGCAACACTCGAGCGGCCGCCTCTGGCGACGGTCCGCCAGGTATATCAGAGTGAGTAACTTGGCGCAGCAGTGAACCGATCGGGGCGTGGCAGCCCCTCCCACATTGAGAATAGCCCTGTCGAGAATGGCCAAACCAACGTGGGAGCGGGTGCCATCCCGCGATTGAGTCGTGCTCAGACACGTTGTAGTGACAAACGAGGAACAGACAATGCTGGCAACCGATTTGGGGTCGCGTCTTGAGCTCTTTGTGGACGATCACGCGGTTGAGCGGATCGAGGGCGACGCTCTCTTGCGTCTGCACCAGCCCATTCCCCGGGAGCGCGTTCTCACCCATGACGCCCCATGGGAGGGGACAGGCAGTGGCTATCACACCGTGATCTACGATGGTGACCTCTACCGTCTCTACTACCGGGGTTGGCATCTGGAAGTGGATGGGGCGTCGCTGCGCTCCAATCGCCACCCTCCCTACGCCTGCCTGGCATTGAGCACAGATGGCATCCATTGGGAGAAGCCTGAACTTGGGATCGTGGACTTCAGAGGACCCACGGCGAACAACATCATCCTCGAAGGCGTGGGGATGCACAACTTCGCCCCATTCCTGGATGTGAACCCAAACTGTGCCGGTGATGCACGGTTCAAGGCGTTGGCCGGCACCAAAGCCGAGGGGGGACTCTTCCTCTTCGCTTCACCTGACGGTGTCCACTGGTCGATGGTTGCCGAAGATCCCGTAATCACAGACGGCGCGTTCGACTCGCAGAACGTGGCGTTCTGGGACTCTGAACTCGGCAAGTACCGGGCCTATTGGCGCTTCTTTACCGGTGGAGGCACGAGTGGGAAGGTGTGGGCCCCCAAAGGTGTCCGGGCGATCCGAACGGCCGTTTCGGACGATCTCTTTCACTGGACCGATCAGGAGGATTTGACGTACGTCGATTCGCCTGCGGACGAACACCTCTACACCAATCAGGTCTTCTCCTACAATCGTGCGCCGCACATCCAGATCGGTTTCCCAACTCGTTACGTCGATCGCGGCTGGTCCGAGGTGATGCGTGCACTTCCGGACTGTGAGAACCGCGAAGTCCGAGCTGTCCCTGAGGAGAGGCTCGGCACTGCGATCACGGAAGGGCTTCTCATGGCCGGGCGGGATGGTGTGACGTTCAAACGCTGGAATGAAGCCTTCCTGAGACCGGGACCGGAACGACCGGGCACCTGGAGCTACGGGCACCAGTACATCGCCTGCAACGTGGTGGAAACCGCGTCTTCGCTACCGGGGGCTCCGCCCGAACTCTCGCTGTATGCCGGGGAAGACTACTGGATTGGCAGTGGCAGTGCTGTGCGGCGCTACTCGTTGCGACTTGATGGATTCGTCTCGGTCAGTGCCCCGATGAGCGGTGGGAGTTTGCTTACCAAGCCAGTGACGTTCGAAGGCCGTTGCCTGGAACTCAACCTGGCCACCTCAGCAGCCGGCAGCGTCCGAGTGGAACTGCAGCGCCCGGACGGCACCGCGATCGACGGCTTTGCGCTGAGCGACTGCCAGGACGTGTTTGGCGACGCGATTGCCCGAAAGGTCACCTGGACCGGTGGAGAGGACGTGAGTGCACTGCAGGGCGAGCCGGTGCGCCTGTGCTTCGAACTACGCGATGCGGATCTCTATGCATTCCGGTTCTGCGGCACGTGACCGGTTGAGTCCTCTCTGTGTTCCGGGCGTTCTCTGCGGCCAGGGAAAAGCGGACGGTTCAGCCACAAAAAACGCAAAGAACGCAGGGAACGAAGAGATTCCCGGATGGCCCTTCTAGCCAGAGCCGCCGCGAAAAGGACTTCGCGGCGGGGTTCACGGTTGACAGGTTCACCGTTGTCCAGACAAAACAGACCGGAAGCGGACCCCGGAATTGAACCACGGGAGGCACGGAGACACGGAGGAAGAAGATCACGGAGATGTGGCGTATACGCGCCGCCGTCGAACCGGCAGCACGCATTCGCCCCATCGTTCTTGGTTTGGAGAGCACGAGAGAGGAATCCTGTCGCTCCGTGTCCTCCAAGAAGAAAGAACATCGGCGAAGTTCGGTTC
>Ga0209045_1000911_pt1 | contig 30808 bp, 33 predicted proteins | sample SaaInlLV_10m_DNA_4_FD_184664 | JGI IMG/M metagenome (GOLD analysis project Ga0209045, IMG submission 184664) | Marine microbial communities from expanding oxygen minimum zones in the Saanich Inlet - Saanich Inlet SI072_LV_200m_DNA (SPAdes) (version 2) | ecosystem: Environmental > Aquatic >...
ATCCATCTGTTCAGTCTTAATAAGATCATAAATAAGACTCTTCCAAGTAATCTCATCTTGATCCATAAGAATAGACATTAATTTATCATACATGGCCTTCAAAAAACAAAATCTAGTATATAAAACTTTCGTCAAACTTTTTTAAGAATTAATCGTAAAAAATTAAATTTTTCCGACGTGAAAGATAAAATAAACAAAAAATAAACAGTGATTTGGACGATAAAATTGACAAAAATAGATTATACGCTTTGTAGAATAAAATAAAGATAAAATACTCAAAAGAACAAGTTTTTTGCATATAAAAACCCAATTTAACCGATTGCAAAGGATAAAAAAAAAGAAAAGAAAAAATGCGAAAAAACAAGTTTTTCGCATATAAAGATAATGCGACAACCTCTCGCTACGCTCAAGAACGTCTGCATTATCGAACATGTAAAAATAAAAAATTCTGACTTCATCGAAATTTTTCATTTGTCCCATACAAAGATAATCCCTACTCATAAACTCATCGGCATTATCAAGCATACAAAACCCAATTTAGCCGACTGCAAAGGATAAAAGAAAAGAAAAAATGCGAAAAAACAAGTTTTTCGCATATAAAGATAATGCGACAACCTCTCGCTACGCTCAAGAACGTCTGCATTATCGAACATGTAAAAATAAAAAATTCCGACTTCATCGAAATTTTTCATTTGTCCCATACAAAGATAATCCCTACTCATAAACTCATCGGCATTATCAAGCATACAAAACCCAATTTAGCCGACTACGTCGGCGAAATTGTCTTGTTGTATGGGCCTGCCCGGACTCGAACCGGGGATCAATGCCTTTCAAAACAAAGCAAAAAGAGCAAAACCCTTCTTACAAGTTTGTAAGGGCACTGTCATAGCCACTAGACCACAGGCCCAAAAAAAATAATGCCCCGTCCGGGAAATTCATAAAAGCAATTTTCTCGACGGAAAACTGCTTTAAATTTGAACCCGAGTCCCAGCCTCGAAAGGGCTGGATGATTGGCCGGACTACACCAACGGGGCATTTTAACACAAAGGGAAAACCTCTGGTTAAAAAAGGTTGTGTTTTTGAAAATATGAGCCTGCGGGGAAATTCAGCGAAAAGCAAATCTGAAAACGACTTGCCAAACGATTTTGAACCCCGGACCACTGCTTCACTTCGAAGCGTTTGTATGAATCGCGCCCATATAAGAGCAGCGCTCCAACCAGACTAAGCTACAGGCTCAAATGCCGTCTGATAATAAAATATCTCACTTTGAGATAATGAAAAAAATCGAGTTACTCTGCGCAATAAAGTGCACAGCATCTTAAACACTCGATTTTCTGCATTTCAAATTTAAGATCATCTACCACCTAAATGGATCGATATTCACAAAATAAATTTGAAATAATGATATTCACCAAATAATATGCAGCAGCCGGGACTTGAACCCGGATCACCACCGTTCTGTCCTTTCAAAGAAAGGTTGGCAGGGTGATATCCTAGCCATTAGACTACTGCTGCCTTTAGTTTCAAAAGAAAATTTTAAACTATCTTAAAAAGCTTTCTATATTTTAACAAAATCATGCACAAACCTCTAAATTTATAAATAAGCGATAAATCCTTTAGAGAAACAAAAACCAATATGAGGTCAATTAACCTGCACAGAACAGGTGAAGCAAGCAAGATGAAAAGAAGTTCACGTCGGTGGAAAAAAAAAGGACAAATGCGTTGGAAGTGGCAACGTAAAAGAATGAAAAAGGAAAAACGTAAGAGAGCTAAGTCGAGATAAACCAACTAAAGCTCACTAAACTTTTGAATTCTTCTGTTTAGAAGTTATTTTTTTCAAAAAAATAGTTATTTGAAGTTATCTTTTCTAAAGATTAAAAAATAAGTAGATTATTCTATATAAAAATATGAGCTTAACAAAAATAGGCAATGTTAAAATTGAAACACCATTAGCATTAGCCCCATTATTAGGTGTTAACTGCACAACATTCAGATTACTCTGTAAAAAAAAAGGAGCAGGATTAATTTATTCAGGAATGTTTGACAGCGATGAAATAATAAGAAAAAATAAATGTGAAAAATTCTTGGCAGAAGAATCTCCGCTAGCAATACAAATTGTTGGAAATAATAAAGAAAAATTAGAACAAGCAACTCAAATCGTCGACGAGTATGCAAATATAATTGATATAAATCTGAGTTGTCCTATGAAAGAAATACTTGCAAAAAAATCAGGAGCATTCTTTTTGAAACATCCTGAACAACTAAAAAAAATAATAAAACCTGTAATGAACAATACAAACAAACCAATAACTGCAAAAATAAGAACTGGCTGGGACTCACAAAACATAAACTGCGTCGAGGTTTGTAAACAATTAGAAGATTATGGAATAAGCGCAGTTGCAATACATGGAAGAACAACTAAACAAAGATATAGTGGAAAAGCAGATTGGGAAATTATAAAACAAGTAAAAGAAAAAACAAACTTGACAATAATAGGAAATGGAGACATAACAAAACCAGGACAAGCAAAATACTATTTAGAAAGAAACTATTGCGATATTGTAATGATTGGACGAGGAGCAATGGGAAATCCAGACATATTCCGACGGTGTAAACATTTGTTAGAAACTGGAACTAATACACTTGAATTAACAGAACAAGAAAAGAAACTCGAATTAATAGATTTCTTAAAATTATATGAGCAAACTGAAGACAAGATGAGAATTGGAGAAATCAAAGATCACATAAATTGGTTTTTAAAATCAAATAGAAATAAAATAAATATATTAAATAAAATAAAAAATATGATTGAAATTGAACAAATAATAGATGTAATAGCTAACAATTAGCAAATATTCAATAACTTAAATAATGTCTAACCTAAATATAAATTAAATAATCTAAAAAAATATGAAAACAAGCACTAGCAAAACATTTATAAAGCACCCTTTTTTCTACAAATCTACTCGAAATAACTAATCACCTCCTAAGTTCTTGGTTTTACCAAGTAAAGAGACAAATGAATGCTTAACCTTTAGAGTTAAGTACGAGAGAGAGAGTATAAGTCTGAATAAGTACAAAACCTTGTACAATTCCAAAATAAAGCCTAAACAATCTAGCAATAGAGCGTTTAGAATGCGACCCAATACTACAATACCAATAATAGAACAGGATTCTAGATTAAAATTTAATAGTACGAATTCCCGTTGATCCTGCGGGAGGCTGCTGCTATTAGGGTTCGATTAAGCCATGCAAGTCGGAGGGTTCTTCGGAACACAGGCGAACTGCTCAGTAACACGTTGATAATCTGCCCTTAGGTCTGGAATAACCCCGGGAAACTGGGGCTAAGACCGGATAGGAAGATCGTTCTGGAAAGAATTTCTTCTTAAAGGCAACGCCTAAGGATGAGTCAGCGGCTGATTAGGTTGTTGGTGGGGTAACGGCCCACCAAGCTTAAGATCAGTAGGGGCCTTGAGAGAGGGAGCCCCGAGAAGGGAACTGAGATACATTCCCTAGCCCCACGGGGTGCAGCAGGCGCGAAACCTTTACAATGCACGCAAGTGTGATAAGGGAACCCTAAGTGCTCAGTTATGCTGGGCTTTTGCCAAGCGTAAATAGCTTGGAGAATAAGTGGTGGGCAAGACTGGTGCCAGCCGCCGCGGTAACACCAGCGCCACAAGTGGGAGCCGCTATTATTGGGCCTAAAGCGTCCGTAGCCGGTTTAGCAAATCTTCTGTGAAATTGTTAAGCTTAACTTAACAACGTGCAGAAGACACTACTAAACTTGGGACCGGGAGGAGTCAGAGGTATTCCAGGAGGAGCGGTAAAATGCAATAATCCCTGGAGGACCACCTATGGCGAAGGCATCTGACCAGAACGGATCCGACGGTGAGGGACGAAAGCTAGGGGAGCGATCCGGATTAGATACGGATAATGTTAAGACATTTCTTGAGTTAACTCAAAAAGAATCGTTCAAATTCTATAAAAATTTGAGTTAAATATCAGAATATGAAAATGAATATTATCCGCTAACGACCCGAGTAGTCCTAGCTGTAAACTCTGCGAGTTAGGTGTTGCGCAATCTATAAGGTTGCGCAGTATCGTAGCGAAGGCGTTAAACTCGCCGCCTGGGAAGTACGGTCGCAAGGCTGAAACTTAAAGGAATTGGCGGGGGAGCACTACAAGGGGTGCGGCGTGCGGTTTAATCTAACTCAACACAGAGAATCTCACCAGGAGCGACGGCAGGATGAAAGTCAGATTAAAGGTTTTACTTGACAAGCCGAGAGGTGGTGCATGGCCGCCGTCAGCTCGTGCCGTAAGGTGTCCAGCTAAGCCTGGTAACGAGCGAGACCTATATCTACAATTGCTAACAGATCCTTTTGGATGACTGAGCACATTGTGGAGACTGCCTTGGAAACAAGGAGGAAGGTGTAGGCTACGGTAGGTCTGTATGCCCCGAATCTCCTGGGCTACACGCGCGCAACAATGGTACGGACAATGGGTCACGACTCCGTAAGGAGAAGTTAATCCTCGAAACCGTATCCAAGTCCAGATTGAGGATTGTAACCCATCCTCATGACGATGGAATCCCTAGTAATCGGGCGTCATCAGCGCCCGGTGAATACGTCCCTGCTCCTTGCACACACTGCCCGTCAAACCACTCGAGCAGGGTCTAGATGAGGCTTAATTTTTTGATTATGTCGAATCTAGGCTCAGTGAGAAGGGTTAAGTCGTCACAAGGTATCCGTAGGGGAACCTGCGGATGGATCACCTCCTTTTTTTTATTTTAAAATATGATATCAAAATATTTTAAAACCACAAATACTTACTAAGATACTCTCTCTTTCTACTTTAACTTTTTATCAATTTTATTCACGGGCTTGTAGCTCAACCTGGTAGAGCATCGCCCTTGCAAGGTTTGCTAGGGTCCTGGTCCTAATCACAAGATAGGCGGGGGCTGCGGGTTCAAATCCCGCCGAGTCCATATTTTTACAACATTATACTCACTTTTATTTCATACAAAAAAAATTATTCGATAACAAAAGCTATCGAATGATGGACGAGATATGACTGGATTTCATATTTATGATACCACGCATAGAAAAACCATACACTTTAGACGCTATTAGGTGGATGACTTGGCTCGAAATGCCGATGAAGGGCGTGACAAGCTACGAAATGCTCTGGGTAGTAGCATGTATACTATGAACCAGAGATCCCTTAATTGGACTTCCTATTATAATCCGAAAGGATAGGGAACGCAGGGAATTGAAACATCTTAGTACCTGCAGGAAAAGAAATCAATTGAGATGCTGTTATTAGAAGCGATCGAAAACAGCAAAGAGCAAACTGAATCTTGCGCAGTAATGTGTAAGAGATGTGGGGTTGCAAGACTTCTTTTTATTCCTGCTAATTAGTGTGAAAATACCTGGAATGGTATGCCTTAGAGGGTGATAGCCCCGTAACAGGACATTAGTAGGAAGTAGAAGTATCTTGAGTATTGTCTATTGGATATTAGGCAAGAAATTGGGAGGCATCAACTTCCAACTCTAAATACGTTTCGAGTCCGATAGTGCACCAGTACTGTGAAGGAAAGTTGAAAAGAACCCTTAGCAGGGAGTTAAAAGACTCTGAAACCTAATAGCTACGGTGGGATAGGGCACTAAGGTGTTCTATCGTACGTTTAGAATAACGTGCCAGGGAGTGTATTTGAGTGGCGAGGGTAACAAAAAGGTACCCGTAGGGAAACCAATAAATCCGCAGGCAACGAGGGATTGGGTGTGAAAGCGCCTTGAGTCACTTAAATACGACCCGAAGCCAGGTGATCTAACCCTGAGTAAGGTGAAGCAGCTGTAACAGGTTGTGGAGGCCTGAAGAGGTGCTACGTACAAGTGTTCTTATAACTTGGGGTTAGGGGTGAAAAGCCAATCGAACCTGGTGATAGCTGGTTCCTACTGAAGTTGGCCGTAGTCAAGTCCTGAACGAGATTGCTAAGACGGTAGAGCTACGGATAGAAGATTTAGGGGGAGAAATCCCTCGGTTTTCTGTCCAACTCCGAATGTCTTCGCATTGTAGACTTCAGGAAACGGCGGCTCGTCGTAAGGGTGAGTCGCGAGAGGGGAACAACCCAGACTAAAGTTAAGGTCCCAAAATACTAACTAAGTGTGAACGGGTGAAGGGTGTCTACGTTCAAAGACAGCGAGGAGGTTGGCTTAGAAGCAGCCATCCTATAATAAGTGCGTAACAGCTTACTTGTCAAGAATGTAGGCCCCGAAGATGGACGGGACTAAGTTAGTTACCGATACTTTAGGCATCCGAAAGGATTGCGGTAAGTAGGCGTTCTGTATGGGCAAAAGCTCCTTTGCAAGAAGGTGTGAACCGTATAGAAATGAGAATCCTGGCGAAAGTAAGATCAAAGTAGTGTGAGATTCACTATCACCGAAAGGGTAAGGGTTCCTTGACAATGTAGTTCAGTCAAGGGTAAGTTAATCCTAACCGTACTCATAATTGACGTACGGGAAAGGGAAAAAGGTTAATATTCCTTTACTTTTTAGGTACGTGTGGTAACACAAGTTCTACTACTGACATTTTTGGATAGACCAACACATCTCGTCTGGTGTGTTAACTAAGACAAGTCAAGGGAGAATCGTAATGATGAGAACTTGACTAAACTTAGGAATAGCGGGTTTTTGATTCGTTTGGTTGATTCCTGGAATCCGTGAAAAAGAAGTAGAAAAGAATCCTAAAAATTTATACCCAGAACCGGCACAGGTACCCAAGGTGAGAAGCCTAAGGTGTCAGGGTTTAACGTAGTTGAGGGAATTCGGCAAATTAGCCCCGTATCTTCGGTATAAGGGGTCCCTATGTTTGTATTCGCATGAATGCGATCATAGGGCGCAGTGACAAAGATGGTCCGACTGTTTAACAAAAACTTAACCTCCTGCTAGTCCGTAAGGATGCGTACAGGAGGTGACGTCTGCCCAGTGCCTGTACTTGAAACTCGGGTTCAACCGAGCTAAGAGCAGGTAAACGGCGGGGGTAACTATAACTCTCTTAAGGTAGCGAAATGCCTTGCCGTTTGAATGACGGCCTGCATGAATGGCGTAACGAGATCATCACTGTCCCCAACTACAAGCCCCTGAACACTCTTTTCTGGTGCAAAGGCCAGAGATTTCCAGTGGGAAGCGAAGACCCCGTGAAACTTTACTGTAGCTTGTTGTTGCGGCGTGAATTTTGTTGTATAGTGTAAGTGGGAGTCGTTATGTTGCGATCGCCAGATCGTAAATAGACGCCGTTGTAACACCACTCTTCAAAATTTGCGTTGCTTACTCTAATAGAGGACATCGGCAAGTGGACAGTTTGGCTGGGGTGGCACGCCGTCGAAATTGTATCGATGGCGCCCAATGGTTGGCTCAGGTGGGTCAGAAATCCACCTTAGAGTGCAAGAGCAAAAGTCAGCCTGATTGGATTTGGCACATAAACAAATCCAAAAACGAAAGTTTGGTCTAGCGAACTTCCATTCCTCCTTGATGGGGGTTGGAAATGACTGAAAAGTTACTCCGGGGATAACAGAGTTGTCGCGCCCGAGAGTTCATAATTGGTGCTTGTAAACAATAATAATTACAAACATCAAATGAATTAATCGACGGCGCGGCTTGCTACATCGATGTCGGCTCTTCCTATCCTGGTTGTGCAGAAGCAGCCAAGGGTGGGGGTGTTCACCCATTAAAAGGGATCGTGAGCTGGGTTCAGAACGCTGTGAGGCAGTTTGTTTGATATCTACTGGAAATGTTGAATGTCTGAGTGGAAGGATTCTCTAGTACGAGAGGAACGAGAGTTCGAGGCCTCTGGTCTACCGGTTATCTGACAAGGTATCGCCGGGCAGCTACGCCTTAAGGGATAAATGCTGAAAGCATCTAAGCATGAAGCCTGCCGCAAAAAGAGACATTCTCAAACTCGAGTAAAAGACTCGTTTGATGGGACTGGTGTGTACGTATCGAGCTTCGGCGAGATATTCAGCATGCAGTTTCCAACCGTTTGTTTGTATTTTTTTCTATGCGTGGTTTCTTTTTTTTTCTAAAAGATTCTACAACAATAAAAAATTGAATATAGCTTTAGCTAGATTTATTTTTTAAACTAAAACATAAAAATAGATTGTAGCGTTAGCTTTATTTTTTTTAATTCATTTAATCCTAAAATTATGGTTTTTCATTGAAAATATTTTGTTAAAATTGAAAAAATTTCTATTTATTTATTAAGAACTTGAAAAAGTGTCTGGAGAAATTGAAAAACCCTCCAACCTAATTGAATATTTTTCTGAAATTTCCACTGAAAGTTTATAAATCTGTCAGCCTATTAAGATTTTGTTGAATCGAAACAATGAAACAACAATTGACACAATATTTGGTTTGATTAATTTAAATCTGATTAAAAAATAATTAAAAAAAGTAATAATTAGGTGATATTAAAAAATGGGTGTTGTACGAAAAGTAGCGATAGCTTTATTCCTCGCAGGATTAGGAGTAGGATATTTTATGGGTTATTATGTTAATACAGATAGACGTTATAAAATTTCTAAACAATATAGTGTTCCTTATTTAATTGATAAACAAGAGCAAACTAAAGTTGTAATAGATGATTTTACTTTTTTAGACGCGGAAAAAATAAATTATGATGGTTATGGTGAACGCATTTTCCGAGGAGGAATTAATAAAATTAAGCGCGAGGTAGGAGATTCGATTGATTCTCTTGTGAATCATGAATAAACAAAAAAAAGAGTGTGCTAAAAGAGAATTTAATTTTCTTGGAGAACAAAATTATCTTATTGATGATGTAGTTAATAAAGATAAAGACTTGTTTAATGTTGTTGATTTGAATTCTGATCTAAGTCAGATGAACTATTCTTCATCTTGTGCTTATGAAGACTATGCCCTTATGTATGAACCTGCTGGAACTTGTCGACGAAAAGGCAGAACTTTTTTTGTTGATTCTAATGATAGTACTTGTTTGTTAGAAGGAATACTATTGCGCGCTAATTATAAACCATTTACTAAAAATGAATTTTATTCTGCAATTGAGTTGAATAAATATGTTGATCAATTGGAAAGTTGGCAAAAAAGAATAACTTGTAAATTAACTAACGAAAATAATAAGATAGTATTTTTTGAAGATTTAACAAATTATCTTAAACATCTATTTTTTGAAAAAACAGATTCTTTTTTCGGACAATCTTATACTCTGCCTGATAAAATTCAAAAACAACTCGATTTAGTTGTTGGACTAAATTTAATAAATTCTTACTTGATTTACAATTTGAAAAATGAAAGAAAACAAGTAGAGATTTATCGTCGAGTGAATACAGGAGAACTATTTGAAAAAAATAATTCTGCTAGACAAAAACACATACAAGATTGTTATAATTATTGCAAACTAGATAAGAAATGTAAACAGAATAAAAAAAGAAGTATAGGATCTGGAAGTTCAAATTTGAATGATATTTTATTTAAATATGATGCGCTTCTTTGGAAAACATCAAATATTTTTAAAAATGTGTTAGAGCTAGGCGTTGATATAGAGAATAGACTCCATGAAGAAAAAATAATGTATGAAACTGGAAATGTCGAATTTTCTAATTTTGAAAACATAGATTTGTTGGATAAACATATTGTTTATCAAATAAAACTTATGAAATCAACATCTAATGGTCTAGTTAAGTTGAGACCTTTCTATATCGACGAGAATTTTAAGCAACAAGTGATTAATTATGGAACTGAAAATTCGATCAAAGTACTAAATATGGTTTGTACAAAAAACAAATAAAAAAAATAAACAAAAAAAATAAACAAACAAAAAAAATAAACAAACAAAAAAAAGCGAACAAAAAAATAATAAACCCGAGGTGGAACAAAATGACTAAAACATTATATGGAAATTTAACAACCAAAACCGCACTAGATATGGGAGGTGATGGTGATGAAAATAAGATTGTAAAAGAAATTCCCTATGAACACCAAGAGATAATAAGAAATGCAGATTTTAGAAAATTTTTGCACTATATGACTGAAATGGACGATTCTACATATTTAGAAGATGAATTTGATATTAAAAATGAAATATCAGGTTATCTAAATCAGATGAATACAAATCAAGATGTCAAACTTAGAGTTCAAGCACTTGACGAGGGAGAAGCAATACCAGGAATAAATACAGATCAAGTATATTTGAATACAGAAGATCCAATTGAACCATACATTAGAGAACTTATTTTGGGAGAAGGAGAAGATAAAAAAGCTGTCGACTGTATTGACGTGGTTATAAAACAATGGTCGAAAGTAGGAACTAAATAAGTTATGCAATTTGATCTTAAAATGATATCCTTAGAAAAATCTGTGCTGAGAGAGTATCTTATGAATCAAGATTGTCTCATTATAGATGGAAATATTTTTAATTTTTCTTTTTTGGTTAATGGACGAGAAACAAAATCAAATAAATCAAATTTATCAAATAATTCTAATTATTTAAAAATTGGCCAAAGAAAAAAAAGTTTGATAAAAGGAATTTTAGAATCTGAATTAAATGAAAAAATAATTGATTTGAATAAAAAAACTATTTTGAATTATATTAACAATATAATGCAAGATAAAATTGATGAGATAAAATATGATTCTGTATTGAGTGAAAATTATGTTCTTGCAAAATTTGTGATTGAAGATGTAATTCCCTATATGAATTTTAAAGATAAAGGCCCCATATTACAAGAATCTAACAAGTCGACTAACACAAATAAAGATATATCCCTTCTCGAAGAAACACTATCTCGACTCAAAGATAAAACAAAAAAAATATTTAATAAAAATTATATGTTAATTAATGGTTGTTTTTACAAATTAAATTCAAATAATACGAGTTATGATAGCGTTGATGATGGCATCGATGATAATGTCGATGAATTAATATCAATCATATTCAATAATAAAAAATATATTCCTTGTTGTACAGATGAAAGATCAGAATGCATAGAATTAAATTACTTGAACAAATTAGAACGCTCGATTAACCAATTAACAAATAATTCTACATTTATAAAAAAAATAAAACAGAATTATTCAGACAACATAGCATTAGCAATTGATCAAAAAAAACATTATGATGAATCTAAAAAAGTAGGTTTTGAAATAAACGAAAAAGGATTTTTCTTAATAACTTGGATTGATTCATTTATTGTTTATGAACGAAAGAAAAAAAAGTTTTATCAATTTCCCGACGCTAAAATAGGAATTCCTCTAAAAACTATCGAAGGAGAGGTAGTTTTGAGTCCTGCGCAGATCATGAATAAATATAAACACCCTTCATTGAAAGATATAAATAAAGAATATCAGGAAATTTGCGTCAAGGGCGTTCCATTATATGATCTTTATGTGTTTCAGTCAGATTCTAAACGAATAAGGGCTTACTTAAGTCGAATAAGAACTCATTTTCTAGAGGATTATAGTAGTAATGGACAAGAGTGGCAAAAATTGTATTTAGACAATATCGCTAATAATTTTGAAGACCTGTTAATTAATCCTGTGCACGTCGAGTATGGCAATATATCTAACAAAGAATCATTAAATTCTGTTGAATTAAATGAAATGAAACGCTTGCTTAGAATTAGGTGAATGAAAATGGAAGAATCTACTAATTTAAATCAACAAATATCCAACCGAATAGATTTTAACTTAATAAAACAGGGGAGTGTTGTGGTGGTCGGGTCAGAAAATATTGCAAACTATTTATGTGCTTATTTATGTGGACTTGGAATTGGAGAAATTCATTTATTTAATCAAGATTTGGTTACTGCAAAATCTAGTTCTAGTGAATTTTTAATTGCACAAAGTGAATCATATTATGAAAGAAAAATAGATAAAATCGAAAATATTGTTAAACAAATAAATAAAGATGTTAATATTACTACCTTTTTTTCTGAGTTTGACTCTGCATTTCTCGACGAAAGTAGTGCAACAGATCAAACAATAATCATAGATACAACAAATAATCCTTTGTCAAAGTATAACTGTTATTCCCAAGCAAAACAAATTAGCCAGATATCAAAACAAGAAGTTCATTTAATAAGTGCTTCTAGTAATTTAGATTGCGCAAGTATTTCCAAATTACTAATAACCCAGTCTCAAAAAAAACATTCACGAAATAAACTTGAAAGATTAGTGCAAAACACGCAAAACAAAAAATATGTCGACAAAAATATGGATAATTTATTGTTAGAAGAATATTTTGGAAAAAAACAAGGAAGTTATACTAGCTGTGTAATAAGTGCGCTTGTTGCTGACGAAATAAGAAAAATTGTAAATCCTTTATTTGTAGAATCAAATAAAGAGTTGTTAGGCAGAATTGATTTTAGTATTTATTCTGATAAACTGTTCAAATATTCTGCGCATAAATCAAATCAATCAATTAAATCAATTAAATTAAATCAATCAAATCAAAAAATGATTAACTTATTAAATAAAAAAAATAAAACTGAAAAAAAAATACATAAAAAACTCAAAAACAATAAACTCAGAAAAAATAAATTTAAAAATAATAAATTTAAAAATTCAAAAATAAAAAATAAAAAAATTCTAGTAGTGGGCGTTGGAGGTATTGGAACATATGTTGCTCTTAATTGCGCATTATTTGGTTATGGTCAAATTGACATATACGACGGTGATATTGTAGAAGATCATAATCTAAATAGACAAATATTATTTTATAATAGTATTGGTTTAAACAAAGCAGACAGTATAAAACAAAAATTACAAAAAATTAATTCTTTTACTCAAATTAATAGTTATCCTACTTATTTTGGAAAGAATGAGCTCATAAGAGGTAAAAAATATGATTTAATATTTTCCTGCGTAGATAATTGGAGTGCGCGTAAATTAATTTCAGAATATTCTGTTAAAACAAAAACTCCTCTTATTAATGGATCTGTAACTACCTTTGATTGTGAACTAGATTTTTTTATTCCTGGAAAAACACTTTGTCACAATTGTTATAACCCTTACTCTGAATTTATTGAATCTGAAATTGAAAATAATGGTTCTGAAGAAAGTGCATCTTGTGCAGATCGACCTGTTAATGTTGTCATGCCTAATGCATTTGTAGGTGGACTAATGAGTGGCATTGGAGAACTTGTGTCGACAAGAAATTATAAATCTTTATCTGCAATCATAAATAAAAAAATAAATTATAGATCTCAAAAAAAAGATCAATACAAATTTGGTTTTGAAAAAGAAGAACGGTTATGTACATCTAACTGTGATTGTGACTGTCACAAATTCGCGTAAACTCTTGAGGTGAACTTAATGAAAAAAATAGAAGACTTAATTAGTGAAAGCTTTGAAATTGAAAAATTTAAATCAGTTAAAATAACAGATCAAGCATTACAAAAAATTTTATTATATTCTAATTATACGTCCAAAATTGCAGGCAACGATATTGAAGTTGCAGGACTACTTGTTGCAGCTGAAAATAATTTTAGCACAATCAGTACCGACGCATATTTACTTACAGATCAAAATGTGACAGGAGGAGATGCTCAATTTGGAGATAATTCTATTTCACAGGCATACAAAAAAGCTCAACTCGAACATAAGAAAATTATTGGAATGTGGCATAGCCACGGAAACTTAAATGCGTTTCATTCAGGATATGATGATTCCCATCTAGAAGTACTTTATTTACATAATCAAAATAATCTAAAAAATATAATAAAAACAGGATTTTATGAAAAGATATTTGAATCTAATGGAATGTTTTTGTTTAACGATTCAGAGGGATTTTTCGAAATAAGTCAACAAAATTCTCAACCTAAAACAATAATTTTAGACTTATCCGGAAATAAAGAATTTAAGAAAATAAAAAAATATCTTTCCAATGCTTCTGTTGAAATTAGAATGAATAGCGTTAGAGGTCTACCATTTGCATCAAGCATAGTTGTGAATAAAAGATTTTATGATCCTGCAATTTATAATGAACAAAATAATTCAAATAAAAATAAATATTATTGCGAAACATTAATACAAAAAAGTACTAGAACAAAAAATCCAATAAAGAAAAAAAATTTGATTTTAGAAATACTCCCCGAATCATTAGATAGACAAATTCTAAATTCTGATGATCAACAAGAAATTCTTGATAATGTATTAAATCAAGTAAAATACAATGGAACTGTTCTAAAAAATATTTTTGATAAAAAATGGAATTCGTATGAATCATTTTTTAATTATGTTGAAACAAATAATGAGGTTTCTGTTGGTGCTGTTGGCGATAAACCTGAGTTTGAAATTAACTCGTCTAAAAAAAGAAAAAAATTTTCATTAAAGAAGCTGTTAGGTTTTGCACAGAGTTCATGAGTTTTATAGGAGTTGAGAATGCAAAGAACAAATAAAATAATTAACGAATTAAAAAAAAAGAAAAATCATAGAAATCCTAGTATAGATTATACCCTATTAATAAAAGAACGAACTAAACAGCAAACTAAACAAAAATTGGAAAAAAAATATGCTAAACAACAAATAATTCAACAAATTAAACAAAAAACCAAAAACCAAAAAAATAAAAAACAAAATACTCGAGTGAACAACACTACTCGAATAAACAACACTAGTAACCAAGATAATAATATCGCTAATAACAATAAAAAGATAACCATTCCATCTAAAGGTCTCCTAGAAAACAAATTCAATGAAATATTTCGAACGCCTCTAAATTCGTTTAAAGAGTTAAGTCTCGAAGAGAATATAATTAATCAATATTTATTAAACCATATTAAGTTAGAACAATTTTCTAAAACAAAACTCGATATTGCAAGATCAAAAGGATATGAATTCATTGTGTGTGCAGATTATTATATTGAATTGAATCAACCTGAGAAACAAAAAACAATAGATTTTTTGATTGAAGAAAAAGATCCTGTGAGCATGATAAAATTCTATCAGAAACTCGGAGCGAATATGAATATAGCAGATGTGCTTGTGACAGAATGTACAGATAAATATGCTGGGTTTAATCCCAACCTAAGCGCGATTTTATTAGCTAATATATGCTATGAACTTATTAATGAAAAAAAACTTCTTAGTTATGTGTCTAAATGCTCTGGAGCTAAAGACTTGAAAGAAATAATAGTTGTTGATCAAATGATATTGAATTTAAGAAAACTTGGTGTGAACTATACTCCTGATTTTTCTGAAAATAAACAAATTGTTTTGAACAATGTGATTAGACTATTATCACAACAAAATAGTTTTGAATTATTGAATGATACAACTGATAACAATATTATTTATTTGAATTTTGAAAACAATGAACAAAATAATCACCATAGATACAACAAACCCAATGAAAACAATCAACACAATAAAAACAATAACCACAATAAGAATAATAATCACAATAAGCATAACGGCAAAAATAATAAACGTAAAAGAGGTGCTAAAATGAATTCTGATGATATAATTAAAGAACTCAAAAAAAGGAAAATTAAAAAGAAACAAAATAATTCTGTTCAGCCCCCTGTATCGAATCAAGAGAGATTAAATTTAGGATATACTCCTTGTTTAGAAAGATACGAAAATCAAAGAATACAAAATAATGCAGTTTCTTCTATTGGAAGCACTATGCAATCATATGATCACCTAGATAATTCAGAATTCTTTTTGAGTCCACAAGAACGCTCAGTTCAAAATAACGGATCTGGAAAATTAGCAAAACCAATTTTAATCGGGGGCGTACTGGCAGTACTAGCTATTGGAGGATATAATTTTATCCAGGACACAACAGGAATAAAAGAAACATTAGGTGTTGCTAATTCCTCGCCTGCAGCAGTTGTTTCTAATGAACCTAAAACAGAATATTGTAGTGTGGGTGTTAAAGATTTGGTGCTTGATCGTGATAAAATAAAGTATGTTCGAGAGTTTAGTAATGGTTTAACAAATAAAGAGGTTTATTTTTGGATGAAAGCAGGAAGTGATAAAGAGGACAGGATTTATTTGCCTGCAGAGTATCTTCCACGCGAGAAGAGAAAAAAGATAGTATTATGCGATTTTATACCTCAAAGAATACATGAAGAGAATGTTCGTAAAGTAAATGAGATTAAAAGCAAATATCACTTATGATTTATTAAATATTATTTAGAAATTAAATATGATTGAAACATTGATTGTTATCAAGAACTAAATCAAAAAAAAATAAGAGATAAAAAAAAGAAAAAAATTAAACTTCTGCTTCTAATTCTGGGCAGTTAACAATTCTTACAAATGTTCCATCTGGAGAGTTAATAGCAACTCTATTTTCTCCTGGATAAACTCCCATGTCAATTTCTGAACAGATTGTTGATTCTCCTGGTGCAAGAACTGCTTTTGCACAACCAGGTGTTGGATCTGGAAGACCTCTATTCATAATACCGACATTAATTTTCTTGCCATCAGTTTTTGCAAGAACCCAATCACCTTCACCAGCATTAACTAGCTTTACACTGATTGCGCCATCTGCACAAACAACTTCTGAAAACTCAGTACTATCAGGTGTTGCGTCAACTGCAATTCCTTTTTCTTCATCTTCAGCTTCAAGTTCGTTTGTTAATTCTGTACCTTCACCAGCTTCAGGCATTTCTACTGGAACTCCTTCTTCATCAACAGCAACAGGCACTCCTTGTTCAGCAGCAGGCGCAATAGGCGCAGGCGCTGGTTCAGGTTCTGCAACAGGTGCTGCAGGTGCTGGAGCCGATGGTTCAGAAGCAGATGCTGGTTCTGGAGTAGTTTCACAACCACAACCTACAACCAATAGTAATACTACAAGCATAACTAAATAACGTAGCTTCATTAAATCACCCCACGGTTTATATTTTATTGTTAATTATTAAGACGTATAAAAACGTATTTTAGATATAAATAAAATGTATTCTTTATAAAGTTTTTGGTTATTTTCATAGAATAAAGAGACGACAGAACAAGGTTTTCTAGACGATGAACCTGCGCTATTAATGAATGCCCTGAGCAAAGTTATTAATAAAATTTAGATAATTGCTAATTAGGATAACGTCTTATCTCATCTGCAATGATAGAATTATCTTCTAGTTTTCCTCTAAGCTGAATCAAATCTCCAGGTTCTGGCGTAAAATGAGGCGACTTGAATGCAACAATTTCTATTGATTGTTCTTGTTTTATGTTTAGAAATAAAGTTCCATTATAATTAGTTGATTTTTTGACAATACCTGTTAGTTCTATAAATCCGTCTTCACAAAGATCTAAATTTTGATCTTGATTTTCAACAGAAATATTTGAAAAATCTGAGAATGAAGATTCGTTTATTTCTTTAGTCAAAATAAATAAGGAGAGTAAACCTATCAATGCACAACTGATTGAAACTTTAATTAAAATAGATTCTTTCATAGATAATAATTTATTTTTTTAGGAATAAAAGCTTTGCGGTAAAAAATTAGAGAAATTTTCGACGGAGTTGAAGGATTTTTGGAAATAGAAAAACATAATAAGGAGTTATATATAGATGAATAATATGAGAAAGATTCCTAAATTTAAATCACCTGCATTATTAGCACCACTCGCAGGATATACAGATGCTGCATTTAGAGTTTTATGTCGGCACTATGGCTGCGGTCTTGCAGTTACTGAAATGATTTCTGCAAATGCATTATCTCGAGAGAATAAAGCAACAATTAAACTTATTGATGTTGATCATGAAGATTCTCCTAGATGTGTTCAATTATTTGGACAAAATACCGAAAATTTAGTTAAAGCTGCAAAATATTGCATGGATTCTTTTGATATTGAAATGATAGATTTAAATTTTGGATGTCCTGCTTCAAAAATAATTAGACAGGGCGCAGGAAGTGCGCTGCTTGAAAGACCTGCTAAGGTCAAGGAAATAGTAGAATCAGTAGTTGGTTGTGTTTCTGTTCCAGTAAGTTGCAAAATTCGAAGCGGGATTTCTAGACAGAAAATTAATGCCGTTAAGATTGGGCAGGTGTGTGAGGAAGCAGGTGCTAGTTTATTGACAGTTCATGCTCGAACACAAAAACAAGGATACACAGGAAAAGCAGATTGGAATGTAATCAAAGATGTTGTTAATGCTGTTGATATTCCTGTATCTGGAAATGGAGATGTATGTACTGTTAAAGATTTTGAAAGAATGGTTTCTGAAACAGGGTGTTCTTATGTTATGATTGGTCGAGGAGCAATGGGAAATCCCTTTTTGTTCAAACAAATAAATGATTATCTTAAGAATGGAAAATATGAATCTATTACCGTCGAAGACAGATTTAAAATGTTTAATGAATATTATGATTTAGCTTTAGAATTTGGTCTTGGTTTGAAGTCTGTTAAATTACATGCGCAAACATTCACCAAAGGAATTACTGGCGCAACTAAATTTCGTCATTTATTGACTAGTGCAAAAAGTTTTGAAGAAATTAAAGAAATTATGAGTTTGGAAAAGTAAATATCAGAGGTAAAAATGAAACCCAAATTAAAATTAGGCAAAGTAGAAATAAGAAAAAGTAGGATGAGCGATGCTACTGCAATTAGTAAGATATTAGATGATGATAGAGTTGTTAATAATCTGACAGACATTCCTAGTCCTTATACTTTAAGATGTGCGAAAAAGGACATTGAAAATAGTTTGAAATATTGGAAACAAAAAAAAGGATATGCATTTACAATAATATATGACTCTGTTGTTGTGGGGCAAGTGTTTTTAGAAGATCCTGCGCGCGGAATGAAAGCTTATTCTATAGGATATTATATTGCCTATGATTATTGGGGTCGCGGAATTGCAACAAATGCTGCGAAGTTAGCAGTTAAGTATGGGTTTAATTCATTAGGACTTAAGAAAATATGGGGAGATAATGACTCAGACATGTCTGCATCAGGAAGAGTGATGGAAAAAGCAGGATTCAAACAAGAAGGGCTAATGAAAAAACAAGTCTACAGAAAAACTTCTAAGGGTAAAGAAAAATATGTAGATCTTGTGATCTGGGGCAAAATAAATAGATGAATAATGAATGAATAGTTCAATACATAGTGATATAGATTAATACATAGTAATAACTTTTAAATATGACTTATATTTTGGAGTAGATATATGGCAAAAACAACTAAAAAAAGTGCTAAAACACTTGTAAAGAAAAAAGAAATTAAAAAAATTGCAGTTGCTAAATCAAAAGCTGTCAAAAAAGAAATCATAGCTAAAGTAAAAAGCCTAGCTAAACTCAAAGATACTTCTCAAATTGATATTTCAAAAAGCATAGTCGATCAAGTAATAGGACAAGAAGATGCAGTAGAAGTTGTAAAAAAAGCAGCAAAACAAAGACGACACCTATTCTTAATTGGAGAACCCGGTACTGGAAAAAGCATGCTTGGACTTGCACTTGCAGAGTTGTTACCAAAAGAAAAATTAGTAGACTTAGTTTCATTTGCAAATCCTAATGATGAAAATGCTCCATTAATAAGATCTGTAAATGCAGGAGAAGGTCGTAATTTAGTTGCAAAAAGCAGACTAGATGCAGGTAATATGTTCAAAAATCAAAACATCCTCATGTTTGTATTAGTAATAATTGCAATGATAGCTCCATGGTGGGCTCGTAGCCATTATAATTCAGATGTAATGTTTGCAGCAATGTTTATTGGATCAATGATATTTCTTGGAGCGTTTGTAATATTTTTAAATCTTGGGAAAAAAATGCCAGGAGGAAAAAGCTCAGCACCAAAAGTAATAGTAGATAACTTTGGAAAAAATCAAGCACCATTCTTTGATGCAACAGGAGCACATGCTGGAGCACTTCTTGGAGATGTTTTACACGATCCATTTCAAAGTGGAGGACTTGGAACACCTGCACATGAAAGAGTAGTCGCAGGAATGATACACAAAGCAAACAAAGGAGTACTATTTATCGACGAGGTTGCAACACTACAACCTCACACACAACAAGAATTACTTTCTGCTTTGCAGGAAAGAAAACATTCTATTACTGGACAAAGTGAAAGAAGTGCAGGCGCTATGGTTCGAACAGAATCAGTACCTTGTGACTTTGTACTAATTGCTGCTGGAAATGTAGAAACAATAAGAAATATGCATCCAGCCCTACGTTCTCGTATAAGAGGATATGGTTATGAAATCTACATGAAAGAAACAATGCTAGATACAACTGCTAACAGATGGAAAATAGCAAAATTTGTAGCACAAGAAGTAAGCAAAGATGAAAAAATACCTCACTTTTCAAAAGAAGCAGTAGAAGCAATTATTGAAGAAGCACGACGACGTGCAAACAGAAAAGATCATTTGACTTTAAGACTGCGTGAGCTTGGCGGACTTGTTCGAGCAGCAGGAGACTTAGCAATTGAAATGAAATCTAAACTTGTTTTGAAAGAACATGTAATTAATGCAAAAACAGTTGCAAGAACTCTAGAAAAACAAATGGCAGACAAATTTATTGAACGTAAAAAAGAATATGAAGTTATTATTACTTCTGGTCGACTTGTTGGACGAGTAAATGGACTGGCAGTCATGGGCAGTGGAAGTGCACATAGTGGAATAATACTACCTATAGAATCACAAGTAACTAAGGGCGGAAAAGAAAATCAATTTATTGCAACAGGAAAATTAGGAGAAATTGCAAAAGAAGCAATCATAAACGTAAGTGCTATAATTAAAAACTTCTTTGATGAAGACTTAAAAGAAAAATATGATGTATATGTACAATTTTTACAAACATACGAAGGAGTAGAAGGAGATAGTGCATCTATTGCAGTTGCAACAACAATAATTTCTGCACTCAAAAAAATCCCAATAAAACAAGAATATGCAATGACTGGAAGTCTTTCTGTTAGAGGAGATGTATTACCAATAGGCGGAGTAAGTTCAAAAGTAGAAGCTGCGATTGAAGCAGGAATTAAAAAAGTAATAGTTCCAAAAAGCAATATGAAAGACATAGTAATTAGTCCTGACAAGCTTAAGACTATTAAGATAATTCCCGTTGAGACAATAACACAAGTTCTTGCAGAAGTACTAGACTGGAAAGGAAACAAAAAAGTTCTTGATAGTATAAAAGCAAAGAATGGTGGATGAAAAAATGTTTTCTAAACTCAAATGCAGGATAGGCATCCACGTTTGGCAAAAATATATGGGTCCTCAAAACCAAGGAAGTGGAAATTTTTCTCAAAAGTATAAATGTATGAAATGTGGAAAAATAAAAAAGGAGATTTTTTAATAATGAAATTGACTTACCTCTTTATTATTTTGCTCGTTTGTTCAATATTTAGTTCTGGATGTGACAAAATAGAAAATGTTATTTCCTCAAATCAAATAGATCTTTATTGCGACACCACAGAAAACAAAGATTGTTTAGATACAATCAAACAGTATAAACGAAATTGCACTAATTCTAAAATTACTTTAGACAGTGATCTAAATATTATTGAAATGACTCTCAAAAAAACAGACACTCACTGTAAATTTTATGAAAAAGTTATTGGAAGCATAGCTCCTGAATTAGAAGGTGTTTATTTAGATTGTAACATACCATTATCTAAACTAGATTTATTTGCAGACTCTACAGGTCTTGATGAAACAAATATTTGGAAGTACTGTACAGGAGATTTAAAAGAAAAAACGTTTGATATGCTAAATTAATAGAGAATAACAAAATGAAACCTTTAGTATTTTTTATAACTGGAACTAGTGGATCAGGAAAATCAACACTTGTTGAAAATCTCCATGAAAACCTGAGTTATGTAGAGGTGCATGATTTTGACGAGGGAGGCGTTCCTCCGAATGCAGATGAGAAATGGCGTCGTGATCGAACTGATTCTTGGTTAAAGAAAGCAAAAGAATATGCTCAGGATGGAAAATCAACAATAATTTGCGGAGTTAGTGTTCCGTCTGAAATTAAGAATTCTTCTGAATATGATAATTCTCTTAATATGCATTATGGATTTATTCATATTGATTCTGATGAAATTAAAAAAAGATTATCTAGTAGAAACTGGGATGCTAAAGAAATTCAAGATAATATTAACTGGGCAAAACACATAGAAGCAGAAGTTCTTTTACAAGAGGATTATTATGTGGTTGACGGAGTAAAGAATAATGCTTTGGAAGTCGCAGATAAATTTATTGAGTGGATTGAAAAAAAGAGGTAAAAAAATGGGATTTATTAAATGGGCAGAAGATATTATGAAAAAATTCAAATGGTATGATGTTAAATTAGCTCAGATCGCAGCAATTTTTGCAACCTTAACTTTAATAACCCTTTGGCCTGCATTTTTAGAAACAGTACAAAAACTTGATTGGTATTGGTATTTAATATTTGCAATAATCACAGGACTACCTTTAGTCAAAAGAATGTTTTTTGATTGAATAAATTTTTTATTTTTTGTTTAAATCTTTCTTAAAAGAATTATTGATACCTACATCTATGCAGTTTGAAAGAAAAATACAATCTTTACAAACAAAACTTATATTTGTGTTATTTACCTTTTCTAAAGCAAGATTAAAAATATCTTTAGCTTTGTGAATTGAATTTGGTTTAATTTTTAAGAATTTAGCAACTTTTTTATCTTGAGATATAACCCACTTGCCAATCTTTTTAGATTGAATGCAATCATTGTTATGTTTATGAGGACAAGGTTTGCATAAATCATCTAGTTCTCCTACAACGACTTTGATTTTTGCGTCAGGATGATTTCTAATGTGCATACAAATATTTTTCATGTTAAGCGCAAATTCTTCATCATAACCTCCACGATAAAATCTAGGAATACAAAGTAAATGATGAGCTCTAATTTTAATTGTTTGGATCATTCAAGCACAGAATTAAATTGAAAATATAAATGTTTCTAATAAGCATAAGAATATTTTATTTTGAACTATATTTTAATTTAATAACTAATTGAATAATACTAATTAATAAAGCAATAAAATTGCATACAATAACAGGCCATGCAATAATAAGTGCGCCATATATTAACCAGAGTAAACAATTAAAAAAATATAATAGAACCATTCCAAGAGAAACATCATCTACTTTTTTGGTTTTGATAGATTTAATAACTTGAGGAAGCATTAATGCAGTTCCAACAATTGCTGCAGTGAAACCAATTATTTGTGTAATTAATGCCATGATGGTATAAACAAAGTATTTCTATATAAATTTTTGTTAATGGAAAACTATTTATAGATTATAGATATTATTTAAGTTATGATAAAAGTTGCAAAAGCAGTTATTTTAGATTGTGAAAAAGTTTTATTGATTAAACGATCAGCTAGTTCTAAGTTTTTTAGTTCAATGTGGGATTTTCCAGGAGGGAAAGTTAAGAATTGCGAAGATAGTGGTTTGTGTGTTGTTCGTGAAACTCATGAAGAAACTGCACTTAAAATTGTTTCGAGTTCATTAATTTTAGAAGGAGAAGTTAATTTAGATTCTGAGTCTATTAATTATAGTTTGTTTTTAGTTTCTGAATATAAAGGCGGAACTATAATGTTAAGTGAAGACCATACAGAATATGGATGGTTTGATCGTGAAGAGATTGAAAGTTTAGATGTTACGCCGTTTGTTGAGAAATACTTTGAGAAAAGTTAAAGTCGTCAATAATTGGTGACGTCAATAAATTTATTAATTACTATAGGATTCTTTTTTTTATGAAACAATATTTAACTATCGGATTGATTGTTAGTACACTTACATTAGGTTGCAAGATTACAACAGATGCCCATAAAAATACACCTCGTGCAGATCATGAAAAAAAAGAATCAATTATGACAATTGAAGAAATCAGCAAGTTTGGAGATATTGCAGCAGGAGATGTTACTGGAGATGGACTTCAAGATATTCTTTATCAAGATAGTTTTGGAAATGTTTATGTTTTTAAAAACCTTGGCGAAGAAAAATTTGCAAAAATAACAGATCCCGTATTTAAGGTCGAACAAGGATACACAATAGGTGCAGCAGACATGAGTGGAAATTGCTTTGCAGATCTTATTGTAAGCAGTGAAGATACAGGCAAAATATATGTCCACTATAATCTTGGAGATCTTGAGTTTGAGAAATAAGAATTCTATATTTATGTACGAAAGCTTTATATACTACTAATCCGTAATGAATAATAAAATGGAACCAGCAAAATCTATAAAAGAAGCAGTAAAGCTTAGAGTTGACGCATTAACTACTTATACAAACCTAATGGGTGCGAGTGCAGTAGTAATGTATTTAGCAGCACAACAAGATAAATCAGAAAAAATAAATCAGGCAATGGTTGATATGATTACAGCCATATGTCCGACTGCTACACAACCACCTTTTACATCCCAAGTAGAGCTCAAAGAAAATGCACACGGACTATATGAAAAAGTTCAAGATTATAGGCGAGATACACCAGCAGATGTTGTTGAAATGTTTGAAGAAGGACTTAGCTTTTTAGAAACACTTTGTGAAAAATATAAGTAAATAATTTTTTAAATTTCATTTCTTAATAAAAAACCACGAACTAAAATCAGTGGTATTTATTACAAAAAAATGAGTTATAATGTGAGTTAATCTTTTTTTGTAATATAATGTCTATAGTATCCAACAAAATTACTTATTAAAAATAAACCTTCTGCAATAACACCCATAGGTGAAAAAATAATAAAATTGTAAATTACCAATATAGATGTTCCACTCATCATTAATTTTCTCATCAACTTATTATCTTTTTGAAAATTACCAATAATAAAAATTACTAAACCAATGCATATAATCAAATCATAAATTTCTACATAAGTAAAAAATAAAGAGATTGTGTTAAGAGCTATGAATATAAATAAAAATTTTTTATTAGTTGTGAAATAACAAGTTATGAATCTTAAAACAGAAATAAAAACAATTACTCCTGCAGCAATTTTATTTAATAAAAAATAATGCGCACTAATAAGACTTGCAGAAATAATTAAACATAAAAATGTATATTCTCTTTTTTTATACTGCAAACTTAAAAAATCAAAACCCATAGCAATAAACATAGCAATTTGGGATATTATGAATGCAGTAGATAATTCAAACATAATATTTAAGAGAAGTTTGGTTTATATAAATGTTTATAATTAAAAACATTTATAATGTCGAGGTATTAATTATTTTAATATGGATGACGCTAGTATATTAATTGGACTGGGAATTAAAGCATTAGAAAATGCATTTAAAATTCATGAAGAACTCGGGGACAAAGGACTTGAATCTGTTCAAAAAAATTCTTATGGAGATACTTCTTTAGTAGGCGATCTTGAAGCGGAAAAAGCAGTTATTGACGTATTTAGAAAAGCAAATATTCCTTTGCGAATAATTTCAGAAGAACATGGTCAAATTGATCTTTCAGAAAATCCTAAATTTTTAGCAGTACTTGATGGTTTAGATGGAACTATAGTCTATAAAACTAAACGAGGAAAAGGAAGATATGGAACTATGTTTGGAATTTTTTCAAATTTAGATCCAACTTATGAAGATTATATTTTTAGTGGTGTGATGGAACATTCTTCTAACAAATTATATTATGCAATTAAAAATAAAGGAGGATTCCTATTACAAAATGGAGAAAAAAGTATTCTTAAATGTAGTTCTAAAATTAAATTAGATAAATCAACTATAATTTATGTTGACGAATGCTTTGATGGTAATAGAAATGTCCCCCTTATTTATGATACCTATTCATCAAAACTAGAAGGATATAATTTTCTTCAACAAAAGTCATCTGCAATTCATTATGTAGATTTAGCACAAGGAACTGCAGACTTAGTATTAGAATGTACAAGAAAAGGCAATCTAGAAATTGCTGTTGCGTTTGGTTTAGTAAATGAAGCAGGAGGAGTGATTGTTACACGTGATGGAGTTAATATTAATAAGAAAAAATATTTAGTTTTAGGACAAGACAAATATATTCCGATAATATCCGCATCAACAATAGATTTAGCAAAAGAATTGATAAGAAAAATATCTTGAAGTAAAATTCATATAGTTAATTGAGTTAAGTAATATGAATATGGCAGTAACAGAAGAAGATTTAAACATTGCAGATGAGATTTTAGACTGTCTAACTACAGATCCAATGAAATCATTAAAACTTTATGTTCAAGCAAAACCAGAAGTTAAAAAAATGTTAGGAAGTGTTGATCCTCGAGAACTACTTATTAATATTGATCCAAAAATTGAAACTGAAAAAGTAATGACTTATATTGACGCTCAGGAACATGGTAATGAACCGGGAATGAAACGAGCATATAAGTCGAGTAATGAACTTACAAGAAACGAAATAGATGATTTGTTTAAATGAGGTAGATAAATATGGGAGAATTAGATACAGTTAAACATTGCTTAGATGAACTTAATGAATTGAAAAAAGACCAAACAAATGAATTCTGGAGATTTACCCGATCAAAAGATCGAGTAACTGGTGAAATGCAAAACAAACGTATCAAAGAAAAGTTTGAAAAACGGTGGAATAAATTAATAATTGCAATGAAAAATCTTAACATGACACTCCAAAGTTTAGATCACAATGCTATTGAATTATATAATGGTTTAGCTGGTTGGTTTGATGAAAAGCTAGAATAAGCTTTTTTTGTAAAACGTTAAAGTTATATAATTAATTCTATTGAAATATTTTCAAAATAACAGAAAATCTTTCAATATAACTTAGGAAATATTTATTAACCAGTTTGAATAATAAATAATTATTGGAAATTGGTTAAATTTTTTAAAAAAATTGAGCTTTATTTAAATTAGAATAAATAAAAAACCCGCACTAAAGTACAGAGTTTTTAGTGTAAACAGTTGAATAAATAAGGCTTAAAAGCCAAGGTATAAACTCAACTTTTAACAACCAATAAAACCTTGCCAAAACAGCGAAAAGTTTATATATACCTGAGTATACCATAGTATACAGTGATATAAATGCAGGCTACAACAATAAAAATTCATGAAGATACAAAAGGACAATTAGATCAATATAGAGAATACAAAAATGAAAGTTATGATGAAGTTATTAAGAAAATGATATATATTGCAAAGAACATAAAAACACACCCTCAACTTAGCAAAGAAACAATAATAGCTATTGAAAAAGCTAGAAAAAGAATTAAATCTGGAAATTTTGTAACAGAAGATGAAGCAAAAAAAAGACTAGGTTTTTAGATGTATAAAATGAAAAAAATCGAGCTACTCTGCGCACTGAAGTGCGCAGTATCTTAAACGCTCGATTTTCTGCATTTCAAATTTAACTCATCCACCACATAAATATGGAGGTAATGAGAACTTTGCAATATTAAAGTTCTCAAAGATAAATTTCATTAAGATAATTTATCTATTCGCAAAATAAATTCGAAATAATATTTGATCGAGCAGCAATTGAATTCTTAGAAAAAATTGAAAAAAAACTAGCTAAAAGAATTTGGAATAAAATTATGTCTACAAAAGAAAATCCTCATCGCTTTTTTGATAAATTAGTCGAAAGAAAAGATTATAAGCTAAGAATTGGAGATTATAGAGTGGTTGCAGATCTAAATGATAAAGAAAAAAAGATCGAAATAACCAGTATAGGACACAGAAAAAATATATATAAAAATATTTAAATCTCAGTTCTTAAAATATTATAAAATTCATCTTTAGCAATAAAAATATAAGCATAAAATTTATTAAGTTCTTTTGTAATGATGTGTTTATGGATTTTTCAAAAAAAGTTAACTAATTTATAATTTCTACAGTTAAATTATAACAAAAATGCTTATTGTAAAAAACATCCATTACCAAAACCTACCAATATCTACCAAATTGGTAGTTCATACTTACTACCAAAACCTACCAATATCTACCAAATTGGTAGAAAGATTTATATAATACCAATTCATTTGTGATTGGTAGATAAATGAAAGTCCCTAAAAAACCACCTGAACTTCAAGAAGTATTAAAAAATAATAAAGAGCACATTTTTGACATAGTTGAAAATTCAGCAGTTAAAAAATTCATGAACAAATGCAATGCAGAATATATTCATTGGGATCAGCTAAGATATAAAAAAATTCCAAATAACATCAAACCCGAATATATTTGGATCTTCTTAAAATTATTTAGAAATAGTCAATCTAAAATATTCAATTTTGCTAAATGGAAGTTTAAATTCATGCTAACAGATGAATCTCAAAGAAGATTGCACATATTAGATAAAGGCACGGCAGGAAATCTTGAAACAGGATTAGAATCTATGCATACGTCAGGACGCAAAAGGTACATAATCAGTTCTTTAATGGAAGAAGCAATTGCTTCTAGTCAGCTCGAAGGTGCAGCCACAACTAGAAAAATTGCCAAAGATCTTTTGAGAAAGAAAAAGAAACCAAAAAATTATTCTGAAAAAATGATTGTTAATGGATTTAAAACAATTCAAAAGATTGTAAAAATGCAAAATGTAAAAATAACTCCTCAGATAATAATAGAACTCCAAAAAGAAATTACAAAAGACACATTAAAAGATGAAAACGATTCAGGCAGATTTAGGGATAATGATGACGTTGTTGTCGGCGATCCTATAGAGTTAGAAAAAATATATCACAAACCCCCTGATTATCAAAAAGTACCTAAATTAATTGAAGAGTTTTGTGATTTTGCAAATGATGACGACCACCAATTCATTCATCCAATAATTAAAGGCATAATTTTACATTTTTTAATCGGATACATCCACCCATTTAACGACGGTAATGGTAGAACTGCAAGAACTATATTTTATTGGTATGTATTGTCTAGAGGATATTGGTTATTTGAGTTTATGGCAGTGTCTAGAATCATATTAAGATCGAAAAAGAAATATGGTCTAGCATACCTTTACACTGAAACTGATAATAATGATCTAACATATTTTATTAATTATAATCTTTGCGCGATTGAAGAAGCTTTACAAGACATGGAAGAACATATTGCTAAGAAACAAAAAGAACAATCTGAGGCAATGAATTTAATAAAAAATAAAAAAGACATCAATTTGAGACAAGCAGAGATATTAAAAGAATTTATCAAAGAACCAGAAAAAGGTTTTGATATTAGTGAAATTAGAGGTGCTTATAATATTGCTTATGATACTGCTAGAAACGATCTATTACACTTAGAAAAATTAAAATACATAGAAAAAATAACCGACCAAAAGAAATTTGTGTTTATATTAATAAAAAAAATATAAGCATAAAATTTATTAAGTTCTTTTGTAATAATATTTTTATGGATTTTAGCACTAAACCAATACTAGGAATGATACATCTTGCAGGAGATGATCCTGTTAAACGAGCTCTTGATGAAGTCGCTATTTATGAAGAAGAAGGAATAGATGGAGTGATTGTTGAAAACTATCACGGAACTGCTTCTGATGTTGTTGATGTATTAAGAGTTTTGGATACTTCAATTTTAGTTGGAGTAAATATTCTTCCAAATAATTTTTGGATTTCTTTGCCCTTAGCTGTGAAGTATAAATTAGATTTTGTTCAACTAGATCATGTTGCAGGAGTTTATGAGTCTGGTTCAATAGATTACAACCACTACAAATTTGTAAAAGAGAGAAATAAAGTTTTAGTTCTTGGCGGAGTATGGCCAAAATATTATACACCTGTTTCAGGTTCAGATTTAGAAAGCGATTTATTAACTGGAGTTGAGCAAGCAGAAGCAATCGTTGTAACTGGAGCAGGAACAGGACAAGAAACACCAATTTCCAAGGTTAAAAAGTTTAGATCTGTGATTGGAGATCATCCATTGATTGTTGGTGCAGGTCTTACTGTTGAGAATTGTTACTCGTCTTTGAAACTTGCAGATGGCGGGATTGTAGGCAGTGTGTTTAAAGAAAATGGAGATACTCATAAGAAGATTGATAGGTATAGAGTTAGAGAATTTGTTGATATTGTAAAAGAAGTTAGAAATTCTATTTAATTCCTTTTGGAAAATAAGTATTTTTATGTTCTTTGTATATTAGAATTATTTTATAATTATTAAGAAGATTTCCTAAGTTATGTTTTATATCTAGAATTGTATCTCTAAGGATGTTTTGATTTTTTGTAAGCAAAGTAATTTTCAAATCCCATTCATCAATTGTTCTTTTGATATACTGAATTGAACTATTTAATATATTAAAAGAAAAATAAGTGTAGAAAGATTAATTTTAGTGTTGTGAAAGAGTTGAATTTAACTTTCTAGCTCCCTAATTATTTTTGAGAGCCTGTTTATGTCTAGATCAAGTCTTGTTGAAATCTCTGGGCTAAGTTTTTTGTTCAATTTTTTTTGTTTAACTAAACCTAAACGCCAAACAGAATATCCAATGTCTCCGCAAGTGTTTAGCAAGGAGATAATTAGCAATTTTTTCATGCTTTTTTTTGATGATTTGCACCCATATGTTTTTAGGAACAAATCTTTTTGTTTGGAATTGAGTCTTAGACTTTGTATAAAATATACAAGATCCCACTCAGGAAAATTATAATTTGAAAATTCCCAATCCAGAAGTATGATTTTTTTACCATCATAAATAATGTTTTCTCTTGATAAATCTCTATGTAACAAACAAGCTTTTTTCCTGTTAGCAAAAAGTCCATCATTTTTCTTGCAAAAATCAGTTACTCTATTAAATAACGAATCGATTTTATTAATTGTTTTAGAAGGAATTGCATTCCTATGATTATTAACATTTCTAAAGTAAGGTTTTATTGCTTTTAGCATAGAATGTTTTTTGCAAGGTTTCTTTTGTTGATGTAATTTTTT
>Ga0209045_1000917_pt1 | contig 30689 bp, 49 predicted proteins | sample SaaInlLV_10m_DNA_4_FD_184664 | JGI IMG/M metagenome (GOLD analysis project Ga0209045, IMG submission 184664) | Marine microbial communities from expanding oxygen minimum zones in the Saanich Inlet - Saanich Inlet SI072_LV_200m_DNA (SPAdes) (version 2) | ecosystem: Environmental > Aquatic >...
TATAAACCCTTATAAGCCTCCCAATACATGCCTATACCTAGTCCTTGATCATCGAACTCTGCATTAGCTGCAATTATAAATGCTTTAAGGAAAGAATCTCCGTCTTCAGGGAAGTTATAACTTGCCCATGGAAGGTTTCCAGCTAAAGGGTCTATCTGTCCTGAGTATGATCCTGTGAAATCAGATTCATATTCTATAAGGCTTATACTCGATCCCCCAAGTGTTGTTGGATTAGTGATAAAAGTAAATGTTCCTATTTGAACTGATGTTGAAGTAATCGTGTATTCTATATCACTACAATCATTATAGAACACCCTTGGACGACACCTAGTTAGTATAGCATAATCATCCGGTAGTGTTAACCTGAATTTGGTTGGTATGGATGAATCATTATTGTATACTCTCTCGATGTCGCCAGAGCTGCTCTGAGCGATGTACGCATTGTCTTTGTAGTAATCTACCACTAGCGAAGAAAGCTCCGCATAACGCTTGTTAGACTGCTCAAATCCTTGAGTGTTCTTTAAGGGTAGATAATGCTTGTCAAAATATGCACTCATTGCCCTATTGAGAAACAAATCAATCTCCTCCGACTCATATCCACGATACAAGTTTGAGTTCATGTTTTGAAGTCCTTCTAGGACATAGTTATGCATATCTAATACGAACATCTATTTTGATATTGATAGTTCACGTTTTAACTCTTCATGTCTTGCCTTGATCTGCATATAGACCTTCTTGCTGTCAGGTGAAGCGTCTTTAAGGCTTGTAAGTACCTCGTCTATGCCCATGCCAAGTTCCCGATCATCAAACCAGTACTTACCACCTACATATGTCAAAGCCTTACTCTTAACCATAAGCTCTACCATAGCCTTTAATTCTATATCCTTATCTAAGCATAGCAGTTCAAATACCTTTGCTGGCTTGCTTGTGTATTCGATAGTCTCTTTACCCTTCTTGATGGTTGGCTTAACTGTGGCCTGGCCATTGATAATCTCACTTAGTCTGATTTTCTTTTCAGCTAGAGTCATGTTAAAAGGTGACTCTCCAAAGTATGTCAGTACCCAATCTATCTTCTCCTTTTGTTCGTCCTTGAACAGGATCGCTAGTTGGTACATCGCACTCGCTGTATCATCTATAGTTGATTCTTTAGCCTTCATCTGATCTCGCACATTCTCAAGATAAAACAAGCATCTCTTAGTGTCGTTCTGAGCTTCCTCATATGACTTCTTTACAATACCTGTTTGATAATCGATATGTGATTCAGCAATCTTCCAAAATAAATAATCCTGTGGTTCAATTGGATTTCCGCTTTTGTCAAGGCCAATATTCAATCTTAAACCATCATAGGGGACATCAATACTTGTGTCAAGTAAATACTTGGCTACAGCTTCTCTAAAACCCATACCTTGCGATACATTGGTTAGTGACTGATAGACGTTCTCTCCTATAGGGTCTTCGATCTTAAGTGGCATAATGACTCGGCTATTCTTGCTGAATACGCTAAGTGCTCTCGTAGATCCTTCGAGTAACTCTTTAGGGAGCCTGCTGTTCCCTATGGTTCTTTTGATAATTACAATGTTCTCTTGTGCTTTCATATTTCTATTTTAATCATTTACACTTATGCTACTAAGCTTAATCTTAAGCAAGCAGATGTATCAAAGATATTAATTCCTTGCTCAAATAAATACTCTAAACTTGCAGAGTCTTTGTCTGTAGCAACAAAATTAGTACTTCCATACTGTGAAGGTAAAGTTGCAATACCGGCTACTACCTTACGTACCATTTCACGACCCTTACGAGTTACCATCTTAACGTTAGGAATACCATTGTATGTACTCAAGTCAAGGAAGATAAATTCACCAGAGAATGAAGGTAAACCTTCGTACTTTGGATAGTTCCTGTGAATAAGGTCAAAGACAGGGTTTCTATGAACTGTGATAGTATGTCCATCTCTTGTCTTATATGTATTAAAGTATGCACCTAAAGATAACTTATCACCATTCTTAGTCACAAAAGTATTCTGTGTCTGCTCTGTAGTGAAGTATGACTTTAGTTTGTCTTGCATTGCCTCGTTGAAAATACGCATACCCAATGTACCTGTGTGTAATTGAATGTGCTTCTTCTCTGCACCACTAATACCATAGAATAATCTTGTAGCAATCTGCTCAAAACGCTTGGCTGTTAGTTGTCCAGAATATGTTTCAACATTGGTGATCTGGTTAAGGATACCATCTCCACGTAAGATAGGCTTACCGCTTGGCCCACGCTGAGGGATTGTTCCATCAGGCATACGGTTGTACTCGCTTGTCCAATAGTCAATTTCCTTATACCTTCTCATTTTCATTAAGAACTGCCATTCTGCCCAATCCATCCAATACTTAAAGGTAGTTACACCACCGCCACCTTGACGCATAGGCATATCAAACTTTACTTTATCGAATTGTGCTGATGCTGAACCACCAATAGGCAGTGCTGCAATATGACCTGCAAATTTCATAGATGAACGTAGAGTCGTAAGTTGATTCTTTGCCCTTCCAGGATATTGCTGTTCTGTTTCAACTCCTACTGATTCTTCGTATTCAACAGGAGATGCTCCTCTTTCCCACTCAATGCCTGCTGCAAGATCTGTAGCTGGTACTGTGGCTAAAGAGTTATTACCCATGATCTGAAGTAAATAATCATAGTTTTGCCCATTGGCTTTTGGTTGTTCTGCAATCCTACACACAACTCCCGAAGGTGATGTAATAAGGTTTTGGAACTTAAAGCGTCTGTGCTTAAAGGTTACTTGGAATAATGAGAAGCCAAGGCCAGCATTTGTTGTTGTTGTTGCTGTTACTACTGAATCCATTGGGTCCATATCTCCCTTCATAATTGGGTACTGATACTCAAATGAGTCAACGTAATCTACGTTACCCACTCCTTCAGTAAGTTTTGATATGGCAAAGTCCTCTGGATAGTAATAAGTACCCATAGCCCAAATGAGTGCATTTGAAATCTCACTTGGTCGTGTCTGCATTGCATTCACAATAGATTCATAATCAAATAAACCTTTATCGTTTTGGTAAACCCCATGTACTTCTAACTGAGGTGATACTGCGTTTGTCATAATGTTCTATTTTAAATTATTAATTGTCCTCCAAAATCTGGCTGATTACCTTTTGATGCTCTATTCTCTGTTGTCGCCATTCTCTCTGCCGGAGTGAATCCCGGTAAACTCTGCTTTGCTCTTATTGTCTGTGCTCTATTTGTTGCTAGTTTGTTAATGAATTCAGGATCTTTATCATACATAAAAGTTGCATACTCAAGGAAGGTTCTCAGTTGTGCATACTTAGGTGCATTATACTGGGGAGATTGTGGGTTCAATGCATGATAATGTAACTCCTGTGATATAGGCACATTCTTTAGCGTTGAATCACTTCTCTGATTAAACTTGAATTTAATAAAATCATCTTTGTCCTTCTCTGCGACTGGAAGGTTTGCAATGACCTTACTTTCCTTGACTTTTTTTGAAAAAGATTCTTTGTAATTGTTATAGTCTTCGATTTGCTTTTCCCTAAGTTGCTTTTGATGATTAACAATATTGGCTTTCTCATAAGACTGTTGTTGTACTAACTTCTCTTGTGCCAACTTAGCCATCTTTCCTTTTATCCCTGATGTCTCATAATCTGCAATAATTGCTTGTGACTGTTCTTCGGAATAACCTTGGCTTGTTAGGTCAAACATTAATGTTCCTGTTTGTGTTCTGTCTTGCTCTGGAAACTGCTCAGCATCATAGTCTGCATCAAGTATCTCTATCTGTGAAAAGTCTACTTCTGGATACATGGTTGCATTGTACTGCTCAGGAGTTCCTCCATTACTTAAGTACTCATGCATGTAAGCCATTGCAGGATATTCTTTTAATAACGATTGTACAGCTACTTCCTCTGCTGTATGGTATACGTTCTTAAAGATGTTCGCTAATCCATCTTCATCATTGGTAATATCATCGCCTATGTCAATGCCAAAGTTGTTTATGGCTAAGTTCTTTGCAATGTCAATGATGGACTTAGGTGCATTGTCTGCTACAAATGCCTTCTCGTCTTCGGTGAGTTCTTCCTCTGGCTTGTCAAGTAATGTTTCATACTTCTGCTTGTTGGCTACCTCATCGTAAGATGTTACTAAAGCCTTCTCTTCGTCTGTGCGTTGATCTTCTGGCTTGGCTACAATAGAATCGTATTGCTCCTTTCCTGCTTCTGGTAACTGCTCAACTGGCTTGTCTGGTTTAACAGGAGGTGCTTCTGGGTCAGTTTGACCTTCTACTGCTGGCTTCTCTGGCTCAAAAGTAGTTGTCGGCATAATGAATTCTACCGCTTGTGACTGAGTTGTATTTGTTTCTACTTGGTCTGTCATGATCTTCAAATTTAATTGTTAAACTAATATTATTTCATTCATTCTTAACGATTTTATACTTATATACTCTTTAAAGTATTTATAGTGGCTCTTTATTTTCTTTTCTCTCCTGAAACCGGGTTTTTTAACTTCTTGTTCTCTATGGCTATCTTGTTCTTCATCTCTTCACGCTTGACCTTTACATCGTCTTCATGCTTCTGCTTTTCAAAGGCTAGCTTCTCTCTGTCTATATTGCTCTTGTCTAATGCTTGCCTTGCCTTATTTGCCTCTGCTGTAATCTTTGTAGTATCAATATCAGTAACTAATGTTTCTGGCTCAAACCCTGATGCACGAATACTTGCTTCTTTTACTCTTGCTTCTCTATCCAATGCATTTTCTTGTGATTCAAAAGCCCTGGCTTCTTGTTGTTCTTTAGCTGCTGCTTCAAGTTGTTGTTGCTGCATCTCCTGCTCATGCTTACGAATCTGCTCCTCGTACTGCTTAGTAGCTGTGTCTGCTCTCTTCATAGCTAATTCAATCTCAGATATACTGTCTGATTTAACCATGCTTCCTATCATCTCTGGAGTAATACCGTTCTTGCCTACGTTCTGTGCAAATGGTTGGGTAAGAGTTCTCATTGCATCAAGCTTAACCTTGTCTTTAGTTGCCTTGCTCATGTAGACACCTAACTCTTCTTCCTCTATGTTCCATCCCTCAAGGTCAAGGTAAAGTGGCATGCCATCAACAATATACATTCCCTTCTTATTCTTGCTATAAACTATCTTGGCTATATTGATAATATCATTAAGCTCTTGCTCTTCAAAGTTCTCATAGTCTACAAATACTCCCTCTGAAACACTATATGCTCCTGCGAGTGCCATTTCCGTTGTTGCCTTTCCAGCGCTACTATTAATCTCTCCCCTGCGTTGTGGTGTTATACCCATATGAAGGTCAAGCTCTTGCCGTAGTGCCAATAGAACGTTTAATATGGAAGCTACTGCATTGTGTTGAGAGAAGTCAAGCTTAGCTCCCCACTGTTGGAACTTGCCCATATCATCTCTGCGTGAATCAAGCCATAGGATGTGTTGCGTCTCCATGTAATACATAGCCTGATCAATGTCTTGTGACCCCAATCCATGTTGTGCTAATACGGCCTTATCAATGATTGTTACTTGCCCTTTATCAACTGCTATGAGTCTTTCCATCTTTGCCTTGTAGATGTTCCAGTAGAACTGATATATATACGCTTCTTTTACAAGTGATGTGTTTGTTGTGTTTAGTTCAGAGAATTTTGCCTGATTGTATGGAAGTGGTGTTAAAGATGGATTACTAAGCTTGCGTGATGTGTATGGAACCTCTCCTGCACCAATGAATATATCTCCGTCTATGCGGTATACCTCGTCTATACAAGTAAGCCATTCCCATTCCTCATTCACTATGTCATAGCCAAACAACTTCTTGTCAAAGGTTTGATCAACCTCTATGGTTTGCTTCTCCTCAAACTCATCAAGGTATGAGATGTATCCTACCTTCTTATACGACCTCCAGCAAGAATGAATAACTTCTTTCATTGACCCTGTTGTAGCATCTGTATTCTGATCACGTACAAACTGTTGCCTTGTATAGTCAATAACTGCATTAGATGGCTTGTCATTGTTTGCCGATAGATCAAGAAGCTCCTTCTCTGTCATCAAGTCCCTGAAGTTGTCTACTATCTTTGATAAAGGCATCATCTTTCTATATACTGCAGCTTCCTTATCCCTTCCGTATGGATTATCAGGACTACCTATAAAGTCTATATCGATAGGATTGATTACTTCATATACCAGATCATTTTGACGCATGCCTTTGTATGTGTTTATCTCTCCAGCAATTACCCAATGCTTCATACCTATCCTATTAAGCTTCTCTTGTACCCTTTCCTCTGATACAGCTATACGAAGTATCTTCTGGGCTTCTATGGCTCTCTTGTCAATATAGTCCATCTCGTACTTCAAGGCAAGGTCTTGTACGTTTTGTACTGGCTTACTCTCGACTCCGGTATTTACTCCATTCTCATTTGCTAAGTTGATTAGATTCTGAGTAAGTGTCTTCTTTATCTCCTCTTCCATAGCAACAGTTCTTGCACTAACTGCATCTGGGTTCTTTACCACTGCTTGATAGTTCCATGGACGCTTCTCCTTTTCATTGATAATAATGTTACCATTGGCTCGGATAATGTTCCATGGTTTGACATCATTTAGTGGAAGTGGATTAGTGGTACTCTTTGTACCAAATGGATCTTCAAATCCTGAGTAATGCCCATCAATCTTTTCTCCATTAAACACCTTGTACCATGTAAGCAAGTCTTCTGTTGATGTACCATGTTTGAACTTGGACATTGTTAGATATGCTTCGAGTGTGTCTTTGTAGTGTTGGAAATCATTTGCTTTCTTTTTAGCCAATGAAATCATTTGATCGGGTACTGAAGTTACTGTAATCATGTTAGTACCATTTTGAATGTTGATAGAATTTCGCTACCCTGTCCCTATGAAAAAAATTATTCTCTTCTGTGCTATTATCTGTCATCGGAACAACATTAATTGTCTCACGAATGTAGTACATTAAAAGTAAAAATGCATCTACACGGTCAAAATTACCATCTCCATAAGCAATCAGTTCCTGTATAAGGGGCCTATCGTATATTGTATGTAGATTCTGGAATACACGTCCATTCTCGTCTTCTCCTCTTGATTCTACTAACCAGTCAGCTAAATACTGCTCTCCTGTTATACGTACTGTATCATCTTTACCTGCTCCCATTTTCATACCATAACCTCTCCTTATACTTGGCCTGGCTATCTGTGTATTGTATTTGAATTCAAATTCTACTTGTAAGAATTGTAATTTCCTATGTCTTATTGCATAGTCACGTATACTCAATCCTTTGTCATTCTCAAAGGCTATCTTAGCATTGTAATACTCTGCTAACATGAATAGATTGTCAAGATATTTTTCAAGTGTTGCTGGACGACCTACATATGCTGCTGAGATAGTATTCATTCTAAACTTAAAGTCTGCATTTACCTTTTTATATACCAGCGTTGCTCCAAGTGACGGTCCATGACTCTTATCATGATAGTAAGGGTCATTGGAAAGTAAATATAGTTTGGGACGGACTTCTCCATTTACCCTGTCTGGGCTATCATATATTACCACACAGCCCTCTTCTCCTTGTTTCTTATTATTAGGGAAACTTTCTATTGGGATGTCTTTTACGCTTTGCCTGAATGCAACTTTACCAGTTCCATCTCTATACAAATGCCCTGCTCTCCCATAGTGTAATTTATATGGATCTGTCTCTACATCGGCTAAGTGCTCAATAAGTTGCTCCATAGGAAAGATATTCTTGTTTATATTAAGCGTTGCTTCAGCAGGCGTGAAAGGATTTTCACTCTTATAGCGTAATAATGTATGTCTTTCAGTAGAACTTTGTGCTATTCTTGCTCTCTCTTGTTCTTCATAAGCAGTAGCCTCTTCTATGTTAGAATTACCATCTGAGTCCATAAAACTCTCTGAATTGATATATGCTGGCCAAAAGAAAGCTGTATTACGATGTGATGCTCCTTTGTCCCATACATTTGGTATACCATATATATTAAAGCCATCAGGATGACTGAATAGTTCTGTTAGTCCTGCATAATCGCTTCCTGTTTGCCCACCTGTTCCGCTTGCTAAAAGAAATCCAAAGACTTTACGCCCTCTTTGTACAGAGTTACGTAGTATCTGCCATTTCTCTAATAGGTTTGGATCTTTACCTGCCTCCTCAAGATAAATAAACTTACCCCTTATACCTCTTACCTTGCCCGGATCATTTTTTGTAGTGATACCTTTTATCATAGATTGGAATCCACTCTCTACTTCTATCCCTCTTATAGTCTCTTTGAATGAGGCTCTTTTTTCCATAGCAGTACTGGTAAGTTGTCTGCGTTTAGCAAAGTCTGTGTGCTTATCAACAAAGTACATCATATCCCATGCTTTCTGTAGCACACCATCACCAAGTAAGAAGTCCTTATCGTCTGCTATAAGGAATGAGCGTGACTTAGGGATCAGGAAATAGTTGCGTGTTGGTTTGCTTGCATTCTTGAAACTTGACCCAACTCCTCTCACTTTGAGAACAGTACCGAACTTGCCTCCCCTCTCTGCATCATCGATATACTTGTAATACCAGAAGTCACCATCCCAAAAGTTAGGGAAGCCCTCTACACGATCTGTTTTTATTAGGTCATAGTTCTTGTAAGATACTTCCCCTGATTCTTTGTCTACTATAATGTTTGTTTGATAGTCTTCTTCATCAGCATCCTGGTTTTTACCCAAATGGAGAATAGGGCAGAAGTTCAAATACCAATAGTAGTAACCGGGTATGTATATCTTCTCACCATGAGGACCTATAGGGAAGTAATCGCCATAAAGTGACCTTTTCTCTTGTAAATCCCAGAAGTCCTCTCGTAGTGGATCTCCTTCGCTGTATGGACAGTATTTACCCTTATCCTCAAAGGCATGAGCTGCTTGCAATAAGCTCTTTGTATTCTTGAACTTAATCTTATACAAATCATCCCATGTTACTACTTTGGCCATACCTTTATTATAATAGGTTGATTAATTCCTTTAATTTAGTAGTTGCCAATTGAGCAATTTCCTTATCATTGTTATCGAGTAATAGTGACAATACTTTGATTGCTTCTATAATTTCTGTTGAGCTCATATATTTTATATTATATAGGTTTTTTATAATAAGGGTCATTAACTTCTGAATATTCATATGCTGCCCTTTTAAATATACAGTCAATACCCTCTGTCATATTTTCATACTCCTCCAATGTGCATTCTATAGAAATACTATGGGGTAAAGCATCTATTGGCACAAAATAATATTTCTTTTTACCGTATGGGATTTTTATTATTGGCAGTTCATATGATTTTGTTTTAATCACAAGACCACTATATCTTTCTGGTACATGATCATTGCGAGGTATCTCATATAATTGTGGATTAGTCCCTGCTATTGGAGTAGCGTCATTAAATCTTTTTCTGAGTTGATGGAAAGACGTTACCACCCCATCATCTTTTCTTTTCTCGTCTAGTACACTTATTGTTCTCATGGTTTCCATTTTAGTTATACCTTTATATTATATAGGTTCTTCTAAATCCTTCTGCTTGACTATTAATGAATCTTCTGCTCTCTCTCTTGGGCCTGCTGCGCCTCCCCCCCTGATCTTTGCTATCTGCTCCTCTCGCCTACGTGCTGATACTTGGTCTTGTAACTTCTTGACTGTATCAAGCTTGTCAGACAACTTACCTGTCTTTGTCATCAACTCCTCTATGGAATCCGATACATTAGTTACATCTGGATAAGTATTCTTTGCTCTTTTGATTATCCCCTCCGCACCCTGACTAATCCGTACAATCGATTTAGTAAGATTCTGAATAGACTTCTCTACAGCAAACAACATCTGCATCTCTGTGCATACATATCCCTGTAAGTCTTTATAACGGTCTCTGGCCTTGCGTATGCTGTTGTGAGGAACCCAATCCTTCTTAAGCCTATCTATCCCACAATGCCTTCTAGCATATTCAAGCTGTTTGTTCTCTGGTAGTTTTAATCCCCACATTGAGTAGTCTTCTAATAGGGCTATATACATCATTATAGCAACAGCTACCTTTTTATCCTTTCTAGTATCAGCATTGTATATACCCCTAAATTCTGTTACAGTAAGCGCCCAAATAGTGAAAATAAGCTCTCCGTCTTCATTCAATTCAAGTACTGGTAATGTGAAATCATACTTCATCGGTTCTATTGTTTTTCTTATCCAACCATTCCTTCTTTTTCTTGTCAAAATAAATTAACCCTATTCCGGGGATTGGAAACACCCTCCTATCCATTCTCTCCATATGCTCCTTTAACTGCCTCCAGTAGAATTCCATGATAACATCAATCTCTTTAACGCTTAGCTTCTTAAATACCTTTGGGAACTTCTCATGTTGCCTTAGTGTGTCAGCATGAACTCGTCTATGTGCCAACTTTTTGTCAAGAAGCTTATTATACTTTATAGCAGTACGTAGTCTCATGCCCTGGCTTTTGGCATTATCACTTTAGCAGAAAACTCTAGCTTATCGAAAGCATCTTTGCTAGTCATCTTACAAGTATCAACAAAGTAGTCCTTCAACTCTCCTTCTAATACGGATATAGCTGCTGTTTCTGGAATAAGGTAATAATGCATCTTCGTAGTCATATCTGTTATAGCCACTCCATGACTCATCATATGAGGATTAAGGACAATGGCATCCCCTGCCTTTACAAAATTGCACTTAGCCCCTACAAGAACTACTCTCATATAATTCTCTAACTTGGCTAATGCGGCTTCATCAACAATGAGATCCGTTGCTTTGTGTAGTCTCTCAATAAGAATCCATCCTTCTGTTACTCTAATTTTCTTCTTCATATACTATTTAGTTTAAAAATATTGGTCTAAGCAATACAGGCTTCTTTACCATATCATCCTTAAATATAATGAAATCAATGGAATCAACATAGGGTTGTAAATCCCCTCGCCCTGCCTGTGCAAGTAATACCTCATATCCTCTGTAATAACTCTTAAGCGTCATATGTTTCTTGATTTACTTCTATTCGTGCTTCAATATACCTCCGCAAGTCTTTACTCATATCAATCCCCTCCCGATCACACACATCTCTATATGCGTCCTTAACCTCTTGTTCTATTCTAATCGGTAACCTTACTTTCATACAATTCCATATTCCTTTTCAGGCTTTCAATCTTCTTATAAAGAGTGTCAAGCTCATCGTATAATCTCAATATGAGTTCGTCCTGCTCGTTCATTACTCCTGTATTCATACAACAAACATACATATTCTGTGCACACATCTCCAAATAAACTTATATACCCCTATTGCATTTCTTGCACTTCCTGCACTAAAGCATAACCAATTACATTAATAAAAGATACATTCACCCCTTAGTATCCAGATAGGGTTCAATGTGTATTCACATCCTTGAATCAAACATTATCATAGTAAGGGCGTAGGCCCATATACAATACATTATTTTTTTATAACATATATTTTAATAAGAATAGGTGAGCGTGAGTAGTACCCAATAGCAACCCCCCCTTCGTCATTTGCTCCGCAAAGGGTCCCGCTGTTGTTGTTCCTTTTGTTTAGCATCTTAATAGCTTAATAAACTTTTTAAATTATATTAGTATTATGACAAAAATTGGAATTAAAACAAGGTATGATGCACTTACTAAGAAGGGATATACTCCTATTAGTGATGGTGGTAGTTATTCACTTCCAAAGTCTTGGAAGTTAGAATCAACTCCTGAAGTTAGGATAATGGCTTCCTCTCCGGTAGAGATATTTGGGGAAACTAACAATCGTAAGTGGTGCTTAGTATTGGTTGAAGTAGAAGATACTAATACCAAAGAAGTTGCCTCTGTGCGTGTGCCTTCAAGTGTATCAACGCTTAGTGTAGGGGATACCTTTACAGTTAATCTACAAGCAAATAAAGACGGGAGTAAGTTATTTGCGTCTCTTAATGTAGATGTAAAGGAAACAGTAGTAAAAACTGAGGAAGTATTGTAGTGTAACTAACTGAGAATGAGTAAGGGAGAGTAACATCTTCCTTACTTTATGTATTGTTTAGTTGATTGGATTATCTTCTATCTTTACCTATGTATCCATTTTATGTTTATACTACTTATAGTATTGGATTGGAGTTACTGCCTTATCTTGATGAAATGAGTAAGTGTTGTTATTATCTATGGTGATATTACCTTTAGTGTGCCTCGGAAGTGCATTAGATAGCTAACTAAATTAAAAAGACTGATATGTATACAGGAAGCGGATTGCCCGGAAGTTATGTTAATATCAAGCCATTAGACAATAAGATTGTTTGTTATGGCTATAATTGTGAATGTACTATTCTTGCTGTTGTAAAAGTACAAGGTGAGACTGATTCATTTGGTGCAGAGTATTCTTACTATTGCCATGATTGTCATGAATTGTGTAAGCAAGCTGATCAAGAGTTTCGTGAAGAACTGGATAATTGTGATTGGTGTAAGAAAGAAGCACAACTATCACCAACTAGAGATTGGGAAGAAGGAATGAACGGACCTGTTTATTATGTTTGTAATGAATGTAATAGTAAACAGGACCGTGAAATGATGGAAGAGTATGAAACCATGTGTAATGAATTAGATTTTCAATCAGCTATGGAAGTAGCACAATCATTAGAACAGTCATGATGAAAGATAATTGGATGCTGTTTGTTATGGGTGGTATATTAGCCGTCTCATTAACATTGTTTGTAATTGAGAATCTTGATTACAACACGCCTTGTTATATCCTTGATGAACCACAAGAGTTTGTTATGGATAGTACTACTCATCATGTAGCATTTGCTATTAGTGAGTTAACAAAAGAAAGGAATTTATTAAAACCATTAAAAGACTGATATGAAAAAGTTATTGACTATTGTATTGCTGTTAGTTGCTATGACAAGTTACAGCCAAGACGGAGTGATCCTAGACATCAAGGGTATGTGTAGCCTGGAAAGTGGGCAAACATCCTTTAGTGATTGGGAAGAGTTTAGTGGAAAGATCATGTGTAATGATGAAAAGATTACATTCTTCTTGAAAACAAAGATTATTATCTACGTTATCACTGTAGACCAAGTGTCTGAAATAAAATGGGAGATAGAAGCATTGGATCCTGACATAGGAACTGTGTATGTTGATATGTCTTATGATGAAGAAAAGGATACATGGTTTGTTACGATGATGTATGATATGTTTAGTATCATGTATGCTTGTGACTTTGTAAATAGATAGCCATGAATATATTTCCATTCTATAGTGACAGTAGGCATCCAGAGGAGCATAAGAGAGGCACGAAGAAGAGTGTTCTTACTCCTAAGCAGAAGAAAGCACGTAAGAAAAACAAAGTGGCTAAGAAGTCACGTAAACAATCAAGAAAATGAGAAAAGCAATCTGTCCCAATTGTGGGCTAAATACATTTAATGGCATAGAGTGTACTAATTGTGCAATTGATTTGTCATTCGATCCTAATTGGGATTAATAATATTGGGAATATGGTGGAATGGTAGACACGCTACATTAGTAGTTGAGCAAATAAGGTAGCTCCTTACAAACAGAGAACTTTGACATATAAAGAATGTACGGTCTTTGTGTTGATGAAAGTATCTGAAGACTATAGACAGTAGTTGCTCAGTTCAGGTTCGAATCCTGATATTCCTACAAACTAAAAGATTGAACTAATGAAAGCATTTGACGCATTTAAGAAAGATCTAAGAGAAGACAAAGAGTTCTTGGACAGATTGTACCAAGAATCAAAACAAAGGGCTGTGTATGGCTCTTATGATGTTCTAGTGGTTAAGCCTAGTCATCTGTTGAGTAATATTACATTTGATAACCTAATAAGTGAATAAAGAATGGTCAGGATATCTTGAAAGAGATTAGTCCTGATATGTGTTCCTGTCAGTTTTTCCATTCAGTCTTTACTGGCAGGACACTTTTTATCATAAAGACTAAAGACATACTCTCATGTAGTCGATTACCCGAATCATTAAGACCTTGAGAGTACTTACGGCTTCTAAGATATGGTTTAAAAACAAATCGCTTTTGTTCGCTATGTCTTGGAAGCTTTTTATAATCACAATTAATACTGTAAATTAAAGACAATGGAAATAACTAAGAAAGAAATCATGACAAATAAATTATTAGAAAAAGCAAGAAATGATTATCCCACAGGTACAGAGTATTATCCTGCTCATTTAAGCGGAGAAGAACATACTTTGTGTACTGTAGGTAATCCAAACACATTTCATGTCGATAGCTCAGGAGATGTTTTAGAAAGCCATGGTGATAAACCCAAGAATGGTCATCTCCTTTCTGAAATTATTTATCATAATGACATAAAGAAATGGGCTGAGATTAAATCAAAGCCAAATGATAAGGACTGGTGGAAGACTGTTGCAGAGGGTGCAAACACTCCAGGATTTGATGAACTCGTCTTAGAAGCGAGGAAAAGGTATCCTGTTGGAACAAGGTATGTATGTCTTCATAATTGTGGAGAAGGGAAGATTGAAACAGAAGATGTGTTAGAACCTGTTGTGGTAAAAGATGTCATCAAAGTAGGTGACTATGCTATTATGACTAAAGCAGGTGGTTGGGGTTATGACGAAAGAAACAATGGTTGTCTTGCCAAGGTCACTAAAGTAAGTACAAGATACGTTGATGGTAAAAACAGGTGTTCAATTAATGGAGAAGTAATCAATCCAAGAATCAAACAATGTTTAAAGTTTTCAATTGTTCCGCAGAATACTGATGATATAGGCGAGGTATGGCGTAAGGCAACACAAGCTGAAATAGATGCTGTAGTCAATGATGTTTCCACATTAAAGAAGAAAGAGGAATATCCTGTTGGTAGCTATATTGTCTGGACAAAGAAGCCAAGCGGAAAAGCTGAGATAGGAGACATAGATAAAATAACATCACAAGAAGATCGCTTTCTCCATCTTAAAAAATATGGTTCATGTTGTAAAAGTAGAATCCGAGATAAGGAAGTGCAATGGTTTGCTACACTTGAAGAAGCACAACTCTATACTTTAAGGATAGCCAAGCAATCGTTTGTCAAAGACACATGGTATAAGCATAAGAATCGTAAAGCTTATGGTAAGTGCTCAAGAGTAGGTGATAATTATTTCTATTTTCATGAACTCATTGACGGCACATATCAAAGACAAGCAGGAGAGTATTCATGGTGCATCAACGAAGTATGTACATCTCCAACTCCTGCGTCTGATATACAAGAGTATTTCCCACTTGAAATTGACTTGCCACTTAATAACAGACAAGAAGTTAAGGAATTAAAAGCAGGTGAAGTTTATAGATTTGCCTATCCTGACGCCAATAGATACATCAATCGTATGAAGACATCAAGTGAGATTGGTAATTACATTAATATATCTGGTAGTTATTCACGTTTAGGCGGTGGAAGATACACGGCAGATGGAGAAACAAAGGTATACAAGGCAACACCACATGAGATAGCTTGGTTGGAAGCTTGTGAAAAAGTTGGTATGTTTGTGCCAGAAGATGAAATAACTTCAGCTAAAACAAACATTAAGAGTACTGGTCCAGACTTCTCATTGAAAGAGGAGCCAGAAATAACAAAAGGAATCGATTTAATTAATTAAATAAACAATTTTATTATTATGAGTATAGAAGTAAGTAAAGACAGAATGTCTTGGATCAAAGCTGTAGCAGCTTTATTCGAAATTAGTAAGCAAGGATTAGCAAAGAAGTTTCAAGCTGATCTTAAAAAGACTTGGGAAAAGAATTTGAAAACAAGGAAGAAAGAACTTGTGCAGATGAATGACCAGAAGGCTGATGAGCTGGAGGACATGAACACTCAGCTTGAAGAACTTATGGAGCAAAGAGACAATAAGTTTATTGCTGTAGATGTAGATCGCATCGGAAGTTTGGAAGAGAGAAAGGCGTATATCATAGACTTTAACCGGGCTATTGATAGAGCAATGGATGCCGTTGTAGCACAAGAAGAGGCTATTGAAGAGTATCTGTCAAACATGGATACTCGTATCAAAGACAAGCAACGTGAGATTGATCATTTCACAAATAAGCTTGAGATGATTAAGTAATGTATTGGGAGATGTGTAGCTCAGTTGGTAGAGCTTTTAGGTCGTGGGTTCAAGTCCCACCACATCTACAAATTAAATAAAAGACGATGAATAAAGTAAAAACGTATCTACAAGGAGTAAATCAAAAGACCCTTGTAAAAGTAGACCTACATCCTGGGTATCTTCCGATATACTCACCAGATCGTAGAGTAGAGCTTCCAGAAGGAGCATTTGTTGAAATGATTAGACTGTACAAGCGTGGAGCTGTTGATAATAAGTTTTGCATTGTCATTAGCTTTCCTTGGGATGCTAAGCTTCAGAAGACTTGTCAATACATCATAAGACCTACTAAGTACAAGCCAGTAACAATACCATTGGTTGTAAAAGAATTAGAAGCTGTATTTAATTTTGAACACAAAACTGTTACAGGAGACAGGGTAGAAGTATATCCTGAGTTCATTAAAAAGGTATTGACACAAGAAGAATTAAAGTATGCCTTCAAGAAGCGTGTACATGATGATGTCAATCCCAAGTTAATCAAATGGTGGACTATGTGGAAAGCATTATTTACATCCTATGAAGTACATCAGGTATATCAAAGAACTACTTATTACATTCAGGCTTATGGAACCAATCCTGTAGCTGCTGTACCGGAGTATCCTGTATATGTCAATACAGATGTGTCAGAACCCAAAGAGGTTACTAAAATAGAAATTAGAAAGAGAGTACGAGTATTTGGAATATAACCCAATAAAAAAGAAAAATGAAGACTATTGAGAAGATGAATGCATTAGACCTACAATTAATACTGGACTATTGCAAAGCCTATCCGTTTGATGTAACATTTCAAACAGAAAATGACCAAGTATTATTACATGATGGTAACAAGGTATTTAATGTTATCAAGTGTGACAATGGATTGTTAGTTGGTACAGAATTGTGTAAGGGAAGACATAAGAAGTCAATTCAGATTAATAGTGCTGTTATAATAAGCAATGCTGTTGATGCCATGATACAAGGAGAAACATGCCTTCCTGTTGTGGCAATTGCAAAGAATGGTGTTCCAATGTCATTGCTAACATATGATGACTATGTGAACGATGAAGAATTGATTAAAAATGGTAGCTCATAGGCTAGAAAGAAGTCCTGCCCATAAGGGCAACTGTCCTCACTGTAGTAGAAATAAAGTATGGAGATACTTTGAAGGCTTCCATGGAGATGAGAGATTTGGAAGGTGTGAGAGGATCAATAGTTGTCCTTCTGGTGGGAATGTATACTATCCCGATAGAACGTCCAAGAGAACCTACTTAAAAGAGGTTATAGAGGTAAGGAATAAACAGGCATTCATCCCACAAATGTATTATAGGAATATTATGCTTGACATGAGTTCTAACTTTCATGTGTTTTGTCGTAAGCTAGGTATATCCAATGATCATTTAGTTAAGTGGGGAGTTGGAACTGATAATGGTAAAACAGTATTCTTTTTTATCAATCACAAGAAAGAGATTGTGAATAAGAAAGTGGGAAGGTATCATAAAGACGGAAAGAGAGATAAAGAGTTTGGTTTCTATAGTATGAGGCAGCCACCTAAAAAGTATAAGTACCAATTATGTCTCTATGGGGAGCATTTAATCAATGGATTGGATATAGCTATAGTTGAGTCAGAGAAGACGGCTATACTTGCCTCTTGGGTGTACCCTAACTACTCTTGGGTAGCATGTTCAAGTGCTAATGGATTAAGTGATGGAAGTAATGGTTCTGCTGATAGGATAAGCATACTTAAAGACCGAAAGGTTATATGGGTGTGTGATGCCGATAAAGCAGGAAGAAGCAATAGTAGTATTAACAACCTTGTCAGATACAATATCAATCATGTTATTATGGACTTCTTTATTATGCGTACAGATGGCTATGATATAGGCGATAGTATTGTTGATGGCATAAAAGATTTATTATGACCAAAGAAGAAAATCAATTGATAAAGAAAGCAGAAGCTATTAAGTCTGTTGAATGTATGGACTGTGAATGCTTAGATCAAGACAAGGATGGATTAAAGTGCTGGAACTTTAACAATGGCAAAGAAGGGAAATTGTTTAGGATAAGATACATGAGTTATTCTTGTATAAAAAAGATGCAAGTTGATATGATTAAGACAGTTAATACCCAAGATAAGCTTAACTTAGCCCATAAGATAATTCGCTTTGGCAATTCAATAAAAGGACGTGAACTAATAAACAAAGACTAATGAGTGGAGTAAAAAGTAATGAACAGATAATCCATATCAATGACAATTATGTTATTGGTATGTTTGATGAATACAACTTCGCATTAAAGAAGAAGCGTGTTGTACAAAGTGGAAATAATACTGGAGACATTAAGTGGGATGTCAAAGCATGGTGTGGTTCCTTCAAGCAAGTAATGGATCATGCGGAAAGAAACAATATCATTGACACTGTTGGGGATGCTACGGAAATAATGAAAACAGTAACAGATCTACACAAAGAAGTGGAAAGAATTGGGGAAGAAATTAAACAACTAATAAAAGACAAAAATGAAAGGTAAACTAAGATCAGTTGTGCCACTGATGAGAAATGACGCACACAACACATGGACATCAAGCCGTGGAGATTTAATGTATGATTTCAGCCTAGAAGTTGAAGTAGACGACAAGGTGCTTACAGGATCGGCAAGTGCAAAAAGAGATGTGTTTAGATTCAAAGCTGGTGATGAAATAGTATTTGAATACAAAGAGAATGATAATCCCGCATATCCTGCTAAGTTCAGTAAAGTGGCTGATCCTAATTATCAAGCAAGTGGTGGAGGTACTGGTGGTGCTCGTAAGGGAGAAGACTTTTATGTTAAGATGAAGGTTGGTATGTGTAAGAGTACAGGCAGTAAGCTTGCAGTTAATGCAGCTATTAATCTTAAGAAAGAAGTGTCATTGGATAACCTCTATGCTCTTACTAAGTTATTTCAAGGCTGGTTGCTTACTAATCCTACTAATCAAGAGGATATGTCCAAGCGTATGAGTGCTTTGTCAAGAGCAGTAGAATGTATTGTATTTGATAACCTCAACATTGCAGACAGTAAGGCAATCTTAACTTGTGCTGATTTGTGGTTGGCTAATGTAAGCTTTGAATAATGAAGAGCTTAGTCGACAAAGAAGGTAATGTCCATTTAGGATCAAGCCTTATTAAACAAATATATTACAAGGGAGAAGAAAGAATCCATTGTCCGAGAAAGATCTATATCAGCTATGTAGCCAAGTCTCATAAGTCACCATCAAGTATATATATGCTTAGAGGGCTATACTTTGAATACAAGTGCTTAGGGGCTATGAGTTCTCATCAAGAAGATGTCCCTGATTGGTCATCATTGTTCTATGCAAGAGATCAGGAGAAGCCATTAGCAGAAACAGATCGTGTATTAAGGCAAGTCGATAATTTCAGAGAAAGAATCATTCCTCCTTATGGGTTAGAAGTTGATGAAGTAAGGGTTCAGGTAAAAGGAGAAAAGCTTTTAGAAGATCACAAGATAATATTAGAGGGAGAAGCTGATCTTATTAGTCCGGTATCTTTTACTGCACAGAACAAGGAGTATGTCTTTGATGATTGCATTATTGATCTTAAGCTTACCGGAGACCTTGGTAATGATTTTGGGGAATTCAGTTGGGCAAAGGCTCAGGATATGGATCACATACAAGCATATATCTATGGAGCTATATGGGAACTACCATTCATGTACTTTGTGTTTGACTATAAGAAGAACCCAGAGTTCCTTCCCATACTTAAGACCATGAAGGGTGTAGAGGCTATGGAGTACATGCAGACTGTTCTCAATGCAAAGGAAAAGATTCTTGAGTACGAAGAAAAGAAGTGGCCAGCAGTGTCTTCATACAAGCTATGTAAGAACTGTATGCTGCAAGATGTATGTGATAAGTTTATCAATAAGCCTGATGCTGTAATCATATGAAACACAAAGTAATTGACTAGCGATACTTTGAGCAAACTTCGGATAACATATAACGGTGACTACACTCCAATTAATGAAATTTTAGTTGGAGAGGTAGTTACTGCTATGTCCCGGAGATTCTTTAAGGTGTTAAAAATACATAAGAAGGAAAGATATCACACGCTTGAGAATTTAATTACAAAGCGAATTGTGAAAGTGGGTTGGGGCACATCAGAGTTCATTGTCCTATCAAAGTTATCCGAAGAAAAAAGGGATAAGTATCGACAGATATATAAGCAAGAACTAAAACTAAAGTAATGGAAAACTTATGGAAGATCCTTATGATCTCCATTGTTGTAGGAGTAATACTCTATCAGCTATGGAAGCGTATGTGTAAAGAAAAGCAATACACAAGAGATTTTGATAACAATCTTAAAAAACAAATCAAAGACAGACAGAATGAAAACAAAACAAGTTGAGAAACTTCTTAAAGGAGTAATGACTGATTTCTTTAGCCATATAGCAGATGAGAAGATTGAGAAGATTATTTCTCATGGCTATATAACTGGAGGATGTATACCTTCCATGTTAATTGGAGAATGGGTAAACGATTATGACATTTATCTTATATCAGAAAAACATGCCAAGGCTGTTAGAAGATTCTTTCAACAAAGATTTGATACAGGAAATAAGTATGAGAAATACAATGTTTCGTTGATAACTGAAAACTCTATCAATTTAACAGATAAGATTCAGATCATTACCAAGTTTGTAGGTGTTCCAGATCAAGTAATTCATAAGTTTGATTGGGCTCATATTAAATCAGTATATGACATTGGTTCCGAGAAATTAGAATTGTGTGAAAATATCTTTCAATTGTTGATGGAGAAAGAACTTGTGTATACTGGTAGTGAATATCCTCTGTCAAGCCTTTTAAGGACACGTAAGTTCATTAAAAAAGGTTGGAGTATATCTAATGCCCAAATGGTTAATATCGCCTTAGAAATCGTTGCAGCGTTTCATGCTACTTCATGCTTAAACATCAAGTCACCATATCAGAAATATAAAGCTGATAATCCTGATGAAGATATTAATGAAGAAACATTGGAAGAGCTGATAAGTGCCGACTTAAAGTATAACTCAGGTGATGGAAGGATTGAAGATGATTTCGACATTGACGTAATGACATTGCTACAACAATTGAATGGAGTAGATCCTTTGACTATTCAGGCACAACTATTACAATTCAAAGGAAGACGATTACCTATTGATCAAATCATAAAACTTATATCGTGAAAGAATACAAAAGTAATATCACTACATACAGACTTGTTAAAGAGCCTTGTGAGATTAAAAAGGTTAAGATAACTAAGTCCGCAGAAATTGCTGAATACTGCCGAGCTTTTTGGCATGACGACATAGGTATATACGAGAGTTTCTTTCTATTGCTAATGAACCGGGCAAACAATACCACTGGTTATGTTAAGATAAGCCAAGGTGGTGTCTCTGGAACAGTTGCAGACCTAAAGATAATCATGAAGTATGCAATTGAAGGACTAGCAGCAGCAGTAGCAGTCGTTCATAATCACCCATCTGGAAACATGAAACCAAGTCAAGCAGATATTGAGTTGACAAAAAAGATCAATGATTCATGTAAACTAATGGATATAGCATTGCTAGATCATTTGGTTATTACCGAAGAAAGTTATTTCAGTTTCGCTGATGAAGGTCTTTTATAAGGTTTTCTTTAATTGGCTATAACGTATGGTTGTATGATTTCGTTGCTTTTCGCAATGAATTATACAACGTGTTACAAACTGTTAAATTAAAATTTTAGGGATGGCAAAAAAAATATTATGGTTTAGTTGTGGTGTTACAAGCGCAGTTGGTTGCAAACTTGCAATAGAGAAATACGGAAAAGATAATTGCCATGTTGCTTACATTAAGATTGACAGCGCACACAGCGATAATAAAAGGTTTATTGAACTTTGCGAAAGTTGGTATGGAACAAAAGTAAATATTTACCAATCGGAGAAATTTAAAGACCAATTTGAAGTAATGATAAAAAAGAAATTTATTAATTCTCCATTTGGCGCACCTTGCACCCTTGAATTAAAGAAGAAGGTTAGGCAACAAATTGAAAAAGAGATTGATTTTGATGGGCAAATATTTGGCTTTGAGTTTGAAAAGAAAGAAATAAACAGGGCGATAAGATTTGAAGAGCAATACCCAGCTTCTAAACCACTTTACCCATTAATTGACAATAAACTTACCAAATCTGAATGTTTAGCAATTTTAGAAAGTGTAGGAATTGAAAAGCCTGATATGTATAAATTAGGCTATCACAACAATAATTGTATAGGTTGCGTAAAAGGTGGGATGGGATATTGGAATAAAATACGAATTGATTTTCCTGACATATTCCAAAAGATGATTGACGTTGAGGAATATGTTGGAGCAACAGCATTGAAAAAACCAATGAAAGAATTAATGCCAACAGATGGCAGACACGAAGAACCTATTGCACCTAGTTGTGGTTTATTCTGTCAGATAGAATTTGAACACCTTATGAGTGATAAAGTTGATAAAGTTCTAAATGGTTTTGCAAAAACCACAGAGCGAGGGCAATTTTAATTTTATTGTTTGTAACGGTTTGTGTAAAAATCTTTAAAATTTATGGATATGAAATGTAGAATTATTGAGCGAACAAATGTAGACGGACGTAAAGAGTATGTAATCCAACAGAAACACTTCCTATTTAGATGGTGGTGGGTTGATGCATGGATAAACAGCAGTGACGGTGCTTCATGTAGAGATAATTTTGATACACTTGAAGAAGCTGAGCGAAATTTATGCTATTTTGATAACAGCAGGGTAGTTGAAAAGGTGGTACGGCAGTAATAAATTTTATTGTTTTTACACTTTGTTACCGTGGCGAAGCGAACGTTTAAAACCGTGCTAAAAACTTCCTAATTATTGAAACTTTAGGAGGTTTTAAATGCACGGTAACTCTAAGCTATGATTCGTTTTTAATGAATTATAGCGACAGTTATGGGCAGTTTTAATTATCAAACTAATGAAAAAGAAACAAGAATTAATAAAGAAGACACGTCCTTGGCATAAAGAAAGGTGTGTATGTGGACATATGATTTATTGGAGTAGAACAAAAGGTGAATACAGATGCCATTGTTCTAATCCTAAACCCTTTAATAAACAACATGATGGAAGGACAATATACAAATGAGGAAATGTTGGCTATGTCTAATATTATTACTTCCGTTGCTATGATGAACAGAGGACTTATAATTCGTAAAGTTGGAAGAACTGTAAACTATTACAGCAAATGTTCTGATGACAGTTGGTTGAACTATGATTGTAAAACAACAAGTTAATGAGTATTAATATTTACAATTTTGTAGTAGAAATCACAAGAAAGTGTAATCTACAATGTTCTCACTGTTGTCGTGGCAATGCACAGAATAAGAATCTTGATATTCAAAAACTTGATTCATTCTTGCGTCATGTTGATTATATCAGCACCTTAACAATAGGAGGAGGAGAGCCGTCATTAGCTTTAGATACTCTTGAGAAATTAAGATGGATGTTTAACTATAACAGAACTAAAGTAGGTAATATATTCGTTGTAACTAATGGTAAATACAGAACAGTTGCTCTTGCAGAATGGTATTATGATTTTTATATCAATGTTGCTAATGAAAATGAAGTATCATCTTTTGGATTCTCATTTGATCAATGGCATAATTGGGAGATGACAGGAACAGATCATAGGAAAAGACATTTTTGGGAAGTAAGTGATTTGTTTGAGCAATATGGAATCGGAGAGCCAGTAAAGCATTCTGATGAGAAATGGTCATACGATAGTCTTATTGCTCAAGGTAGATCAAAATATAATGGGAACCGAACAATAGGGCCAGAGATATTGCAAATTAAAAGTTATTCTGATATAGATGAAGTGTCTGAAGGAGAAATCTATTTTACTCATGACGGACAAATATATTCTAATTGTAATCTGTCATATGAGACAATGAAGAAGTCAAGTCCTTTCCATGTATGTCAATGGGACAAGGGAAGTGGTTTTATTGAGAAGGTAAGAGAATATAATAGAAAATTTGAAGAAGTTTTAATCAATTAATAAACAAGACAATGAATAAACCAAAAAAGACAGAAGAAGTAAAAGAAGTAATTATGCAAAAGATTATTATCGAAGACAACAGTAAAGCAGTAGAGCTGACACTTGATCAGTTGAGAGAAACAAGAACGTTTGCAGACGCATTCGGTAACATGCCTGAGAAGTTCCTTAAAGAACACCATATCTTTATCAAGGATATTATGGATATGGCAGAAGGTGTTGGTGCAAAGCCTAGCATAGGACAGATATTGGCTCCATCAAAAGGTATTGAGAAAATATCATTAGCAGAAGCAGAAGAAAAAGGACTTGATCAGGACCTTGCCGAGAACACTTGTGTAAAGGTCGTTATTGGACGTATTGATCTTGGTGATAAGTTTGCCAAGAAGTTATGGAATCTTGCAATAGGGTTCATGTATAATGAAAAGGGAATGGAGATATGCGTTGGCACTAACATCGCTATATGTAGTAATCTCACAATCTTTGGTGAAGGAGTTCATTACAAGAGTCATGGACGTGGCGCAATTAGTATATCCGAGATGTATGTTAATGTAAAAACATGGCTTGAGAACCTTGAAGGTTTTGATACTGTTAATTCAGAGCTACTGGAACGTATGATAGCAATTCCTATTGATTGGGATAAAGGTACTGAATCATTCGTTGGTCACTGTCTTAAAGCTGCTGTAAGGCGTAATTATCATAAAGGCAATGCTTTTCCTTTAAACATGACAGAAGTAGGTCGTATGACCTCTTATTTGATCGGACAAGAAGGAACAGAAGATGCTGAGAACCCTTCATTGTATCACTTGTATAATGCCGGAACATGGTTGCTAACACATTCAGATGATTTACCAAATAAGTATGGTACTATCAAAGAGTTTACTGAATGGTTTGAGAAAGAATGGTTAATCCCTGCAGAAGAAGTTGCTGCATTAGCTGTTATCGAAGAGCCTTTTAAGGATGAAGTTGAAAACGATGAAGGACTTGCTAATGTACCAGACAATATTGTAGATGATACAGGGTTTCCTCTTGAAGATGATGGTAATGGAGAATAACATGGAGAAGCCAAAAGTAAGTAAAGACATTACGGATTGGTCAATGGAAATGCAGTTTGGTTGGAGAGACGGAAAGAAGCTCCCAAATCCAGATAGTGGAGTTAAAGTAATAAAGACTCCAAAGCAAGTAAAGACCAAGTAGTAACATAGTCCTCTCGCTGTCACAGATGATCGTGAGGGGACTTTCTTTTAATATCTAATGAAACACCCATGAGAAGAATGAAACGTGTCACAGACGGCAATAATCCAAATGGTACTCCAGACAATGTATTCTTTATGAAAAGCTATGGAGCAGAACCGCATAATCTAAAGATTCCATATTCTATTGCCGAAGTAGTAAGAAACTATTACGACAAGGGAATGAAGCAGTCAAAGATATGTGCTATCGTTGGCCTTGACAAATCGTCTGTTAATAAAATTATATCATTTAAATCACACGTAACAAACTCCCGAACAGTATCTCCAGAAGAGGCAATACAGCTTGGAGTAACAAGCGGAGAATCTGTTATGAAAATGTTTAAGTATGAGAAAAATATATGAAGTAAAAATTCAATGGCTTGATGATGAAAAAGAAATTGTATCAGGACTATTGTTTGAAGAAGGTGATTTTGAAGATAATGATAATATTTTCTTTTATATATCGTCTGAAAATGATCTCAAAGAACTTATGAAAGAAGGATCAGCAAATGATTTTATTGTATTAGACTATCACAAACTAAATTCTTAATTATGGCTGATAAAAAACCTGAAAAGAAAACAACTGATAACTTTAAGGCTATAATCTTAAAGACACTTGAGAAGAGAGCAAAAGACGATGAATTGTTTGCAAAGACATTCAAAAAAGAAAACAAGAACATTGATGATTGTATAAAGTATATTCTCAATACAGTCCAGAAAAGTAAGATACAAGGGTTTACTGATGATGAAGTATATGCAATGGCAGTTCATTATTATGATGAAGATGAAATTGAAGTAGGAAAGGACAATAAATGTCAAGTAGTAGTTAATCATACAGTAGTGCTTACAGAAGAAGAAAAGAAAGAAGCCAGACAAAAGGCTATTGATGATCTTGCCAGAGAGCAAAAGAATAAGATGAAAGGTGTGGGGAAGAAGAAAGAAGCTCCTACCAGTCCAGCTATTGACTTTACCAAAAAGAATGAAGATTATCCAGACACAGGCCTAGAGAAAGCAATCAAACAAGAAAAGGCCAAACCTAAAGCAGAACCAAAACCTGTTGCAGTACAGGGATCATTATTTTAAGACATGGAACCAAAAACTAAACTACAGAAAAGAGTATATAGAAATAGCAGAAGACTTCCGTCATTAACTAAAAAGCATGAACAATGGGCTGCTGATAACTTATTTGATGCTTGGCTGTATAAGACGAATAAAACCAATATATGTTTTGATTGTGCTCATGAATGGAGTGATGGTATTCGTAGAGATGCATTGTTAGCGCAATTTACTACTTGCCCTAATTGCAAGAAGGATTTGAAGCTAACAGAGAAAAAGTCATGGAGGCATAGGGATATTAATCAGTTCTGTATTCTTACTGTTATTGATGGATTTCAAGTAGTACGGTATGTCGAAGCAATACAGTATTGTGTAAAAGGAGAGCCTGTAGAATATGACCTATACGATATATTCTCTCATTGGATTAGCCCTGATGGAACAACAACTGGTATATCAAAACTTAGAGCAATGTATGGTTATTACAACTTTTCTGAGTGGAGCAGATGTTCTACATTAGAGATAAGACAAAATTTGGCATACAATACTTATGCTGTTGAAAGTTATAAGAATGGTCGTGTTATTCCAGAACTTAAGCGTAATGGATATGATGGCAATGTTTATGGCTATGACACATCAATGTTCTTTAGGTACTTATTAAGTGAGCCAATATTTGAAACATTGTTAAAGAAAGGACAACTTGGGTTATTGAAAAGTTATAAATCACAGTACGATTCAATAAACAAGTTATGGGCACAGATCAAAATATGCTTTAAGAACAATTATGTTATTGAAGACTTTGTGATGTGGAAAGATTATCTTGTATTGCTACATAAGTTCGGCAGGGATGTGTATAGTCCAAGATGGATATGTCCTGTTGATTTAAACAAAAGACATGATAAGCTTGTGGAGAAGGCTAGGAAGTTGAGACAGAAGGAGAAGCTGGAAGAGCTTAAAGATAAAATCCGAGTAGATAATATCAAATACAGAAAGAAGATAAAGAAGTTCCTTGATGTTAGATTTTCTAATGATAACATTAAAGTTGTTGTAATCAAGAATGTAAAGGAGCTGCTAAAGGAAGGAGATGAATTGAATCATTGTGTATTTAGCAGTAATTACCAGAACAGATCTAATTCATTGCTTTTGTCTGCAAGAAAGGGTAAGCAGAGAATTGAAACGATTGAGGTTAATCTTAATTCCATGACAATAGAGCAAGCAAGAGGATCGGGTAATAAGCCTACAGAGTATCATGAGGAAATTGTTAATTTAGTAAACCAGAATATTAAAACATTGAAAAGGATAAAAGTGTCATGAGTAATAAAAATAAATTAGGACAAGAGCCAGCATTTCCATCTGGAGAGATAGATATGGAAACATTTGAGCCAACAAAAGATCATCTGGGTATGTCAAAACGATTCTATGCAGCTTGTAAGGCTATGCAAGGACTTTGTAGTAGTGAACTAATAGGTATAACTGCAGAACAAGCAACTAAGAGGGTGCCTAGAGTAGTAAAATTGGCATATGTGTATGCAGACGAACTATTAAAACAAGAAGAAGATGAAAGTATTTAACGCACAACAAGTATTGAAAGAATTCCCCAATGAGCTTAGAAAGTATATTTGGGATAGTAGAGATAACCTTATGATGGTTGTTACAAATGAGTTTTGCATAGACTTGCCTAAGCTCGATGATACATTGGCTAGGCATGATAAAGAGTATGATCACAAGAATTGTACTTACAAGGGAGAAGAGAATGTGTCTATGTCGGGTTATATCAAAGCCAAATATGGAGAAGATATCTCTAATACAATTGAAAAACTAATGTAATGAAAGTAACTAAAGATGGATTTGTTTGGAAGCTAATAACTCCATACAAAGCAAAGGAGATGTTCTATTACGGAATGTTCGATATATATCTATTATATGATGATGACAGTGAATCAAAGGCTGAAACAATGGTTGATATAAATACTCATGAAGGATTGTTTGGTATTGAAGTAGGTCATCTCAACAGAAAAACATGGCAAAGAAACAACCTAGTGTAACAATCCCTGATCTAGCAATAGAATCATTTAGGATTGGTGATAAGCTAAGTGGTCCAGGTGGACAGAGAATCGAGATAACAGGATTCAAGGTGTCATGGGCTTTTTATGGTCAAGATCACATATTCTTTGATAAGTGCAACAATTGTTTAATGCTTGAATTTATTGAAGGTGGGGAGAAAAGAGAACGCAGGGCATGGATTCTAGCCAATGATTGGGTTATTGATGAAAAGGGAAAAGGAAGGGATGTTCCGGTCATACCAATTGGATATGATTTTCCAGAGCTTATAAGAGGCGTAGAGCGACACAAGCCCAAGGAGTGGCCGAATGTATCAGAAGTACCAAAAGAGTTGAGTGGTAGCCCACTGACAGCTTCTAAGGTATATAAAGAAAAGATTGTTGAACCGCCCAAAGAAGAAGAAGGGCAATTAAGTTTATTCTAATGATAGGAATAGCACAAATAAAGGTAGGCGACTATGCTTTAAGAAGCCTTGGTATTGATCATGGGTTACAGAAAGATGATTGGGTGTTCATACTTAAAGCAGATCCCTGTCCTATTATGGGCAAAGGATATAGAGTTACTACTGACTCACAAGTATTGGGAGATGATTATTATTGGGTTAAGTCATCACATTTGAAAAACGTTTTAAAGTATAAGTAATGAGCAATAAAGTATTAGAAACTGTAGAGTACAAAGGACATGTGATTAATGTCCATCATGACGAATATGGTGATTCTCCTGATACATGGAAAGATGAGAGTCTTTTCTTGGTGTATGACCATAGAGATTTTACTATAGAAAGGGAAGGGTTTGTTCCTTTAACAATATTTGAAGAATCGTGGAACCAGGGGAAGTCAACCTATGATGGCTATTGGGTGTTTGGAGTAGATGCATATATCCATAGTGGTGTATCATTAGCACTCAAAGGGTCAGTTAAAGCCGCAAGGTTTACTGACAGGCGTTGGGATGTATCATTCAAAGGATTTGTATTAGTAAAGCGACAAAAGGGTACATGGACATCAGATAAGGCAAAGAAACTAGCAGAAGCACTTATAAAATCATGGAACGAGTGTCTTAGTGGAGAAATATATGGCTATACCATTGATGGCGACTGTGATGATAGTTGTTGGGGCTATCATGGTGATGAAGGAAAGGAAGATTTGATTATAACAGCAAAAAATAATATTGATTTTTATCTTGAAAAACAATTGGAGGAAGCATCATGAGTAAATGCAGAAGAAGCTTGGATGATATTGATGTAGAACTTAAAACTGCAAGACAAATGTTAATACTCGTCTTGGTACTTTATGTTATTGCAGTAATACTAATGTTTTTAACAACTTAAATTATTTGAATGAAAACAAGATTATTAAAAATCCTCAGAGCTAAGTTTTATGTAGAATATTATCCAAGTACAAAACAATATAGATGTGTAACAGGAGATAGATCAGATGATACTTGGCATTCTAGCAAGGAAAGTGCAATAACTCAGAGAGAGTGTAATATTATCAATTACGGAAGAAAGTATTACCGGAAATATTCAAAGCACATAAAGATTACCTAACCTTTTAAAGTATAAACAATGGAAGTACATTTTAAGAAAAGCGTTTGGGAAAGAGTATCTATTCCAGACAGAATAACAAAAGAAGAATTAATTGCACTTATCGACAAACATAGTCCAGTTGAATTAAATCATCTGCTTGTAGATAAAGAAGAATGTTTGTGGGAGAATATATTAGAAACAGAAGAGCTTCTTACTCCTGATGATAATGATAGTCAAACAACAATTGAACTATTGGATGATGAAGGAGTAACTATTTATAATAATCAAAAATATATGTAATGGGTTGGACAAGTTATAGAACAAATGATTCCTTTATGGAAGTGTTTAAAAGCGAATATAGGCAATGGCATCAGCCAGATAGTGAGCATCTAGTACGTCAATCAGTAGAAATGAAAGTAAGTCCACATGATTGGGATGAAGGTACTGACAGTGAAAGTGAAATATGGTCAGCAATAGAATGGAAAGGCAAAGGTATTTATGCTCATGTTCTATTAATGTCAAAACGTGATGGAGAAGTATATTTCAAAGGTATGGATGAAACAGTAGGGCCATATTCCAAAACAAGGTGTCCTGATGAAATATTCAATCTACTTACACCATTACCCGAAGATATTGAA
>Ga0209045_1000924_pt1 | contig 30533 bp, 24 predicted proteins | sample SaaInlLV_10m_DNA_4_FD_184664 | JGI IMG/M metagenome (GOLD analysis project Ga0209045, IMG submission 184664) | Marine microbial communities from expanding oxygen minimum zones in the Saanich Inlet - Saanich Inlet SI072_LV_200m_DNA (SPAdes) (version 2) | ecosystem: Environmental > Aquatic >...
GCGGGGACATACCGTGAGCCTCATGTTGCCCGGTCGATGGGGCGTGCTGTTCTCGGCGGGCCTCCGACATCTCTGTACTATGTTGCCCGTGAACTCCACCGGGAGTTTGTTGCCATCGCCACCGAGCTCCGTCCCATGGTGTCCATTGGCGCGTATCACGTGGGTATGTTGCCGGAAGGCACGGTGCCTCTGCCCGACGACGCAGTTTTCCGCCTCGATCCCCCGGTTGCCGACCGAGACTACGCCACTCCGGTGGAGGGGTACGTTGTCGGCTGCTTCGGAGAGGGCACGACTATGACTCACGCGCTGGTGGTCAATCTGAACACGCGCACCTACAGCGGGCGAGGCCAGGAACGGCGCGAGGAGTTCCTCAGTCCTACTCGGCGGAAGATCGTCGGGCAGGGCCCTCTCGAGGTGTTTGATCCATCGACTTCCACGTGGACGGCCACAGGCTCGAACAGCGCTGAGCTGCGTCTTCCCCCCGGCAGTGGCCTGTTGGTGCGAAGGAGTTTGAGATGAATCGTGCGTCACACCCGAACTGGCCCCCGCGCGGCCTCGCAGTGTTTGGGGTAGCAGCTCTGCTCGGGATCCAGCCGTGGTCTGCGGGGCTCGATGCGCACGGCGACTGGAGGAATGCGCTCGCGCCGACCGTCACTGCTTCGACCCCGAGCGAGGCAGAACACAGGTCAGGGCGGCGCAGCCCTCGGCGTCCGGGGCCGCAATTGACGCTGGTTAGCGAGGGGGAGAGCGATTACACCATTGTCGTGCCGGCCCAGCCCACGACGCAGGAAACGAAGGCGGCGGAGGAACTTGTGCATTGGCTCAAGGAGATGAACGGCGTTGCGCTGCCAACTGTGGTGGAGGGTGAATCTGCCGACATTGGGAAGATGATCAGCGTGGGGCGCACCACTCGGCTAGCCGGTGCACACGTCCCAGAACGCAGGTCTGAACTCGGGGAAGAGGGCTACGCGATCGCAGTCGACGGGGAAGACCTGCTCCTGTTTGGCGGAACGCGACGCGGTCCTCTGTATGCGGTTTTCGCGTTCCTTGAAGAGGATTTGGGATGTCGTTGGTACGCGGCCCAGCGATTGCGGAAGCAGCAGGACTGTATGATCCCCAAGCGGGACGAGCTCGTTGTCCGCCCGGTGTTACGTGCTTATGTGCCTCCCCTGGCCCTCCGAGATCCCTACTACTGGGATGCCTTTGACTGGGACTGGTCCTTGCGGAACCGGACCAACTCCGGATTCCGTGGTGCTCGGCTCCCGGAGACGTGGGGCGGCAGCACTGATTACGTTGACGGCTTCTTTGTGCACACCTTTGAGCGTCTGGTACCGGTCGGCGAGCATGTCACGACGAATCCGGAGTACTTCGCGGAATGGGAAGGCAAACGCAAGCCTTTCAAGCCCAACAGCTGGCCGGGACAGCTGTGCCTCACCAATCCCGCCGTGCTGGAGATCAGTGTTGATAAGGTCCGCAAAGCACTCCGGAAGGCGCCACACGCGGAGTGGATCAGTGTTTCGGAGAACGACGGACGAACGGGCTACTGCACCTGTTCGGCCTGCGCTAGACTGAACGAAAAAGAAGGTGCGACATCCGCAGCCCTGGTGGCTTTCGTGAACGCAGTGGCCGACGCAATCCGCGAGGAATTCCCGCGTGTTCGTGTGACCACTTTGGCCTACGGTCATGCGTATACTCCGCCGAAGACGATTCGGCCGCGTGACAATGTGCTCATCCGTTTCTGCACCGACCAGCACGCCTGGCGTCATCCCTACCGTTTCCTGTCCGAGAGCAAGGACGTGGCAGACGCAATGCATGGCTGGGCCGCTCTCGGGGCAAAGCTCACGATCTGGGACTACACGGTGGGCTTCGGAAACTACCTGCAGCCACGCCCCAATCTGGCGGTGGTCGCTGAGAACATTCGGACCTACGTAACGAACAGCGCGGAGGGCGTAATGCTGCAGGGCGCCTATCAGAGTGCGGGGGCGAGCCGAGCCAAGCTCAGGTGCTGGGTTTGGTCGAAGCTGCTTTGGGACCCGTCGCTTGATGTAGAGGCTCTGATCCGGGATTTCACCTTCGGCTACTTCGGGGCTGCTGCCGAACCATTACAGGCGTACAATCAGCTGTTGTGGGACTCGTGGGAGCGCATGCATCGCGATCCCATGGGGAGCGACGATGACCCGATTGGGCGACCACTCGTCGAGGCCGCGACACAGTTGATCGCCGCCGCAGAGCAGCTCGCGGATTCCGAGGAATTGCGCCGCCGGGTCAGACGGGAGAAGCTCGGCGTTCTGCACGCGCGGCTGCAATTGGGCCCCGCGGACAGAGACGATGTCGATCGCTATTTGGGCGATGTCAGCCGGATCGAGACATTGTTGAAGGAATTCGGCGTAACGCACATGCGCGAACGACCGAGGGATGTGGAAGAGCGACTCCTGCGTTGGCGAGCCCAGGCGGGGCAGTTGCGTGTGTCGCTGGACAAGCCGGGGACTGTGTTCGCCGATGATCTCGGGCTGCGTCTGGCCAAGCACCTCGGGGACTATGCCGCTGCGGTGGTTCAGGATCCCCTGGCGGGGAACGGCTATACCATCCGGCAACCGGGCCGCCGGAAAGACTGGTCGCTGCAGTGGGTCATCCCAACCGACCAGCTTGTCGAAGGCAAGACATACACACTGCGTCTGAAGCAGCGCCTCGAGAAGCAGGGCACTGAGGGCAGCGCCTGTGTTGTCGGTGTCTACAACCCACTCGCCAAGGCGTACCCGGTTCGGAAGAGCCTTGTGGCGGCGGATTTGCCGTCGGATCGGTACGTCTGGGTCACCGTTGGTCAGTTTGTGCCGGGAAAAGGCGACTTCGTCTATGTTGCTCCGGCGGACAACAGCGAAGTCGTGCAGGGCATCTATACGGACCGGATCGAGTTGCAGCCCGTCGATTGAGCTCTGCGGTCGGCACTCCCGTTCCGGATCCCGAGTACGCGAGGAAACATGTCATGAACGAAGTCGTATCACTGGAGAGCAGTGCGCTTGCTCTGCACATTTTCGACACGGGAACGTTTGCGGTTAGCATGAAGGCAACAGGCTGTCGCTGGGAGCCTGACCCCTGGCTGGGGACTCCCTGTCGAGTGGAGATGACAGCCCCGGGGCACGGCCGGCAGACAGTGGACGTCGGTGGTGTGGGGAATACCGAGTGGCGTGCCCAGACTGACGGTGTTGAGCTGGTGATGCTTGGCCGCGGCAAGGGGGGGGAGACGCGGGTCACAGTATGGCTTGGGGTGAATGGATCCGTATTGCACGTGGCCGTTCGCGCGGTTGAGCTCCCGGAGAACGCTCGGCTGGAAACCGTCCAATACCCGTTCCGCGCTCCCTACCTCGAGACCGGGAAAGACATCGGCTATGTGGCTGTTCCCAGCCATGAAGGCTGTCTTATCCCAACTGGCCCGGCCCAGCTCGGGACGACCGACTTCTGGCACTGGGAAGATGTCAGACACAGCGCCATGTCCTGCAAACGGGAAACGATGTCCACCATGCCTTTTTACGGTGGTCAGAAGGGCGGACTGGGCTACACGGCCATTCTGGAAACGACCGACGATTTCGACCTCGAGTACCTGATCAACTCCAATTTTCAGCATGCCTTTGAGGCCTCCGGGAAGCAGTCTCCCTACCCATACATCGCCTGTGCCTGGCCGGTGTGGCTGTCTCAGAAGGGGATTCTCGGCTACGAGCGGCGCATGCGCTTCGAATTCGCGACTGGGCTTGATTACGTCGGCATGGCCAAAGCGTACCGCAGAGAAGCACTCTCCCGGGGGCATCTGGTCACGCTGCGCGAGAAGGCGGAAGCCAGGCCGCAGATCGCGCGTCTGGCCGGGGCGCCGTACCTGGCTTACTACGCCGGCTATCCACACCTGCCGCCGGGCTATCCCGGCTTTGAGCATACCTACAAGCAGCTTCAGGATGTCATTGACGACCTGGCTGGGCCCATGGGGCTGGAGCGTGCCTTCGTACACTTCTGGGGAGCCTACACGACTCAGCCCCCGGGATGCTTGCCCTTCGACACCGCACCGGGCCCCGTCGAGGACCTGGCTGAAGCGGTCAGGAAGTGCAGGGACCATGGCTTCCTGTTCACCCTGTACAACGATATTTCGGCTCAGCTCGAGGAGACGAACCTGTGGATGCCGGAGCTGATGTGGAAGACGCCTGACGGCAACGTGCGTCCAGGCCGGCGCTGGTGCCGCACGTGCTCAAGCCAGTATGTGGACTTGTTGGCAAAGCACATGCCTGAGGTCGTCGCCAGGCTCGGCTTGGAGGCCGCCTACGTGGACTGCATCAATGGCGGCTTCACCGATGAGTGTTACGACCCTGATCATCCACTGACTCGCACCCAGGATCGGGAAGCACGTATGGCCTTCTATGAGTACCTTCATTCCCTGGGGCTCATCTTTGGGGGCGAACACATCGGCTGGTGGAACGCTGCCGTGCTGGAGTACAGCAACGGCGTAGGCGTGGCACCCTACACGCATCCGCTCCTGCAGAAGTTCCCCGTGCCTCTCTACCACCTGGTCTTCCACGATGCACTCGTTCCTTTCTGCAGCGCGGGAGACGATTACACCACCAACTATGGGACGGCCTTCGAGGACAAGGTCTTGCGTGATCTGCTGCGCGGCATCCCCCCGATGTACTTCCTGAACCTTTGGGACCATGCCAAGTGGCGCCGCAAAATCCAGGACAGCTACGCGGTCATGTCCGAGCCTGCTGCCGCAGTGATGTACGACGAAATGCTGTCACACGAACTGCTGACAGAGGACATGATGGTACAGCGCAGCACGTTCTCATCAGGAGTGGAGGTGACGGTCAACCTTGACGAGGTCGAGAGAGAGGGATTGCCGGGTAAGGGCTACCGTGTCACCGGCCTGGCGAGCGGAAGACACGAGGGGCATTTCCAGAGGCAACTTCAGACGAGGCAACGCAATGACTAGCTCAGCATTCAGCGCCGCCACGATCCGAAAACGCATCGCGCGGTTGCCTCGACTTCCTCTGGCAGCGCTCCCGACCCCGCTGCAGCCCTGTCCACGTCTGTCACAGGAGCTTGGCGTGGATTTGTGGGTCAAGCGGGACGACCTGACCGGACTGGCCTTCGGGGGAAATAAGACCCGCCACTTTGAGTTCATCTTTGCCGAAGCTCGCAGACAGGGAGCGACGGTGGTCCTCACCGGCGCGTCATCGCAGTCGAACTTCTGTCGCCAGGCGACCGCGGCGGCAGCCAAGCTGGGAATGAAAGCCGACCTTACTCTTCTGCGGGGCGTCAAGGGGCAGCGAGTGCAGGGCAATCTGCTTCTGGATCGGCTCCTGGGAGCTCGGGTGGAGGTGCTTGACAACGACGATTGGCTTGGCCTGCAGGCCGTTTTTGAGGCGAAGGCTGAGGCGTACCGTCGTCAGGGAGAGACGCCGTTCATTCTCAATGTCATGGGGGATCTCTGCGCGCTGGGCAGTGTTGCCTACGTCGAGGCATTTCTCGAGCTTGAGGAGCAGTGCCGGGGAGTGGAACTGAATCCGACCACGCTTTTCCTTGCGGCGGTCAATATGACGCCCGCCGGCCTTGCATTGGGAGCCAAGTTGCGCGGCTCTTCAGTAACCATCCAGGGCTTCTCTCCCGTCACCTGGCCGGAGCCGCGTGATGGAGATATCGCCGGCATTGCCACCCAGGCCGCCACGTTGTTGGACCTGGACGTGCAGGTCACAGGTAATGAGATCCACAACGACGATGGATACGTGGGACCAGGCTACGCCATCCCCGGTGACCGAACCATGGATGCAATTCGTCTGGCGGCGAGAATGGATGGCCTGCTCATGGATCCCGTCTACACGGGCAAGGCGTTCGCGGGCATGCTGGACTACATCGCCACAGGGCGGGTGCAACGGGGTGAATCAATCGTGTTCCTTCATACCGGTGGACAGCCTGCGCTGTTCGCCTACGACCAGGAAGCCATGGCTGAAGGGAGCGTTCGGTGAAGTGGATTGTCGGCGCCTGCACGCACGAGACGAATACGTTCTCCACGGTCAAGACGGACCTGGATGCCTTTCGGGCTCAGACCTATGTCTCCGGGAATGATCTTCTGAGTACCTACCGGGGAACCGGCACGGTTGTGGGCGGGTTCATCGAGGCACTCGGAGAGTCCGACGACGAGATTGTGGCGAGCGTGGCGGGAGAAGCGACTCCCTCCGGCCTGGTGACCAGGGACGCCTACGATGCCATTTCCAACCAGATCCTTGCTACCGTGGGCGCGAATCCGGATGCGGACGGCATTCTACTCGCGCTGCATGGCGCGATGGCGGCTGAAGGGATTGACGATGTGGAGGGGGACCTGCTGCGCCGCGTCCGTGAGGTAGCGGGGATGCACGTACCGATCGTGGCTGTTCTGGACCTGCACGCGAACGTCAGCAGGGAGATGGTGGAGGCTGCCACTGCGCTGGTCGGGTACCGGAAATACCCGCACACCGACATGCGTGAGCGCGGCATCGAGGCCGCACGCCTGATTCGGCGTGTCGCACGAGGCGATGTCAAGCCTGTCCCCGGGTTGACCAAGCCTGCCATGATTCCCGTTTGCGGTACGTGTCACACGCAGGGCGGGCTCTACAAAGAGCTCTGGGAGGAAGCGCTGCGTACGGAGCGCCCGGAGTGCATCCTGACCACGTCGCTGTTTGCCGGGTTTCCCTACGCGGACGTGCCGTTCATGGGGTTTGCCGTGTTGGTCTACGCCGACGATGATGGCACGACAGCACGGGTGGAGGCGAATCGCCTGACTGACCAGTTGTGGGAACGTCGTCACGAGTTCACTTACATTCCCACCTCTGTGCCGGATGCTGTCTCTGCTGCCCTTGCCGTGCGCGGGAGTCCCGTTGTTATCGCCGACATTGCGGACAATCCCGGTGGCGGAGCGGCCAGTGACAGCGTGGAGATTCTCCGAGAACTCATCCGTCGCGAGGTCCGCAGCGCCGCGGTGGCGACGATTCATGACCCCGACGTCGTGCACCAGGCGGAAACGGCCGGGCTGGGAGGTCGATTGACTGTCACTCTCGGCGCCAAGACTGACGCCTTGCACGGTGCCCCAATCCAGCTTGACGTCTCTGTACGCTCCTTGTTCGACGGGAAGTTTGAGTACAAGGGACCGATGAACCGCGGAGCCTGGGGGAACTTGGGGCCGAGCGCCGTGCTCGAGGCCAACGGCATCCAGATCATTGTCAACAGTGCTCAGGTACAGCCTTGGGATCCTGAAGTGTTCCGCGCTGCGGGGATAGAGCCGCTGGATATCGACATTCTCGTACTCAAGTCCGCCGTGCACTTCCGCGCTGCGTTCGAGCCGATTTCAGCGGCTGTGATCCTCGCGGATGGTCCCGGCTTGACCAGTCTCGAACTGACTCGCTTTGCGTACAAACACATTCGTCGCCCGATCTTCCCGTTGGATGAACTCTGAGCTCCTGTTCAGCCGGGCCCTGATGAACGCTGATGCTTGTTCTCCTGGTGTCCGCAGTTGGGAAGAGGCGGGCGTCCTTAGAAGGGGAAGTGGAGATCCACGACCTGCCCCGTCTCAATGCTCTGCTGAGCGGCGAGGCACATTTTGGCGCTCACGTATCCTTCCCTGATCGACCCAGCGACGTCAGACTGCCCTCCGCGAATGAGTTCCAGCTTCCCCGCGAATCCGTATCGTGTTCCGTCAAAGTGGCTGGCCCCGGCCCAATCATACACTTCGAGCTTTCGTGAGCGCGGCTTCTCGAGGCGCTGTGTGATCTCGATGCTGCTTGCCCCGGAGGCCGTGTGTCCCTCTCCTGCATCGGCGAACTTGTGGTAGTAGTGCAGTCGGAGGATTCCCTCACTGCCCACGAAGTAGCCGCCTCGTTGCCCGCCTCCGGGGGGGGCGAAGAACGATTGGCTGTAGCTGACGTTGACTCCACCGTCATACTGAAAGATCACCGTCTGGTTGTCATCGATGTCGATCTCATCGGCGAAGACGCAGCTCTGGTGTTTGGGGCCCGATCCTGAACGCCCACCGTCCAGATTCGCGCGATACAGACTTTTTGAGCATGTCCACTTGTCATCGCATTCGGCGCACGTGAGCTCGTTTGGTCTGCTCCCTCCATAGACCTTACGGCTCCCAAACGCTGCCACGCGGCGTGGGGTCAGCCCGATGAGCGTGTTGATGATGTCGAAGTCATGCGTTGCTTTTTGCAGGAACAGATCGCCCACATTCTCGCTGCGACGCATCCAGCCGCGGAAGTAGTTGTCGCCGTAATGCACGTTGTTGACATATTGGACTTGGACGATGTCCCCGATTGTCCCATGCGTCTGGATATGATCGCGCGCAGCGAGTGTCACGGGTGCGCCGCGCATGGTGAAGTTGACGGTCGCCACTTTTGGGTAATCTGCCAGCAACTCCCAGGTGGCCTCGATGTCGTCGGCATCGATAGCAATCGGTTTCTCTAGCAGGATGTGCTGGTTGTGTTTGACGGCCAGTTTGACCATGTCGAAGTGGTCGCGACAGAACGTGTTGATCGTGACCACGTTCAGCTTCTCTTTGACGATCATCTCTTCAGGATCTGTGTAAAAGGGGATGTCGCGCAACGAGGGGCGCACTTGCCGAGGATCGGCACGGAAGTCGCCAGCTGCGTTGGCCGCCCCGCCTACCGTGGCTCCCACAATCCGATCGAAGTTCTCGCGGGTGACATCACAGAATGACTTTATGCAGCCCGGAGAGAAGTACTCCAGGTTGAACATGTGGCCGCAGCCACTTGACCCGGCGCCGATCACACCAACACGGAGTTCGAGCGACATGGCTGATAGGACCTTTCTGTTGTGGGGCATTTGGATAGGGGATGCAGGCGGCCGCAGAACCTGCATCGTCCTGCCTGCTGTTGGTCCGCCGGGGAGAACCAGCTGCATCCATACCCATTCTACTCCAAGAAAAACGTACGGCCAGAGGCCTCGCGATAGGGACCGAGGCATCCGTTCGGTCGCAGACTCTCGCCTTGCGACGAATCTGCCTCGACATATGAGAATCCTGTGGTAGCCTTTGCTTCATGAGCAATCCCAGCATTCGAGAGCGTTTTGAGCGTGCGTTGGCAGGTGAACCTGTCGAGCGCCCAGTCTACGCCGTCTATGATTGGTTCGTCAACAACCGTCCGGGGGTTGACTGGGAACAGCTTTTCGAGCTCGGTCTCGGGCAAATCAATCACGCCAACCTGATCCGGATCGAACACCCGGGATTCGAGCTGGCTGAGACCATCGGCGAGCAGGGGGGGCGAGTGCGGCGCGACGTGCGTCTGATCACGGACAGAGGCGAGTTGCACGAGTGGTATCTCGACGAATGGCGGCAGGAACACTTCATCAAGTGTCCGGGCGACTATGGCATCATGAGCCGGGCTCTGGAGGGAGTTCAGATCACGGCTGACGACACGGCGTTTCGTGAATCGGAGGCGGCGTTGGGCGGGCGCGGGGTGACGGTGGGCCAGATCCATGGCCTCGGGATGGGGCGGACGCCGATGATGGTGCTGCAAATTGACTGGGTCGGGCTCGAACGGTTCTCCATCGACTTGGCGCTTGAGCAGCCGGAACTGATGGGGTTGCTTGAACAGATGACCGTGATCAAGCTTGAAGAGGTCCGCGCTGCTGCCACGACCTCCGCAACTCACGTGAAGCTGTGGGAGAACATGTCTATTGAGACGCTGGGGCCAGCCCACTATCGGCGGCACTTGGTCCCCGTCTACCTGGGTATTCTCGACATCCTCAATCCAGCAGGCAAACGACTCATGGTCCACTACGATGGGCAGTTGGGGGTGATCGCTGACGATGTGCGGCGCCTGGGCTTCGACGGCATTGATTCGTTCACCGAGCCTCCTGAGGGAGATATGAGTGCTGGCGAGGCCCGGGCAGCTTGGCCTGGACTGTTCCTGTGGTTGCACCCCAACCTCGGCTGGTACGATCTGCCGAAGGGTGAATTGCAGGCGCACGTTCGCCGACTGGTGCGCGAAGCGGGGCCCTCCCGTTTCTGCCTGATGATCAGCGAGGAGGTCCCGGCGAGCTGGCGGACACGTGTCCCGGCCGTGCTGGAAGCCCTCGAGTAGCGAAGGCAGGAGGTGTGTAGCGTGGGTATGAGAATAGGCATTTGCGGGGTCGGTGCGTTCGCGGGGTGTTTTATTCCCTTGTTCAAAGCCCATCCCGGAGTCGATCAAGTCATCCTCTGTGACCTCAAGCCGGATCTGTTGGAGAAGCGTTCGGAACAGTTCGGCATCCCCGCGACCTGCCCGTCGCTGGACGAGCTCTGCCAGACCGATGTGGACGCAATTGCCATTATCACGCAGCACCACTTGCACGCGCCCCAGGCCATTCAGGCCCTGCGCAGTGGCAAGCACGTGTACTCGGCCGTCCCGTCCGCCATCACGATGCAGGAGGTCAATGAGTTGGTCGATACGGTTGAGGAGACGGGCCGTACGTACATGATCGGGGAAACGAGTTACTACTACCCGTGTGCCGTTTATTGCCGGGAGCGCTACCGCAACGGGGATTTCGGCCACATTGTCACCACCGAGGCCCAGTATTACCATGACTACAGCCACGGGCTCTACGAGGTGTACAAGCGTCGTCTCGGCAAGGACTGGGAGAGGCAAAGCGGCATCCCGCCGATGTTTTACCCGACGCATTCGGTCAGTCTTGCGGTTTCGGTGACCGGGGCGTATGCGACACACGTCTGCGGCTTGGGATTTGTGGATCGTCACGAAGACAATCTGTTTGCCCGTGAGGACAACGTGTGGCAGAACCCGTTCAGCAATGAGACCATGCTGTGCAAAATGTCCGACGGGAGCATGGCCCGGTTCAGTGAGTTCCGCAGGATTGGGCATCCGGGTACGGTGGGCATGAGCATGTACGGCACGGAAGGCAGTTACGAGGAGAACGTGGCGGGTAAAATGTGGGTGACCAAAAGCAGGGAAACCTGTGTGGATCTGGACGAGCAACTGGCGTGTGCCGGTGTCCCCGTGGGGAAAATCGAAGCTGAAATGGCGGCGATTACCAGCTCGGACGGAACGCACCTGGGGGCATCTCGTGCACATGACGTGAGTCTGCTGCCCAGAGAATTTGTTGGATTGCCCAACGGACACTGCGGGTCACATCAGTTCCTGGTCCACGACTTCATTACGGCTTGTCTGACCGAAGAGATGCCGCCGAACAACGTCTGGCAGGCTGCACGGTACCTCGTTCCCGGTCTGTTGGCGCACGATTCAGCGGTAGCCGGAGGCGAACTGCTCGCCGTTCCTGACCGCGGCGCCGGCCCGGCCGGTTGAAAATATCCAACACGCGCCGGCCCTTAGTTACATCCTCAGACAGGCATGGTGGACGGTCTCCGCCGGGGGCCGCTTGTGTGCGTAGAGCTCGATGGATGCATCCCTTTGTTGACCACAGTCAAGGCGAGGAAGACGCGCGCGATGAAAGAGGATAAGATACGTGTTGCCGTTGTGGGGCTGGGCTTTGGGGCCGAGTTTGTGCCGATCTACCTGGCACATCCGGATGTGGCATCGGTAACCATCTGCGATGGCAATGCTACGAGGCTGTCTGGCGTGGCGGAACGGTTCGGCATCAAGGAGACGTTCGCCGATATTGGCGAGGTCATTCAGTCCGAGGAAATCGACGCCGTTCATTTGGTCTCCGGTATCCCGGACCATGCTAAACACGCTCTTGCTGTCATGGCGTCGGGGAAGCACTGCGCATGCACAGTGCCGATGGCGACCTCACTTGAAGATCTGCAGGCGATCGTGGATCTGCAGAGGAAGAGCGGCCTGAATTACATGATGATGGAGACGGCGGTCTACACTCGCCCCTTCCTTTATGCCATGGAGCTGAGAGACAATGGGGAATTTGGTCGTGTGCAATTTCTTCGTGGAGCGCACTACCAGGATATGGAAGGCTGGCCGCCATATTGGGCAGGGCTGCCGCCGATGTGGTATGCCACCCACGCAATCAGTCCACTCTTGGCATTGGCGAAATCCCGGGCCGTCAAGGTCCACTGTTTCGGGTCAGGCGAGATGCGTGAAGAACTCCGCAAGCCGTACGGCAACCCCTATCCCGTAGAAGCGGCGATATTCAAGCTTGAGTCGCCGGGGTTGAGCGTCGAGGTGACACGTTCTCTGTACCATTGCGCCAGACCATATATGGAGAGTTTTACCGTCTATGGCGAGGATGCCTGCTATGAATGGCAGATGGAGGATGAACACCCCATGTTGTTCCGCATGAGTCCTGTCGTCCAGGGCCAGGCGCGGGCGCTGACAGTGGAACGCCCTGAGCCGCCTGATCGGGCTGACCAGTTGCCATCCTCGGTCGGTCGGTTCACCAAGCGGTTTGTCTACGGTGAAAACGAGAAGCACCTCTCTTTCGAGCAGGGCGGCGGGCACCACGGGTCGCACCCACACATGGTCCACGAGTTTGTTCGCAGTATCGTCGAGCAGCGACGTCCATGGATTGACGCTGTCAGAGCGGCCCACTGGACGGCTGCCGGCATCTGCGCCCACCAGTCTGCTATGAACGATGGAGCCGGAACGGTTATTCCCGCGTTTGACTGAGGAACGTGCTGAAGGAGCGATCAACAATGGATCTGACCGAGTTCACGAGCACGCTTGACTTGCCCGGTCCGCCGGAGGGACTGACGTCCTGGTTGCGAGCTCTGTGGTTGGAGCGCAACGACGATTGGGACGGCGCGCATTGCATTGTCCAGCGCCTGAATGACGCACTGTCCTGCAACATCCACGCCTATCTCCACCGGAAAGAGCCGGACGAGTCCAACGCCAGGTACTGGTATGGACGAGTGGGGATTTCCTTCCCGGATGGGAAGAGCTTTGAGGCGGAGTGGCAGGAATTGGTAAACGGTGCTCTCGCAGAAGCCTGAGGCGTTCCGGTCTCAGGGGCTCGACTCTGAGGCGGCTTCAGGATTACTGAACGGTTGACTGATCGGTCCTGTTCTGCGGCATGGGGCGCTTTTCTGGGCTGAACGTCGTTCCCCGGAGACACGATGAAGATCATCATGAGAGTCTGTGTGAATTGTGGCTCCAGCGCGGGGAGGTCGCCGGCGTATCTGGACGAAGCGAGAGAGCTTGGGGCACACCTGGCGGCGGAAGGCATCGAGCTGGTCTATGGAGGCGCGTCCGTCGGCTTGATGGGAGCGGTGGCCGACGCGGTCCTCGAGGCCGGGGGAAGGGCGGTCGGGGTCATCCCAAAGGCCCTCGCGGACAAGGTCGTGCACGGCGGTTTGAGCGACCTGCGGATCGTCGACACAATGCACGAGCGGAAGGCCCTGATGTTCGAGCTGGCGGATGCTTTCGTTGCTCTTCCCGGAGGCATCGGGACGCTGGATGAGCTTTTTGAGCTCCTGACCTGGGCTCAGCTTGGCATGCACAGCAAGCCCTATGCGTTGCTTAACACCGCCGGCTACTATGATGGGCTTCTTCAGTTCCTGGATCACACAGTCAATCAACGCTTTGTCAGACCCGAACATCGGCAGATGCTCCTCGTCGGTGACACCGTTCCCTCCGTATTGGAGCAACTGCGTCTGTACGAGCCGCCTGTGGTGGAGAAGTGGCTGTAGAGGGAGACCGGAGTGAATGGAACGCGAGAGCCTACTCTCTGCTCTTCTGAATGGCGAGGGAACGTTTGGCCCACGTGACCAGTTCATCCGGGACCTCGAGGACATCGGGAGGGACCTCGTAATAAGGCATGATGGTGGGCTTGTCAGGGAATGGCCTAAAGGGAGAGGAACCAGCCTGTTCGAACTCCTGCCTATTCGAGTCATCGACCTTCAGATAGGCAACATCGTCGGCGATGAGGCCAAATATCGTGCCGTCTCGATAGAGCCCGGCCCCGCCAAACATCTTCCGGGCCGTGACACCGCCCCACCCGGACAACTGGTCCAGAACGTATGCGAGGAACTCGGCAGATGCCGGCATGGTTTCTTCTCCGGTTCCGATAGTAGTGCTTTTCTCGCGCCGGCGCAGGACGGCACGAGTTACGTCAATTCGCGCTGCAATGGCTTCTTGAGCTGTGCGGGGGTTGTTTTCTCGATCACGACCTGTTCACAACCATTGAAGGCAGCGAACGTCCACAGCGTGCTCGCCAGTGCGGCCAGGACACCATAGAACTCCCTGACGCTCGGTTCGGCGATGAGTTTCCTGACGATCAGTGTCTTTGCTTTGCGGTGGGCCTTTGCATCGATACGACCGATGAAACGTTCTCCACACAGAATTGGCAGGCAGAAGTATCCCCACTGCCGTTTGGGGGCCGGCATGTAACATTCCAGTTTGCAGTGGAAGTCGAACAGCCGGGCCAGGTGACTGCGGCGGATCACCATGCTGTCAAACGGCGAGAGAATGTGCACGTGGTCACTTCCCGGAGCCTGTCCTGGGGCCTCAACTGTTCGGGTCAGGGCGAGCCAGTCTTCCTCTAATCCGCCGATGCGAACGGCAGTCACTTCGCCCGTCGAGGTAAGCTCGGCGACGGCGTCAGCGATTCCCGGATGGCGGTGCCAACCCCAGCGCAACTCCGAGACGGGGGCCACTCCCCAGGTGCCCAGGACTCGCCGAACGATGAATCGAGCGACGTCTTCAGGAGACGGCACGGTGGTGTTGACGCTGGCGGGGAGGACGCGCTCGGTCAGATCGTAAAGGCGTTGGAAGTTGCGGCGTTCTGCGATCATGAGTTCGCCCATGTCGAAGAGCCATTCGAGGGCCTGTTTTGCGGGCTTCCAGTCCCACCACGAGCCACGTTTGCGTCCCGTGGGCGCTTTGAAATCAGCTGATCTGAGCGGTCCCTCGTCCCGGATCCGGGCCATCACGTGCTTCCGGATTTCTCGTCCCTCGTTGCTCAGATACCATTCGTGTCGGCGGTTAGCGGCGGCCCGCATCTGCGGCAGGTAGAAGCGGTAGTCTGCCATCGGTATGTAGGAGGCGGCATTGGCCCAGTACTCGAAGATTCGGCGATCAACGGTCTGAAGCTGGTGGAGCATCTGAGGCGTGTAGTCGGGGCAGCGAGCCCAGAGGGTGTGGTGGTGGGCGCGTTCGACCACCGCAATGGTGTCGATTTGCACGTAACCCAGCCGCCCGATGGCCTCGACTACGCCTTCCTTACCTTTGGGCGGATGCCAGTGTCCGTCGAGCCCTTGGCTGCTGATGGCCAGTCGCCGGGCTTCCGATTGAGAGAGTCGTGTTAACATGGCTGTTGATCTCTGAGAGGATGTTGGGCTTGCGGTCCATGGTGGCCTCACTACTCGTATTCCGGGCAACGTGGTTGGGATGTTCCGTAACGATATGCCCGCCCCGTTGCCCAATCCACTCGCGGAGCTTTCCTCCTCCGTCTTTCCGATGGAACAGGTCGGTCTATTGTACTGATTGGAGTGATTCCCGGAAACACGAGACATGATGGCACAACTCATACTTGACACAGATATCGATTCGGATGTGGACGACGCTGGGGCTCTGGCTGTTCTCCATGCCCTCGTGAGCGCGAGGGAAACCAGCCTCCTGGGCGTTGTCTGCAGCATTCCCCGCCGCGCCTGCGCCCTGTGCGTCAGCGCGATCAATGATTGGTATGGTCGGGACGAGATCCCGGTTGGACTCATTCGTGTTCCGGATTGGGGTGCCAATCCGCGGTACAGCGCGTACCGCCGGCATCGGCCGGATGAACAGTCCCTTTACAACGACGTCATCGGGGGCGAGTGGGAGTCTGATCATTCCGGAGTCGACTTCCCAAGTGCCGTTGCGCTTTACCGCGAGCTTCTGCAGGGAGCCGACGAGGGTACGGTCACGATCTGTGCAGTGGGGACGCTGGCGGCCCTGGCCCAATTGCTTGAGTCGGAGCCTGATGATATTTCGGGATTGGATGGACGAGCCCTCGTCGCTGCGAAGGTCGACCGTCTGGTCACGATGGCAATCGCCACGTACCCGAAGGGCGCAGACCGGTTCAACTGGGCCATGGATCGGGTCGCGGCCGGTACGGTACTGAATGCCTGGCCGACGCCCATCACCGTCAGTGAGATTGGTGGGAACGTTAAGACCGGCCGGGGGTTGATTGAGGCTGCTCCGCCCGGCAACCCCGTTCGCCGCGCCTATGAGATGTGGTTCGAAAGGTCGGGGAAGGACGGGGGGCGGTCGTCCTGGGATCAACTGGCTGTCATTCGCGCAGCCCGGGGCTGTGGCGATGTGCTGCGGGAGCATGGCGGTCTTGGTCTGACGTTTGACGTCGCCACCGGCAAACACGTTTGGCTACCGTTACCTGACGGCCCGGAACGGGCCTGGATCGAGGCCTCCGTGCCGGAGGGCGAACTGGCTGACTTGGTCGAAACGTTGATGGTGGATTCTGTGGCGATGTGAACCGTTAGGAGAGCCTTCTTGTGAACCAATCTCTGTGTCTGTTGACGTTGGCCTGGTCGGCGGTTTCAGTTGGGGCCATTGCGAAGCCGGGCATCCCGGGGAATGTCCGTGCCGTCGGTCGCAATGGTGAGGTCGCACTTGCCTGGAGTCCCGTGCCTGGAGCGGACGCCTACGTTGTCTCGCACACGACCTCCGCGGGAGGACCTTACGCGGTCCTGGATGGAGCCGTGGCAGCAACGCACTACGTCGCGATGAAGCTCGCGAATGACACGCGCCACCTCTTTGTGGTTTCTGCGACTGGCCCCGGAGGGCAGGGGGCACCGTCAGCGGAAGTCAGCGCCACCCCGTTCCGTCTGTGGCCGGAGGGGGACGAGTGGCCGTTCACATTCCGAACTCGCGTGAAGAGCCAGCATGCTTTCTTCCACCTCTGGCTCCCCCCGAATACCCCCGTAATCAAAGGGGTCTTTGCATTCACCTACCACGGATGCGGAGGGACGCTGGCCGAGCTTCCGGATATGCGGTACCTGGCTGCCTCGCTTGACAGCGCGATCGTCGGTCTGGGAGGGGAGACAACCAAGCGCGGGTTCCGCCCCAGCCGGATCATGTTCGACGCCCTCGACGACTTGGGCCGGCAAAGCAATCATCCGGAGCTGGTGAACGCCCCGATTTTCACCTTTGGGCACTCCAACGGAACTGGTTTTGCAGCAGGATTCGCCGATCAGGAACCTGAACGTGTGATCGGCTGGATTGCCTTCAAGAGCGCCAACGGGCGCCAATTTTCTCTCCCCCCCATCTATGCCGTTCCGGGACTGGTGCTTTCCGGGGAACGTGACAGAACGTACTTCAACAATCAACTCGACACGGTGGAGAGGCTGCGCCGGGAGCAGAATGCACTCATGGGCATGATCGTCGAACCGAAGGCCGGACACGGGCCGAATGGCCGGAAGAGCTATGGGATCTGCCTGGCCTTCATGCGCACGGTCTTCCGATTGCGTGTCCCCGCAGATGCCGACCCACGTCAGGGACCTGTGACGCTTAACGCTCTACTCCCTGAGAGCGGTTGGCTGGGAGCCAACTGGGAGAAAGCCACCGGCGGGGGACAACGCCTCGAGACGGCTCCCTGTGGTGAACTCGCGGGCGATGCGAGCCGGGCATCCTGGTTCCCGAACGAGGACTTTGCCCGTTGTCGACAGCAGTTTTCTGAGACGGGACAGTTGGCCACCTGGTGGTGAGGCGCGTTGACGTTGACCTCGGCCCCCAGCCGCCATCTGGAGGGGCTTGCCCGGAGAGCCCCGACACGGAGTGCGGGATCAATCCTGCGACAGGGCATTCCGTAAGCGGTCCCGCCCCTATTCCCGGGGCACGCATCGTGCCGGTCCGGTCCGACGATCTCTTCTCCGTGTCTCCGCCCTCAAGCGCAGCGGGTGGCGAGACCCGGAAGGACAACCACTGTATGCACAGCCCCGGCTTTGCTGCGCTCAACCGGGTCTGTGATACCAACGTTGATAGAAACGAGAAGGAGACCATCATGGGTGGCGCGGGCATGATCATATTCATCGCTGCATTCATCGTTCTCGGGTTGAGCATATGGGGCCTGTTCAACAAGGGCAGATCGATTCTATGCGCACTTGCGGGCATCATGGTGACTCTTGGCGCGGCGATGGGCGCCATGTATGCCTGGGGTGAGTCGCGATCAATCCCATGGACGGTCGCTTACTTGATCGCGGCTCTCATTGGCTTTGTATGCGTTCTTCGGCAGGTCAAGCGTAGGAAGCCCGAACCACAGCCAGGCGGAACCGAGCCGGCCGCCACGGACGGCTGACCGCCGTCGCAGAGCCAGGCGTTCGGTCATAAAGAAAGGACAGTGAACGGTGTTGTTCATTGCAGAATTTGGGATACACGCAGACGCCCCAGACAGCTTCAAGGCAGCGCTAGCCCCTCACCTGGAGTACCTTCAGGTCGAAAAGGGCGGAATTCTGCTGTCTGCAACCAAGCATGATCCCGTCACCAACGAGGTGTTGGGATTTGTATGGATTATCGAGGCTGAAGGCATAGAGGAGGCGACATCGCTCTGCCACAGGGATCCCTTCTGGGAGGCTGGTCTGCGAACGTCGTTCCTGCTATCCAGCCTGACAAAGGCACTTCCTGACCAGACGGCTTCCATATGAAAGAGCCACCCAACAACGGCGTTGGGACACAACTCGAGAGAGCAGTAGAACGAGGTCTTTGCGAATCATGAAGCTCCACATCATCGGGGCCGGCGGTCCCCGGCCAGGGCCTACACGTTACGGCTGCAGTTGTATCCTGGATTTGGGCAGCGAGTGCATCATGCTCGATTGTGGGCCTGGCACAACGTATAAGATGACGCGTATGGACTTGTCTCCAACGCAAGTAAACACCCTCTTCATTAGCCACCACCATACAGATCACAATGTTGATTTTCCGTGTTTCGCGCTATTGCGATTTGATCTGGACAACAACGACCTTGAACCGCTTGCAGTGTATGGCCCCGCTCCAACACAGAGTTTCGTTGATCGCCTTGTTGGACCGAATGGTGCGTTTGCTCCCGATGTCGTCTCACGTCAGGAGCATCCGGTTGCTCAGACCAACTATCTCAAGCGTGGCGGATCACTTCCCCGGCCTGACACCAAAGCCCAGGGCCATGATGTTGAGCCTGGACACACTATCGAGACAGACACATGGAGAGCCACAGCAGTACAGGTTCCGCATCTGGAGCCGTATCTGACCTCTCTTGCCTATCGGATTGACACAAGCAAAGGCAGCATCCTCTACCTTGGCGATGCCGGAATATGTCCGGAGTTGATGGAACTGGCCAAGGGTGTTGATACGCTGGTCACGGGGATCCTGGGATGGAATACCAGGGAAGGTACAGAACCGGATGCTCACCATGACGTCAGCGCCGATATCCCTGATGTCGTTGATGTAGCCACCAAAGCTGGTATTCCCAGAGTTGTTGGCATACACGGGTCGCCGGGAACAGAGCATGCAGCACGTCTATTGCGAGAAGGATATTGTGGTGTTGGTTATGATGGAAAAGTTGTGTGTCCGAACGAACTGACAAGCATTGATTTGTGAGCAATGTGCAGCCATGCACGATACAGCACCACGAGAGCCGCATAAGGCGAAAAGTGTACCATTTTGGCGATGGGAACTGTTGATGTCAAGGATATCACGTTAAGGTGACCAAACGCGTGTTCCACGCCGCTGTCGCGGCGCTTGTCATAGCCCCGTTGGGAGAGACGGAAGGGAACCAGGATGAAGACGTACGAATCTGTTCAGTATGAACTTCTGCGACCTTCGGAAGTCAAGCGACTGCAGGAAGAGCGTCCGGTTGTGTATATACCGGTCGGCTCCCTCGAATGGCACGGCGTCCAGAATCCCCTCGGCACGGACGGACTCAAAGCACATGCTATCTGTTGTGAGACGGCCGTGCGCTATGGGGGAGTAGTCTTGCCAACACTTTTCCTCGGCATACTGGGTGATAGTCGTGGATGGGGGCCGGAAGGCTGGGATGGATTCACCGTCACTGCCAATGATCAGGCGAGTATGGAAGAGACCATTTTCCGCACCGCTCGCGGCCTCGCCGCGAATGACTGGAAGGTGCTGGTCGGTGTGACCGGCCATGATGTTGCTCCACAACGTGATGCGATCCATGACGGCATTCAGCGGGCGTGCAAAGGAGCTGATGCGACAGGGTTCGGGATCATGGAAGGAGAGAATTGGCAAGGTGGACCGGCCATGGAATACAGAATGGACCATGCTGGCGCATGGGAGACCTCTGCCATGATGTTTGCCCACGGAGAGCGTGTGTGCCTGGACGAACTGAGGGAACAGATGGACGCACGCAACCGGGCAGGTGTCGAGAGAATGGAAATGAGGGAGCCTGAAGGGATAGGCGGCTGGAATCCGCTGACACACGCTTCCGCCGAACTGGGACAGAAAATAGTTGAATTCTGTGCCGAGAGGATCGGGAGGAAGGCCATGGATGTTCTGGAAGGACGGATTGAGCCTCCTGAGAAGGCAGACAGCGCCTTTATGGACGGATCTGATACGGGAGATGGGAACAGGTGAGGCGCCATTGAATTCATAGTGATCCAGGACGCTTCGAAGCTGCGGTTTCGTTCAGGATCGCTGCGCCCCGACTGCGTCATTCATCGTCGACGTGACAGGTGTTGGCATGTGTATGCTCTCGGGGCGTTGGGCCCGACAAGCACGTGCAGCGCACAAACAAACGAGAGGACGCTTCGCAATTGGGATCGTGTCACCGGTCTTGCCACGCCGAGAGGATCGCGATTAGCTGACCGGCGCATTAGGTATCTATATCGGCACGTGCCAGAGAACGTACAAAGGACTGACGATGGCGGAACCATCATGCCATCACTCCCCTGATATGAGTAGTTAGTTGAACCCGTAGCCACATTCACTCCAGCAAACAGGAGGCAGCATGTCACCAGAAGCCAATCAGATTCAGACGCACAGGTTCCAGTACTCCGTTCCCGAGAACCCCGCCGACTTCAACGCCGCCGACTTCGTCGAAAAGGCTGTCGGCTGGGTTAGAGACCTGGTGAAACCGGGTGAGAAGATCGCTCTTTCCGCGTCCGGCGGCGTCGACAGCACGGTCGCTGCATTTCTTCTCGACCGCATCGTTGGGAAAGACCTCTACACGTTCTTCATCGAAGACGGTTGTCGCCGCCTTATAGACGACAAGCCCGAAGGCGAAGTCACGCGGGTGATTTTCAGCAGACTCAACTTCACGGTCCTCGACGTCAAGGACGAGATTCTCCCGCCGCTGATCGGTCTGTCCGACGGCGAGAAGAAGCGCAAGACGTTCATCGGGAACTACAGGAAAGTATCCGACAAGTACATCAGAGAGCTGGGGGCCGCCTGGATCGCAGACGGCACAATCGCTCCCGACATTGCCGAAACCGAAGGCGGCTTCAAGAGCCAACACAACGTCGGCTGGAACTACTCTGTCACGAAGCTCGAGCCGTTGGCATCCCTCGCAAAGCCTCAGGTCCGAAAAGTTGGGGAGTACCTCGACCTCCCGCCGTCATTCACGCACAGAATCCCCTGTCCGGGGCCTGCTCAGATAGTCAGAACTGTCGGTGAATTCACTGAGGGGAAGCTCTACTCGTCTCAGCTCGCCTCAGATATCATCGAGCAGGAGGTCGAGAAGTACTACACGGAGAAACACGGCAAGCCCTATCTCTATGACGAGACGACCGGCATCCGGACGCCCTTCCAGTACTTCGGTATGGCGCTCGACCCGGACATGGAACCCGACTCGGCCCTGACAGACATGGCCTGCAGCATCCTCGGTACGAATGCGGAGTGCTTCAGGATGGCAAGCCAGACGACGGTCGTGCCCGAAGAGGGAACGCGTCCCGAGATTCCCATCTACAAGCCTGTCTCGTGGGTAAAGGTTGACGGCGACATCGATTACGACAAGCTGAACACGCTCTCTGTCGAGGCGTGGAACAAACTCCAGCTTCCGCGCATTCTTCTCGAGCTGTGCGTGAACGATGCGCCAACAACCAGGTACGTTGTCGGCATGCGGGCCGTCGAGAGCGCGGCCGCGAAACTGGCCTGCCCGGTTCGGATCGACCAGGCGGCGCTCTTTGAGATGGGCAAGAGGATTGCTGCGCACACCGGCGCGCCGCGGGTGGCGTATGACATCAGCATCAAACCGCCGGCAACGATCGAGTTCGAGTAGGTAGCATTTCGGTGCACGCCTCTGCAGGTCCGGACCGGAATCCGGATTCGGAGGGGGCGACGCGACGTGTACGCGCGGCGCTACGCCGCGTGAACACGGAGTGTCCCCTGACCGGTTGGTCCGGTGCATGCACCCATCACGGCGCAGAATGGGCTCTCCAGAACCGACAGGGACGGGGCAGCGACGAGCTGTTGTCGATATCCCCGTCCGAACTTGGCGGTAGGTGCGTTGGCCTCTGTTACTCAGCTCACCACGTGCCGCCGATGAAGGAGTGACCCAACGTCCTGGGGTCCTCCTCCCTCGGCGCTATGGTCAGGCAGAAGTCTCCGGGCGTGGTCGCTTGGCACGGCTCATGTCCCTGATGCCGCAGATGAGCCCCCCGACACCGAAGAACAGGGCCATGGCTGCGGACGGGCTGAACGCGAGGATCCAGGGCAAGGGGTTGTCTGTGGTGAGGGCACTGCGCTCAGGGCGGTGTTCCCCGCTCCCCCGGTACTCAGCCCTGACTCTCGTGGTTCGGAGCCCTTCGCGCCAGCCTGTGGGCGCGAACGGGCTTACCGCGATCGAGAACCAGGAGACTGCCAATCCCCCTCCGACCATGCCACCCAGGAGCAATCCGAGGATGCCAAGTCCGGCCGCGCGTTTCAGCACGTCACGCATGGACCGCGGCGGCTTGTCTCGCTTTTTCCGGGACTTGCGCCTGTTGGGACCGGGCGCCGTTATCCACTTCGCCGCGCCCCCCACGCCAGTGGAAAGGCCAAGCACCGCGCCGACGCTCCAACCCCATCCGTCCGGCAGGAACATCCCTGGGAACGAGGCGCCGACCAGGCCGCACAGCAGCGTGGTGAACACGCATTCGGTGACCACGACGACCGTAACGAACACGAACTCACCCGGGGTCATCGCTACACGTGTGGCTGGCTTGCTTCTGCGCGCGACCATGCCGTGAGCATACCGTGGCACAGCTGATCGGTCAAACACGGTGCGGTGTGTCACTATCTTAGAGGGGAACCTCCGTACGTCGCGAAACGGCCGGGGCTTACACCACCGGAAATGGTAACCGTTAAGCGGGAGTAGTGAATTCGGTTGACGATGTCGGTGACGAGAACAGGCCAGAAGGAGGAGTACATTAGTCGTCCGCTGCCATCCTTTACCGAAATGGCAGGAGAACGGGGGGGAAAGGAAGGGAGGTCACTGACCTCCTTCAATGACAGCAATTGGGGAAGAACACGTACAGCTCGTTCTGACAGAACGGTTACTCAGGAAAGGAGACGACGAATGAGAGAGCGTCTTGCGTTGGCTGTGGCAATTGGGGTGTGCTGCCTCTGTGTTGGTCAGGAGAAGGCGTGGGAGGACGAACCGCCGCTGTTCACGGAGGTGCGGGAGGATCTGGACTATATCGAACTCCTGAATACCATCGGCCTGACGAGGAAACAGCTCGTTGCGCTTCAGAACGCGCAGGAGGCCTGCCAGGAGGTCGCAGTACTGACGCCCGAGGTGGAGGAAACAGTGGATGAGATCTTTGGATACATGCTTGCGGGGAAGTCCAAAGAGGACGCGATCTCCGAGCTTGGTCAGCGTCAGAAAGGGCTCAGGGAGATGCAGCAGGCTGTGCACACCACGGTGCAGTCGGGGAGCAGAAAGCTGTTGGAGATGATGAGCGCTGAACAGCGCCGCCGCTTTTTCCTCTACAATTCGCCGGGACGGGCCCTAACAAGCATGCTGGAGCAAATTGGGCGGGCCCGCAAGGCACCCCTGGAGCACTGGCAGGGCTTTCGCAAAGGGATGACTGCCGCTCTTCTCAATGCCTCACGACAGACTGGGACGAAAGGGGTCACTGCCGAAACTGTACAGGGGCTCATCGATGCCGCCCGAACCATGGAAGATGGTGTTTTCAAGACCAAGCAGGCATCCCTTGTCGAGGAATGGGGCAAGGTGCTGATGCCGGGGCTGCTGGAACGGGCCAACAACGCCAAGACGCGTGACAGTGCGCTGCTCTGGTCGTGCAACCGCCTCGTTACCTACTACCGTGGTGCTATGCTTGTCGAATTGAAGCTCGACTCAATACCGAAGAAGGACTAGGGCACGGGCGTAGCCCACACGGAACCGCTGTCGGGCGCCAATCCAGGGAAAGGGCGCCGGGTGGCGCTGCCTCCCACATTGGACTCAGCTACGAGCAACTGGGAGGAGCCGCTGTGCTCCGATTGAGCCTATCCCAGTGCCACCACTAGGGCACGGGCGTATCCCGCACGGACCCGCTGTAAGGACGCCAATCCAGGTCACTGGTGATCAGCAGACGGCGCAGACGCGTCTGTTCCTCCCGGAGGTGGTAGCGGATGGTGTGCTGGCCTGCTGCCAGAGCCACCGGGCCGCCCGTGGGGACAAGGTTCCACAGCCATCGCGACTTGGGGACGGTGTAATGGGTGACCGGTTTGCCTCCGTTGAAGCTGGGGGAACTCACGAAGAACGAATCATGGGCAGAGTCGATGCAGTAGACATCGCTCCAGATGTGAAATACACCGGCTTGGGGGATATCGACGACAAACTCCGCGACCCCATCGGCCCCGGGTGATTCCATGCGCCGGCCGGATCCCGGTGGCCCCCAGACAAAGGGTGTTCCGGTTTCTGCATCTTCTTCGAGCGCCAGCGGTTTACTGATGTTGTCCACTTCTCCGGCAGTCACGGCTATCCACGACGTTTTTCCGGGCGGGGTTGTGACTCCCACCGTCTTAGGAGGCGAACGCATTCCGAGGAGATTCACACTGCAGACTTTGTAAACGTACGTTTGGTTGTCGTCGACGATGTCTTCATGCAGAATACCGTGGACGCGTCCGGCCACGCGATTGCGGGGCGTTGGTTCGAAGTCCCTGGTGGCACCACGATAGACATCGATCGTTACCGATTCAGGCGTCTCCGGCGGCAGGCGCCAATGGAGTCTGACGACGTTGGGGCGATCGACGGTTGCCTTGAGTCCTGACGGGGCAGGCGGAGGCGTATCACCGATGTAGCCGTGTTCGTAGATACAGAACTGCCGCCAGCGCCCGCCGTGGGCACCCGTTCCCTGCTCGATGACAAATCGTTCCGGCGTGACCGGTGGACCGGCGATCAGCCCTTTGTCTTCCCACACAAGGACTGGCAGGAACCAGTCATCACGGGGCGTTCCTTTCTCAAGCAGACGAGGGTGATTGAGGGTCACGACCAGACGGTTGCCGGTCCGGACGAGCTGGAAGCGGTACCAGAGCTCGGGATTGGGATGCTCGACCGCCAAGCCCCACTGCTCCCCGGGCCATCCTTTGCTCTTCAGATAGTTGCGGCGAAGCAAGACCGTGTCGGGATGCCTGCCGATCAGTTCACCGTTCTTCTCCAGAGCGATCAGGCCTGCGGGGCGTCCGTCTTCCGCAACACCGCCCCAATGGATGCGGTACCAAGCCCTGCCGGAGGCGTCTGCCAGGCGGACACCTGCTGTGGTCGCGAACTCTTCGGGGCGGTATTCCCACTGGGCGATGAAGTCGCCTGTCGGCAATGGACTGCGGGCCACGGCTTCTGTCCCCGGGGTCGTCAGTATGTCCTCCCCCTTGGCAGCAGCATTGCCGCTGAATTCCCAAAGTCCACCTGGATCCGCTGGATCTCCGCGGACGTGGACGGCCTTTTTGTACAGGTCAATATTGTCCTGACGAGGACCGGGGATCAGAGGCATGAGGCGCTGCACTGCGGTGCCTGGGCCTGCCCCGAGTTCTTCCGCCCCGAGATCCCGAGGGCTTCCGGTCGTGCGGGGGCGAGCGAACACGTCATGCGACACGGCGTTGAGGGGGAGCGCCGCATCGATAGCCGGGGAGCCGGGGTGGAGCCGTGGGAGCCCGTGCTTCCCAGCCAGCATTGGGTCTCCCGTGATCGCTTCGCGGCCTTCCAAGCCTGTGCTGGCCGTTCCGGTGGCGTGAAACATGTTCCGCTCGACCTGGACGTGCCCGGCCAGATTGTCGGGGATGAACGTGCCCCGCTCTGAGGCGAAAATGTTGTTGACGACGCGGTTGTCCCGAAACGCGTCGTCAATGATGCCGGCCGAGATTCCCCCGGTGTTGTTGAGGAGCGTGTTGTGGGCCACCAAGACGCGCTGCGGTGGAGCTCCCTGGTTGTGCGAGTAGAAGTGGATAGCGCTGGACTGGCTGCCCGCGATCAGGTTGTTGATGATTGCGTGATCACAACCGAAGATGCGTACGCCGTTCCCATTGCCGACCATGATGTTGCCGTCCACGGTGGCGTGGTTCCCCCCGCGGAGGGTGAACGCCGCCCGCGGGCAGTGAGCGGCAACGTTGTGCCGGAAGGTATTGTGGCTGGTCTTGCTGGAGAAGATCTCACCGTCGCCCCAGGCGTGATGGAACAAGTTGTACTCGACGAGCGTGTGCAGCGACTGTTTGTGGGAGTGTTTTCCCTGCCCCAGCTGGATGTTCTCCTGGCCATTGATCCAGATCCGGTAAACATCTCGAAAGACATTGTGGTCCAGTCGATTGTGTGTTGGACAGCTCGCTTTGTCCCCCGGGGCTCGAATGCCAAGGCTCATGGCTTTGCTGCCGGTCCAGTAGCAGTGGTCAACCCGACTGTGGTGGGAGTCAGGATAGATGCTGAGGATATGCCCGAAGGTTGAGCCTGGGGAACCGCAGTAGAGGAACTGGCACTGCGTGATCCGGTTGTGCGATCCCCCCTCAATGCGCAGAACGGTCCGTTCACAGTGTTCGAAACGGAACCCCTTGAAGACAACGTGGTCTGCCTTGATGCGGAGTTCGCAGTGTAGTCGGAAGGTGACCCCGCCGGGTGTCTGCGGGCGAATCGTTACCGGTTGCCCCGCCGTGCCGTCTGAAGTGAAACTGACACGCCAGCCGTTGTAGACGCCGTTGGCAATGATCACTTCGCTGCCAGGCGCCGCGGCGGCAAGGGCCTTGGCGAGTTCGGATGGCGTTCTCACCAACGGCCGCTTCTCGGGAGCAGGGGTGAGGCGGATGGGGTAGTTCCCGGCCCGGTCCCCGAGTGTCACTTCCACGGCGTGTTCTCCGGCGGGAAGATCGACCTTAACCCAGTTGTCGCCGCGTTCAGCAATGACCAGCTTCTTTCCGCCCACGAGCACGCTGTCGATTCGGTCATGGACGAACAACGTCGCTCCCCCTTCGGAGCGGATCAAGCCCTTGGTGTCGCTGTAGTGAACCTGCATGTCTGCGGTGGTCAGGAAGGGCGTGTCATAGGCACTTGTGCTGAGCGCAAGGGCGATGAGGGCAAGAACTGGGCGCAACGGTCGGTTCATGAGAGGAACTCCTGGAGGAGCGGTTCGTCGGGTTGAGCGGTAGATAGGGCTACTGAGTCTCGTCTCATCCGGATGCCTGTTCAGAGCGCCCTCTGCCTACTGGCGTTGAATCATCAGAACGGCGCGTGCCGCCAGGGCGCCGGTCACGCGTTGTGTACCATCGGGCCTGGCCGTAAGCGCCACCGTGCGGTCTTTGTTGTCCGCCGTCCGGAGTCCGTGCTTCCCGTTGGGCAAAGCGACATTCACTTCGGCCGCTTGGTGGGCAAAAAGTGCATGGCCACGAGGGCACGTCCACGTCGTCCCGAACGACGTCTCCCGGACGCGCGAGGGAAACCCGACGGTTGCGTGGATCTCGTTCATGAGATGGTTGTAGTGGGATGCGATCTGCGTGATTTTCGACGTCGCGTCGTGAAGCAGGCGGGGATCCTGGAACATGGCACAGTTGTAGGAAAGGAGCCGGAATGGGTCGGTGTAGGCCAAACCGTTGCCCGCATAGGCAAAGGGCGATGTGTTGAAGAGGGAGAACTCGTTGCCCTTGACGTCGGCGTATCGATCCTGACGGTACCAGAACGAGTCGAGACCGACCGGGCTCTGCCCCTCAATCAGGGTCGTGTAGCCCATGTCCTGGATGGCTTTCAGGTAGGTCAGGGACTCATGCACCGTCGGCGTTGCCTGGGGCTCCGCGTAGTTGACGTACTCGTTGGGCATGGTCCATGAGTCAAGCCAGACCGCGTCGATACCAGTGAGTTCCTTGAGTTCACGGTACTTGGTGAGCGAGTAATCCTTCCACCCGGAGTGCAAGCTCAGAGCATACAGGTCTGGGTAGCCCGTTGGTTTTGGCTTCCCATCACGTCCCCGCACGATCCACGCCGGGTTCTCATTCATCGGGGCGAAGTTGGTTTTTGCCCAGGCGGACCCCGCGTAGAAAATGACTTCCAGTCCCGCTGCATGGGCTCTGTCGCAGAGATAACGCAGCGCGTCTACCCCGCCGTGGTTCGAATTCATCACATCATGGACGTAGCTGACGCCGCAATCAAAGCGCTTGAAGCCGAGCCGTTTGAGGAACGGGACCAGAACATCCGCATAGCGGCGCAAATCGACGAATCCCATCGTATTGAAGCGTGCCATCGCCGTAGGGCGTGGGTGCATAGGCTTGATATCGTATCGGCAGCGATAGGCATCGCGAATGTGGTCGTATGCACTCATCCACAGGTTGTGGTCCATTGTCGCTTTGGTGTGCATATACCACAGCGTAGGTGTGACAACGTCGCCGCGTTGGCGACCGAGGCCAATGCGGTTCACCATCCGAATGAAACCGTCACCTGCCTGATTGGACAGCCAACTCGCGATCATCGCGGGCTGTTCGGTGAAGCACCAGAGGGTTCCGGCCGGGCTCCCAAGCATCTGGAACGGTTGACCACTGCTGAACCAACGGAAGTGCCCTGCATCCTGGGTTGTCGTGTCGTCAAAGTGGGTGACGCCAAAGCCGCGCGGTCGGCTGTAGCAACCTGTCCGGAAGGTGTAGTGTCCGGCGATGTTCCCGCCCAGAGCCCAGCGGTGCTGAGGAAGGAACTGGTCGACGAACAGTCGTGGGCTTCTCAGCGTGAAGGTCTCGCCCACTCCGTTCCACTCGATGCCGTCGACGACCATTCTTCGTGGTTCGAAGCGCCAAGCCAGTTGTCCTTCGGTCTTGCCGTTGACCATGACATCGAGATGGACGACGAGGCCCGTTCCTGCCGTCTCATGGTGAGTGTAAGAAAAGCGTTGGGTGCCCGCTTTCGGTTTGGGGAGTGTCTCCTTGAGCACTGCGAACTCGCCGCCATCTGCGTTGGTAATGATGGCCTCCGCCTCACCTGAATAGAGAACATGGGGCTGTTCGTTAACGGGGTCTCGGGTAAGCGGTGTTCCGTCGTTGGTCTGATAGGCCACCATGCCTCGCTTGTCGATCCGAGCCACCATGCCGTTGGCGAATGTGACGATGAGGGTAGTGTCGGCGGCCTGGACCCGGGGGGCTCCCACCAGCACTGTTTTTGGCGTATGGGGTTTGTCCCGCAGGTCCAACTCAACGGGGCTGGTGGGAGGCGGGCCGCCCGGTGGGGTAACAACCGGTTCGGGGAGCGCTCCATCTTCCCCGACAATGCGTTCTCGTTCGTAGCGCCAGAACCAGAGCGGATCCGCAATGGGAGTGAGTTCTTGAGCCGGGATCACATCATGTCCCGCGGCCCAGCGCCCCCACTGGGCAAAGCAGGCCGGTGCCCATTCCCAGCGCTTGAATTGCAGGCCTGTCGAGAACGCCCACAGCGAATTGAGGCAAAGGACGCGCCCCTTGCCATGCCGACCTGCAATAAGGAGCGGGTAAGGTTGTCCGGCGCAGGAAGCCGGAACGTACAGCAGCACACTGGCTCCGATCTTGGGTTTGGCCTTGTTGAAGGAATTCCATTTCGAGCCGAACAGGGGCCAGTGTTTCGGGAGGCCGGTAAGAGCGGCGTGGGTTGGTGTCTTGACCGATGGGCGAAAGCGCATTGGGCCGGCGCCCGGTCCCCGCTCGATGGGAAGCAGGTCTGCGAGCGTCTTTGCTGCTTCCCCGACAACGGTGACCAGGCCTCCCCCGAGGGTGACAAACTGCTTGAGAGCCTGGAGTTGCTCCGGTGTCAGGAGCGTTCCGAGGCCGCCTTCAAGTGCTAGGCTGCCGAAGAAGACGACATCATAGCGCTGCGCAAATGCCGCCGCCGTTTCCGGCACACGATCGAGGTGATCCTTGTTGGCCCAGGTTACGTCGTAACCGGCTTCCTGAAGCGCAAACAGGGTCATCCGGTGATCACCGGACGATGATTGCTGCAGCAGGAGTGCTCGGGGTGCCCCAATGCTGGTGGCAGCAGACGCCAGGAAGCCAATCAGCAGCAATGTGACTACCTGAACGCGTGAGTGTTCCCGTGGCGATGTCATGTCCGTGCCTTGTACCAAGCTGTCGAAGTCAGGGCGTACACTGACTTACGCAGCTCGGTACTAGTGTCATGTCATATCTGTAATGTTGGATACAGTCTCTTAAGCTTGACGCGGGCATTTCCGGTTGTGAACTGCCAGTCGATCACTGCATTCTGGGTGTTCCGGTGGTGTT
>Ga0209045_1000931_pt1 | contig 30377 bp, 18 predicted proteins | sample SaaInlLV_10m_DNA_4_FD_184664 | JGI IMG/M metagenome (GOLD analysis project Ga0209045, IMG submission 184664) | Marine microbial communities from expanding oxygen minimum zones in the Saanich Inlet - Saanich Inlet SI072_LV_200m_DNA (SPAdes) (version 2) | ecosystem: Environmental > Aquatic >...
ATGGAGATGATCTCTTCTTTCGAAAAAGTGCGGCCAGACACTGTAATGGGGCGAGGAGAGGAAAGTGCTTTTTGCATGGAATAGATTGTACTCCATGTGATTTTTAGACTGTGGTTAACTGGAGAAGTGGTGGGGGAAGTGAACCGTTACGTTTTTGTTGCTGCTTGCGATCAAGATGTTTTGGGCTTGATCTTTGTGTAGGTGATAAATTTGGAAGAATTTCCTTATCAGGGGGGCACTCAAAGCAGTGAGGAATAGGCACTAGGCGGGGCATCCACCACCAAGGCAATAGAGCGCCGTTAATTGAGCCCCAGCGTAGCCGGTATATCTTGGTGTCCATGGAGAATACGAGCAATATCAATGCTTGATGTCGTATTGAAATAGAAAATCAGGTGCGGGAACTTGCCTATCCTCCAAAATCGCAACCCCTCTACAGGGAGGATATGTTGATAGCGCAGTGAACCTATATCTGGATTTTGCTGAATTATTTTAAACCCAGCCTCGACCGCATCAAGAAATTCAGCAGCGATATGTGGTGCCTCCTGCTGCAGGTAGAGAAATGAGCGATCAATATCTTGATCAGCAAGCGGGCGAATCTGAAGAGGTTTCACAATTCAGCGGACAGACAAACGTGTCTTCTTGCTCTTCCAGTACTCATCATCAACAGGGATAGGGTCACCTGATTCCAACCCCTCTCTGATCAGGCCTGCTAACTCTTGTTCAGCACTCTGCTTTTGATCTTTTCGAACCAGTTCACGAATGTACTCAGATGATGAGCTGTAGCCACCATTGTTTACACGGCTATCTATATGCTGCTTGAGTTGGTCTGGTAGAGAAATATTCATTGTGGTCATAGAGATAAGATTATCCAAATGGCAAATTTTGTCAATCGGTTATAATCAAAGCATGGATCTGCTTTTCTGGCTCTACCATCACTGGTGGTAGCTATTTTGCCACTTTTCCCCAACAAGACGTACCGAGAGTGCTGGAAAGTTATATGGTATTTAGGCGAGGGGGGGAGTCTACCCCCCAGTCATATTCATAAAACGAACCACCTGCTTATCCTCATTAAACTCATGGCGCTCTGGCTTCAAGGTCAGTGCATGGTGGATTGCAGCAACCAACTCCTCATCACTCGCACCACCACGTAGCAGAGGACGCAGCTCAAACTTCTCCTCTTGCCCCAGACACATGTAGAGGGTGCCATCAGTAGAGAGGCGCACGCGGTTACAGGTCTCGCAGAAGTGTTGGGAGATCGGGGTGATAAAGCCAAAGTGGAGATCGGTATCTTTCACCTTGAAGTAGCGTGCAGGTCCACCACCGGGCATCACGCTGGGGATCAGCTCAAAGCGCTGCTCCAGCTGTTTGCGGATCACCTCTAGATCAAGGTAATGGGAATCTTTGGCGCGACACCCCGTATCGCCAATTGGCATGGTCTCGATAAAACGTAGGGTAAAGCCGTGCTCGATACAGAACTCCACCATATCGCCCAGCTCGTCATCATTGACCCCTTTCATTGCAACCGCATTGATCTTAATAGGATCAAAGCCCGCATCTTTGGAGGCCATCAGTCCATCGATTACCTTGCTCAGTTTGCCGCCACCGGTGATCTCACTGAATTTTTTTGGGTTGAGGCTGTCTAGGCTGACGTTGATACGGCTGACTCCCGCCTCTTTCAGCGGATGAGCAAACTTCTTCATGCTGACACAGTTGGTGCTGAGGGAGAGGTCATCAATCCCTTGTAGCTGTGATAGTCGTCCAGTCAGTTCGGTGATCCCTTTGCGTACCAGTGGCTCACCGCCGGTGAGTCGCACCCGGCTGACCCCGAGCTTTCCAAACAGCCCTACTACACGCTCAATCTCATCGAAGGTGAGCCAGTGGTCTGGTGCTTCGTAGTCATCAAAACCTTGAGGCATACAGTAGACACAGCGTAGATCACAACGGTCTGTCACCGAAAGGCGCAGATAGTCGATCTTTCTGCCAAAGGGGTCTCGCAATTCTGGGTTCATGTGCGTGTTGGCCGTCTGTTTTGAATATTCAGTGAAGGGTTATAGCAGTTCTTGTGCCAGTAGTTATAAGGGTTAGGATTGATATAACCATATCATCCATTTATCGCCTTTTTGTTGATGCTTGTCAACTGCTACGGCAAGCAGTTGATTGTATGAGATGTACAAGTTGGGTAGGTATTATGTGAACGATTTGTTCACTGTGTGATGCTGCCACTCTTCTCTTTCAATGGGGAAGGAGCTAAAGCTACAGCATCGTTTCCGGTGGTAAATTAACTATTCAGGAGCTGCAGGGGGTGAGAAAATAGGGTTTTCCCCGTTAAGGAACAAGTTGTGTTGAACCTAGAAACCTCAGTTGACCGCTTTAAAATTCTGTAAGCTAATGCAAATACAGGAGAGTCAGATGATTATCATATTTACTCAAAGGGTGAAGATCGCTACGCATCAGATTGCACGCACAGGCGCACGCATTACTTCGTTACAACTCCTTGCAATAGCTAGCTATTCCGCGTCGTTGCGCCTTGTTCTGCGCACGCCTGTACGCACACTCCGATACGTCCAACAGAGGAGTCTAGGTTGAAACAGACCATCGCCTACCCGATTGAGAATCGTCTCTACCTCAGTATCACCGACCGCTGTACGCTGGTTTGTGAGTTCTGCCCCAAGACACAGGGGACCATGCAGGTGCATGAGTATGATCTCACCGTTGATCACCGTCCAGAGCTGGATGAGGTGAAGGCTGCGGTGGGCAATCCTGCTGATTATGAGGAGATTGTCTTCTGTGGTTTTGGTGAACCGACGCTGCGCCTGAAGTTGCTGTTGCAAGTGGCAGCGTGGGTCAAACAGTATGGGGGAAAGGTGCGAATCAATACCGACGGGTTGGCCAATCTGGTACATAAACGCAATGTGGTGCCAGAGATGGTGGGGCTGGTGGATGCGCTCTCGGTGTCGATGAATGGTCAGAATGAGGAAGTCTATAATCAGCACTGCCAGCCACAGTTGAGTGGGTCATTTGAGGCGATGCTCGACTTCTTACAGCTTGCGGGGGCAGAGATCCCTTCGGTAACAGCGACAGCTATTGATGGTCTGGAGGGGGTAGATGTGGAGGCCTGTCATCAGTTGGCCGATCAGTGTGGCGTTGCCTTTAAGGCTCGCAAGCTGGATATTGTTGGTTAGTTATTGAAGACGGTTAACCCAATCTGTGGCGCTGGTCTCAACCAAGTCCAGCAGCAGTGAGGGCATAATGCCTAACAGCAGAACCAACACTGCCAAAACTGAGATCATGCGGATCTCACGTGGCAATAGATCGACTGCATCAGCGACTGCGGGGTTACGAATACCACCAAACAGACTCTTGCGGAATGCGCTGATTAGGTAAGCAGCCCCCAAGATAATGGCAAACAGTGCAGCCAGTCCGGCACCCGTATGACTCTGTAGCGCACTCATCAGCAGCAGGAATTCGGCCACAAAACCAGAGGTGGGGGGAACCCCCAGTGAGGCAAAGCCAAACAGAAAGAGGAAGGCGGACAACAGCGGCATTGAGGTCGTAACCCCTCCCAAATTGGTTGCATCGGTTGACCCTGTGCGGTGGTGAATGGCCCCAACCAGAAAGAAGAGGGCCGCAGAGATCAGACTGAAGTTGATCATCTGGAAGATCGCACCCTCAATCCCCATCAAATTAAATGAAGAGAGACCCAGTACCACCAGACCGACATGGCTGATACTGGCGTAGCCCAGCATCTGCCGGAGATTGGTTTGGTTGATTGCCGCCACGCCACCGTAGAGTAGGGCAACCACACCGACACCAGCCAGCAGCCAGTGGTAGTGCTGTGCAATCTCCGGTGCCAAAGGGATGGCAAAACGGATCAGCCCATAGGCACCCAGCTTCAGCCCCGTCATGATCGCCGCAATCGCAATCGGCCCCTCCATGGTGACATTCGGTAGCCAGGTGTGGAGTGGAAACAGTGGGGTCTTGAAGGCGAACCCCAACAGGAAGAGGAAGAAGATCCCGCTCTGTAGTTCAATCGGCAGGGTGGTGGTGACCATCTGCGTATAGTCGAACAGCAGTCCTCCACCGTTGGCTACATCTCCGTAGTGGAACGCCGCTAACAGCAGCCCAAAGAGGATCGGTGTGCCGCCAGCAAACATAATCATGGTGTACTGGTTGGCTGCAGCGCGGCGGTTGGGGCCAATTCCCCACAGAGCGATGAGGAAGTAGATTGGAATCAGACTCAACTCCCAGAAGAGGAAGAAAAGTACCGTGTCCAACGCCATAAAGATGCCGAGAATAGAGCTGGCAAGCAGTAGCAGCAGGCTATAGTAGAGGCGTGGATGGCTGGTGATGGTGTTCCATGAGCTGACCACTACGCCACAGAAGAGTAGCAGTGTGGCGGGGATAAACAGCAGTGAGATCCCATCCACACCCAGCTGGTAGTGGACATTCAGGCCGGGAATCCACGCCTCTTTTTCCATCCACTGGAATCCACTGAGGCTGGGATCAAAGTTGGCAACCATTGCTGCAGCTAGCAGAAGGTCAATCAGCAGCGTGGTCAGTGTGATCAGGCGCACCTGCTGTCGTTGAGGGAACCACCACAATAGTCCGGCTCCCAGTAGCGGCAGCAGTAGAATCAGCGAGAGTAGAGGGAAATGGGTTGAGAGTTCCATAGTGATCAGTGTTCCCCATTCCCAGCACTATAGAGCTGGTTGAGTGAGTCAAAGGAGTGATCCAGCAGTACCAGCCAAGACTCAGAATAGACCTCAGCCAGTAACAGGGTGCCGATAATCAGCACCGCAAGCAGGCTCTCCTTAGTCGTTGCACGAGAAATGGTGGTGCTTGGCTGCTCCTCATCCTGATGGTGGTTGGAGAGGAAAGCGCGCTGGAAGGCCCATAGCAGGAATCCGGCGGCGACTACGTTACCGAGTGATGCGGCGATGGTGGCGAGTGCTCCATAGTGCTCCATAGCTGCTTCAATAACCAGATGAACGGAGTCAAATCCGGGGGTGCCGGGCATCCCCATAATGGAGAGACCTGAGATAAAGAAGGCGACACCAATCAACGGCAGTTGATCAAACAGCCCATTGAGGCGAGACATCAACAAGGTGCGGGTGCGGTAGAAGATCAGCCCATTCATCAGCAGTAGGCCGGTGATGGCAAGACCAAAGTTGACGGAGAGGAGTACGCTCCCCTGAAAGGCGAGGAGGTTGAGGCTGAAGAGGCCAATCACCACAATACTGGTGTGGCTCACCACCGCAAAGGCGAGTAGGCGGCGTAGATTGACCTGTACCATCGCCAGCAGTGCGGCGTAGAAGATACCGACCATTGCAAAGGCGACCACATAGGGAGCCCACTGAATGACGGCATCAGGCAGTAGCGGCAGCACAAAACGCAACATACCGTAGATCCCTGTCTTCAGCCCCAGTAGAAATACCGGCGCGATGGCGACGGAGCCATGCTCTGCAATCTGTGGCAGCCAGCCGTGGAAGGGGAACAGCGGTACCCGTACCGCCAGCCCATAGAATAGCAGGAAGAATAGAATAGAGTGGATTGAGTCTGGAATGGAGCTGGGGTCCAGTTCGGAGAGGTCAAAGCTCCAGATTCCGTTGTGGGTTTCGGCGTGGTTCCACCCCAGCATCAAGGCACCAATTGCCAGAAGCAGTAGCCCCGTCATCATAAACTGTACAAAACGGGTCAGCGCCTCATCCTTCTCTGGTGAGGTAGACCAAGACTTCAGCAGCACCACAATGGGCATCAGCTGGATGGCAGACATCACAATAAACCAGAGCAGATTCTGGGTGGTGAAGAGGCTGATCAGTGTAGAGAGCGTGAAGAGAATGGTCGCCATAAAGCGAGGGTGCTCCTCATCATCCAGCACCTGCCAGCCATAGAGTGCAACCATCAACCCAATGACGGTGCTGAGTAGAATAAAGATCAAACTCATGCCATCAATTGCGGCGTGGTAGTTGAGCGGGGAGAGCAGAGTCAATGACTCTGAAAACTGTAGTGCCGCTGTGGTCGGATCAAAGGCTTGATAGAGTTGGAAGGTGAAGAACAGCTCCACCACCATCGCCAGCATGGTCAGCTGTACCGGTGTTTTCCCTTTGAACAGGAATAGTAGCAGCGCAACGGCAAGCGGAAGGAGCTGGAGAATGGCTAATAGCGGCAGATCACTCTGCATCGACCAGCTGATTTCGGGGGTGATAGGAGTCATTACAGGATCACCACAAAGGTTGCCATAATCATCAGCAATAGATAGCGTGGCATGCTCAACTGCTGCTCAATACGGGTGATGAGGCGGCTACTCTGCTTGATTGAGTTAATCAGGCCATCCCCACCCCCCTTCAGAATCATGTGCTCTTCAAACCATACGAAGCCATCCGCAATTCGCTGTAGCAGCAGACCAAATAGCCCTGAACCGGGTGGGACAGATGTGCTGGAGGAGACGATCTCACAGGTCTTGTTCTCCCACTCTGCCAGTGATGAGACCGCATGAACCTCATTGCTGGTACCGATGATGGGGCGAACAATCTGGGTGTCAAAACTGTGGATATCGCGTGAGAGGCGTTGAGTTGGGCGCACCAGTAGCCAGTGGCTTAGTGGATCGATCCAGAAACGGTGCATCACTGCTGCGTAGAGTCGCTGTAGTGGCTGTAACCATGCAGGCACGGGTTGGGTTGGGGTGTGCATGCGGTGCATATAGGAGGGGGCGCTGAGGAACTGCCAGCTGCGCCAGATAGCGTGCAGCAGTAGGTATACGGTGACCAGATCAAACCAGCCCAGTCCACAGCCGACAAACATCAGCCCCACTTGAGAGATGGTGGAGAAGAGGAGTGCGCTTTTTATATCGGTCTGTACCAGTCCAACCAGATAGCCGTAGAGCGCCGTCAGTGTACCAATGACCAGCAGCAACAGGGAGAGTGGCGCTGACTGCTCAATCAATGGCTGTAGTCGTAATACCAGATAGACACCGGCATGGACCATCAGTGAACCGTAGAAGACGGCGCTAGATGGGGTCGGCCCCTCCAGTGCGCGGCTGATCCATGAGGAGAAGGGGAACTGTGCAGATTTGACAAAGGCCGCGAGCAGGAAGGCACTGCCAATTAACCCCAGATAGAGGCCGTTGATCTGATTCAGTGCAGCCATCATCTGTGGCCACTCAATGCTGCCCAGCCAAGTGGTGGTAAAGAAGATCGCAGCCAGCAGCCCTGCATCTCCCAGTCGATTAGTAACCAAGGCAAAGGTGGCGTTCTTGGTGGCCGCATCACGGCTGTAGTTGTAAGCGATCAACAGGTAAGAGCTAACCCCGGCCATCTCCCAGCCGACAAATAGCAGTGCCGCATTGCCTGCCAGTACAATCAGTAGCATGGCACAGGTGAAGAGTGAGAGCAGCATAAAGAAACGCTGATAGCCAGCCTCACGGTGTAGATAATTGACAGAGAAGCGCTGGGTAAAGAGGGTGATGGTGGCAACCAGTGTCCCCATCAACAACCCCAGTGTGTCGAGGGTGAAGCTGAGGTTGGCAGTAAAGGGGCCAACCTCAAACCAAGAGGCGCTTACCACCTGTGAAGTGATCCCGCTGGTTATCGCTTGTAGATCGATCGCCAGCATCAGTAGTAGAGCCAGCAGGTTGGCACCGATAGCGACTCGGCTGGTCTCCTGTTCACCACTCTCTCCACGATTCCAGCCTACAACCGAACCGCTAGCGATCCACACTGTAGCGAGTAGGGGTAGCAGGGGGACCAGCCAGATGTACTGTTCAATCATCGATCTATCCTCTGTTTGCTGCCGGCTGTTTGTTACCAATGCGGCTTGGGCTCAATGGGTCGCTGTGTCCCATAAACCAGTCAGCGGAGCGCTGTACCTCTGTCAATGGCTGCTGTTTGCCACTCCACTCCACCCAGCCTTGGCTTGGATCGAAGATATGGATAGTCTCACTCTCTGGGTCTTTGGCAGAGACCAAAATCCAGCCATTGCCGATCAGCTCTTGTAGTGCGGGTTGACGTTTATAGATCTCTGTAATGACATCGATTTTTGCCTCCACCAGCACCTGTAGGCGCATCGCCTCATGGATCTCGACCATCTGCTTCGGCAACCCGGTACGCAGATCTGAGCTGGCACCATCCATCACCCCAAACAGCCCAGAGACATTATGGGTGATCTTGGAGCCGCTGCCGTAGCTGTCGTTATCCACGGTAGAGAAGTAGTACTCTAGGCTGATTCCTGCACCCACTGGGCCATTGGCGAGTAGGAGCCGCTCCAGCACCGTACCTTCAGGATCGGTCTGGTAGTCATAAGAGATGAGAAATACGCGGCGGTCAAGGAAGGTTCCTTGAGAGGCAGAGCGTCGCCCAATGATGGCGGCGGCGTTAGTTGCGTGGCCCAGTTCGGGGCGCGCCTGACTAAAGTCGACTGCGCGTCCCTGAATATGCTGTAGTGACTCTTTTAGTGATTCGGTCTTTGGGGCTGAGGCGAGACGACGACAACGCTCTTGTGCATGGCGCTGTTGGGTCTCTGCCAGCTGCTGTTGTAGCTGCTCCATCGGCTGCTGATGAGTTTCTGGCAGCTGGTCAAGATCATACCAAGTCAGTGACTCGTCACAGGTGTTGTGTTCTGCACCGATAAAGTGGCAATCATCGGGTACTACAGTGCCGCGCTCTGCCAGCAGGGTGCGAATCTCTGGGCGATTCATGATCGCGGCAAAGATACGGGCATTGGGTCCGCTGTGGCGACCACTACAGGCACCACAGTCGTAGGCCGCGAGATGGGGGTTGTTCTGGCTGATGGAGCCGTGGCCTACAATCACCACAATCGGGGCGAAGCCGCTGAGTAGCCCAAGATTTTGTAGAAAAGACTCTACACGCTGTAGCTGCTCTTCATCCGTGAAGCCGATTTGACGCTGCTCGGGAGTTGGGTCAGTTGATTCAGGGGCGGTTAGGGTGATTGAGGTGGGGAGTTCGCCACGATCCACCCAGCGGGTGAAGCGCTCAACCCAGCCGCCAGACTGTTGTGGTGCAAATAGTTTGCTGCCCAGTAGGGCCAGTGTGACGGGGGCTGCTGCTGCAATGCTCAGGGTTGCAGAGAGCAGGTTGCGGCGGGTGCTCTGTAGGAACCAGTTCTCAATCTGCTGACGTAGCTGGAGTCGCTGTTGATGCTCCTGTTGAGCGGCTTGGCACTGTGGTTGTACCTGTTCGCGAATCTCATGGCTGGGGACCAGCACCACCGGGGTCAGTCCAGTCACCTTCTCATCATCTACCCCTTGCCAGAAGTGGGGTACGCCAAAGTGGGCAGCGGCACCGAGGGTCTCAATGCGGGGGTTGATCTCCTCCAAGTGGCGGCGGAACCCCTCTTCACGGTCATCCATACAGAAGACCAGCTGTGCCTCTGGGCGCTGCTGTTTACTGTCAGCATCGTCACCTCTATTGTCACCACTATTAAAGAGGCTGCGATCACTCCAGCGTCCCTGCTGGTGGTTGTCTGCTACCGCATTGAAGAACTGTTCCCGATAGTGGTGTTCGTAGGCCTGTAACCAGATCCAGCCACTGCGCTCCTCATTCAGTAGTGAAACGGTTTTGCAGATACCCGCCAGCTGTTTGCGTTCCAGTGTGCGAATTTCGACACCACTGATTCCCATTAACTGTGCCAGACGGAAGATGCGCCAGCCACTGCGGTAGACGCTGAACCCCTCCTCTTTGTCACTGTTGGCGCTCTGCTTCCAGGTCCAGATAATATCCGCTAAGTGTTTCCACTCCTCGTAGGTCTCATGGTCAACGGGAGCTTGCTCTACCAATCCTTGCGCATGGGTCACCAGGTATTCGGGTAGACGGCTGTTAAAGAGGTGGTAGCGTACATAGAAGTCAGAGCTGCGGCGGTGAAAGTACCAGCGCAGTACATCGAGGCTCGCCTCTAGCTGCCACTCCTCGCGGCAGACGCGCTGTGCAAACAGCCGCTCCATCACCAAGCGCACGGCGAGGTAGTCCACCATCTCAACCCGCTCTGGAGCCAACCCCTCATAACCGGGGTTGAGATGGCGCCAGAGGAACATCCCAGACCAGCCGGGGATCTCCAGTGCCAACTGCTCTAGATAGTGAACCCAACGTGAAGGCTCTAGCCCAAGACGGCGCAGCTCTACCAGAATGGTATCGAGTGGGTCGTCTGGCAGAATCTCCAGCTCATCCAGCCACTCTGGCAGGTCATCAAACACCCAGCCGCTGTCGAGTAGCGCACTCTGGCGCCACACTTGATAGAACCCCTCCTGCTGGTTAGGGCTGTGCCAAGCGGACATCCCCTGATCGAGATAGTTGGCAATCTGTTGGATCAGTAGTGGGCGCACATTGTTGAGAATGTCGCGCCCAGTCGTGATCTTGATCAGCCCACGTAGGGTCAGATCTTTACCCACTCGGTCCACCATGCGGTCATAGAGATGAATGGAGGCCCTTTTGGTCTTTGTGTGTGCGCTCTCAGTGGTTTCAAGGTTGGAGCTCTGTTGTGCTTGTACCAGCTGTTCAGCGAGTTCTGGAGAGAGGTCGAGCAGCTGCTCTGGGTGTACTGCCAGATGGTGTAGCTCCATCTTCTCCAAAATGGCCTGCCAGAGATCTGTAATGGCCTCGGATTCACCCAATCCACTGCGGTTGATCAGTAGCTTCCGCGTGCTCTCATCGACATCAGGCTGGAAACTGCTGAGCGCACTGTTCTCTTCAATCTGCCAAGCCAGTTGACACGCTGTGATCGATTTTAACGGGTGAATCAGTGCCTGTTGTAGTATATCTCGGCGTTGGATAGTGATCTTGTCGAGCTTGAATAGTGGGGTGTCGATCTGTAGTTCAGGATCATTACGGTCACTCTGTTCCAGTGCGGCCTGTAGATCGGTGTCGTCAATACGACCCTTGCGATAGTACTCCCGATAACGGCTGGGCAACTCATAACCGCGTGACCCGGTACGCTCTCTGGAGAGCTTCAGCGCTTCGGTAAAAGGGAGGTGCTGATAACCGTGTAGGGTATTGTGGTGGACAAAGTCCTGAATCGGGGCCTGAGCGGGCAGAATGTGCTCCAGATGGGGAATGGAGTCGAGTATCCCCTGACGTAGTTCGTCGTTGTTCATGGCGGCGTTGAGAGCGTGCTCAGACATATCAGAGCGCCCCTCCGGCGCTAGAAATCAGAGTTGGAGTGTAGAGCATCTGCTGAATCGATAGCTCCAGCATCTCCAGTGCTGGTGTGGGGTAGAGACCAATCCACAGCATCAACAGAATCAATACTGCGGCGGCAGAGAGTTCACTGCGGTTGAGGTCCTGTACCTGAGCCATGCGTGGGCTGGAAGGGCCGGTAAAGAGTACCCCTAGTGTGCGAACCGCATAGGAGGCGCTGATCATCACCCCTAGACTGAGTAGAATAGTGATCCACCCCCAGCGCTCAAAGCCACCGACAATGGCGTGGAATTCGGCAATAAACCCAGCGCTTCCTGGAATTCCAATGGCCCCAAACAGTGCCAATGAGGTGAAGAGCGCAAAGCGTGGGGCGACATCGATCAGTGAGCGATAGTCGTTGATATTACGGGTGTGGGTACGTTGATAGAGTAGGCCGATCAGCAGGAAGAGTGCGCCCGCCACCAAGCCATGAGCAACCATCTGGAATACGGCACCCGTGAGGCCAGCAATATTGAGGGTGCTGATACCGAACAGTACTACCCCCATATGGCTGACGGAGGAGTAGGCGACCATCGACTTCAGATCACTCTGACGCCACGCCAGCAGTCCACCATAGATCAGTCCCAACAGGGCCAGTACCATCAGTTCAGTTTGCAGCTCTAGAATCGCTAAGGGCAGCATAGAGGAGGCGAGAATCAGTCCATAGGCTCCCATCTTCAATAGAATTCCAGAGAGCAGAATACTGATTGGGGCGGGGGCCTCGACGTGTGCTAACGGCAACCAACCATGCAGTGGGAAAATTGGCATTTTGACCCCAAAGCCAACCAGAAAACCGAGGAAGAGGAAGAGTTGAGTCGAGGCCGGTAGCGTGCGTGCAGTCTCTGTCATCGCTGCCATTGAGAAGGAGTGGTCCGGCATCGCATCAAACAGCACCAACAGGCTGATCAGCATAAACACCGAGCCACCCATGGTATAGAGCACAAAATTGAGTGCTGCCCTGCTGCGGCGTACTCCACCCCAGCGGTCGATGAGGAAGAAGAGAGGGATTAGTGTCATCTCCCAGAAGACGTAAAATAGCGCCCAGTCACGCGCAATAAAGACCCCGATCATGGCCGATTCAAGGAATAGAATCAGCGCATAGTAGCCACTCACCTGCTTTTGAATCGTTCCCGATGCGAGAATGGCCACAAATACCAGTAGAGTAGCCAGCAACACCATTGATAGGGCAATGCCATCAATACCGACGGCGTAGGAGGTGCCCATACGTGCATTCCACACCATGGTTTCAGAGAACTGTATGGCGGTGTTGTTGTGGTCAAATAGGGCCAGTACCAGTAGTGCGATCACTAGGGTGAGGCCAGAGAAGAGGATCGCAACTGTGCGCTTCTGTGCATTTCCCCCTCTTTGAAGAAGAATCCAGCCAGCCCCCAGCATAGGCATAAGAAGAAGGGTGGTGAGCAGTGGCATGGTGTTGGGTAAGGGTATTTTCTGCGATCTATTCTAAAAAAACCCTACAACATTAGCATACTTGAATATTTATTTCATCTATCATAAATAAACAGTTTTTGGATTTATCGGCAGTGCTGCCTCATCTCCTGTAGTGATTTCTCTTGATAAGAGTCCTTGCTGCTCTGCTTTTTTCGAATTTGGGAAGAGCTCCTCCAGTGGTTGCAGGCTCTTCTCTTCTGCTTTAACTGAAGATAATTGATACCCAGTAGATAGTGGGCTGACTCTTTGTAGGCCTTTGGGATGATCTGTTCACGGCCCTCTTTTTCTAGCATCTTCTGCACGACTTTGAGTGAGGCATTGTATCTGCCCTGATTAAACAGGGAGAGCGCCAAACCGATCACCTCATACGATTTTTCATTGTAACGGGCTGATTTGCGGAAGTATTTTTCCGCCTGCTTGTACTCCCCTTCACGAAGAAGCCTCCAGCCAAAATTGGAGTAGACGAGTGCTTTCTCCCACTCTTGCAGCTCTTTTGAGAGTTTGCGAACCACCTTCTCAATTTTATGGATATCATTCCACTCATTAATAGCATCCACAGCGGTACCCATCTCACTGCCATTTGCGGAGAGTGTATGGAGGAGTAACAGAGTGGTGACAGCGATCAATTTCATGTTTCCAATAGTATTGGAAGTGAGTTGTATTGTCGTTGATCAAAAGCAGCTTCAGTTATGTTACAGTCCGAAATAGGAAAAATTAGGGGAGGGAAGAGGCTCTATAAATCTTCTCAATCAACATTAACCATGAAAAGAAGGGTTTGATCGATGCCGATTAAGCAGGAGGTTCCCAAGGCTCGTCTACTGTTGGTAGATGATCGCCCAGAAAATTTAACCGCATTGCGTGCTCTGTTGTCCGATCTCGATGCCGAGATTGTGACGGCCAGTTCAGGCAATGAGGCTTTGGCTCAAGTGCTGAAGCAAGAGTTTGCTGTTGTACTGCTTGATGTGCAGATGCCGGGAATGGATGGTTTTGAGGTTGCAGAGCTGATGCGCAGTAATGAAAAGACGCGTACCATCCCTATCGTTTTTGTAACCGCACTCAGTAAAGAGCAGCAGTACGTCTTCAAAGGGTATGAAAGTGGTGCGGTAGACTACCTGTTCAAACCGCTGGAGCCACTGATCGTCCAAAGCAAGGTCAAAGTCTTTATTGAACTGTGTGAGATTCGTCAAAAGAGTGAACTGGCCCAGCAGGCAGCGGAAGCGGCCAACATTGCAAAGAGCCAGTTTCTCGCCACCATGAGCCATGAGGTGCGTACCCCACTGAACGGTGTGATTGGTATGAATGAGATGATGATGCATACCGAACTCAGTTATGAACAGCGTAAATATGTAGACCTGACGCGTCACGCTGCAGAGTCTCTGCTGGGTATGCTGAATGATGTACTCGACTTCTCCAAGATTGAAGATGGCAAATTGACCTTGGAAGAGATCGATTTTGACCTGCGTGGACATCTGGAAAAGATGGTGGATATTGTTGCGCCACAGATGCTGCAACGAGGGGTAGAGTGTATCTCCTATATTCCTCCTGGGGTACCTACACGGCTGATGGGGGACCCAACCCGCCTGCGTCAGGTGATCATTAATCTGCTCTCTAATGCGGTGAAGTTTACCGATCAGGGGACGGTGATGGTTCAAGTTGAGCTGGAGTCAGAAACTGAGCGGGATGCCTCGCTGCGCATTACCGTTACCGATACCGGGATCGGTATTCCACAGGATCGCCAGAAGGAGATCTTTGAATCCTTTGTGCAGGCCGATGCAACCACCACCCGAAAATATGGGGGAAGTGGTCTGGGGCTGAGCATTTGTAAGCAGATTGTGACCGCGATGAAGGGTGAGATTGGGGTAGATAGTGAAGAGGGGCAAGGGGCCACCTTTTGGGTGTGCGTGACCCTCCCGAAACAGTTGCATGTGGCTGAAGAGGAGCAACCGTCTGATCTGGAGCTGTTGCGTGGTAAGCGGGTTTTGATTATTGATGATGAACAGGCCAATCGCCACCTCTTCTCCAGCTATCTGGGGGATGGCTTCGTGTGTGAAATTCAGACGGTAGCCGATGGTTATGAGGCACTGGAAGCGCTGCAGCAGGGGCGCTTAGAAAACAACCCATATGATGTGGCATTGATTGATAACAAGATGCCGGGAATGACCGGTTGTGAGCTGGCTAAACGCATTAAGGGTGATCCGCAGCTTGCGGAATACCTACGTATCGTGATGCTCACCTTCTTCTCTGATCAGGGCGAGCGGCGACGGATGATGGAGATGGGGTTCGATGACTATCTCAATAAACCGGTACACCGTGAAGAGTTGATCCGCCTGTTGGTACAGGTGATTCAGAATAAACCACTGCCGGCAGCTGAAGGGGCGCAATGTGATATTGATCTCCACCACATGAATCAGGCACATGCAGCGGCAAAAGAGCCACCACAAATAGTAGTGGGACAGATGAGAGATATCCAGCTCAATGTTCTGGTGGTTGATGATGAGCCGATCAACCAGTTCTTTATTAAAGGTGTACTGGTAAAACAGCTCAACTGCACACCAGATATGGCCAATAATGGAGAGCAGGCGATGGAGATGTGTCAGCAACAGGCGTATGACCTGGTCTTTATGGATTGTCAGATGCCGATACTGGATGGCTATAGTGCAACGGAGAAGATCCGTAAGCTAAAGTCAGAGAAACGGCCTACCGTAGTTGCATTGACCGGAAATAGCTCAGCAGAAGATAAAAAGCGGGCAAAGGATGCCGGTATGGATCTCTTTCTTGAAAAGCCGGTCTCCTCTGAGACCATTCTCAATGTCATCAGAGAGCATGTTGAGGGTTAGTTAAGGTTGATGGTGGTCTGGGTTGCGAAGCTCTCGTCGGCCAGTTGCTCAATATCTATCTTTTGTTGAATGAATCCAGCCTCGAAAGCGAGCTCCATGATTTCACGGAAGCTCGCCTTAGCATTCTCATCCACATTCAGGTTCTGATAGTTGATCACATTGAGGTCGCTACGTAGGCTCTGGATGATCGCCTCTCTGCCATGAGCGGGAATATGTTTACGGATCATGGCGACAATGGCCTCCAACGGAGCGCCACCGTGTTGGCGAGCTAACTCAATATCCCGCCCAGCTTGATGAATGTACTCAATCACCTCCTGCAGTGCGGCGCGTTTCTGCGCAATGACGCGGTCTTTGGCGATGATGATGCACTCTACATGCCCATACGGATGAGTCATCACATCCTTTGAGTACCACCCCACATGCCCAAAGCCACCACTTTCCACAATCTCTGCCCAAGGCAGTGACTGCTCAAATGCTGCAGGTTGTGCACGGGAGGCCTTTTTTTTCAGGAATAGTGGAGATTTGGGAGGCTTGATGGTCTTCAGTAGTACATCGGTATCATCGCCTTTTTGGAAGCTGAAACTTTTGCCGTGTGTTTTGAGATATTTGTAGAGAATGGTTGTGTGGGTGGCTAGCGGGGAGGGGATCGTAATCTCGACAGCGTGAGTGTCATGATTCTAGAATGATAGCACCTCTAAATGTGCTTTCGTAGTATACGATAGGATCTGATAATGGAGGTGCAATTACCGTTTCAATCAGAGACAATGCTTGCATAGATATTTTATGGGGGAGAACGCAGCGTGCGTTCCATTAAGTAGAGGTAATTTCCATGCAGCACTTCCGTTTCAATAACTTTTTTTCAGGGCTTTCCAGACAGGTGCTTGTTTGGTTCATGCTGATTGCACTGGTACCGATTGGGGTTGTCAGTTGGGTCAGTTTTGATCGTGCGCAAAAGGCGCTGTTTGAGGTTACAGAGCGTTATCTGGTTGATGTTGCTGTTATGCAGGCCCAGCATATTCGTTCTAACTTTGAGCGCTTGATCGTTGACCTTAACAATGAGGCAGAGCAGGAGAGTAACAGCCATTTTCTGGAGCTGCTGGTTGAGGATTTTCGTGGCAGTGGTCAGGATGTACATGCCTATACGCGTAGTTTTCGCTGGGCGATATTGGCCGATGAGCATACTGCGGATCTGCGTACCTTCTGGAATGCCTATGGCTATCACGATATTCTGATGGTCGACCTGGAGGGGAATGTGCTCTTCAGCTTTTCCCAAGAAAATGATATTGGGGAGAATCTATTAACCGGTTCTTTGGCCAATACACGCTTGGCGCAGGCGGCAGAGCAGGCTCTGGAGAGTGGTCAGACGAAATTTTCTGATCTGGAGCGTTACGCAGCCTCGGGTAATCAGGTTGCAGGTTTTATCTTAAGCCCTCTGCTGGACTCTATTGGGGAGAAGATAGGGCTGATTGTGTTCCAGCTCTCCGGTGATCAGCTGAGGCAACTGGAGGGTAATGCGCCTCGGTTTGGTAATACTGGGCGACGCTATCTGATTGGTGAAGATCTTAAACTACGCACCTCTGGTGCCTTGGATGAGGGGCGTTACTCCGTACTGGAGAACAAGGTGCGGACTGAAAATAGCCAAAAATGGCTGAAGCAACACCACAACAGTAAAGAGGTTGTTCATCAGATACAGCAACAGGCCCAGCTCTATCAGGGGCCTCATGGGGTTCCTGTGGTGGGTGTTCACACAACGCTTGATTTTGCTGATGTTCATTGGGGACTTATTGTTGAGATTGATGCTGCTGAGGCGTTAGCGGCATCCAATGAACTGGGAGAGTTGATCATCATGTTGATTGCAATGACTGCGGTTCTGGTGTTGCTGATTGCACTGCCGGTTACCCGCAGCATCGTGAGTCCGGTGGTGGAGATTTCTCGTGCATTGAGTTTGGTCGGGCAAGGAGACCTACAGCAGCTACAGACCCGTGCGAAGCATGAGCTGGGGCTATTGGTGCATGGTTTTAATGAGATGATTTTGAATCTGCAGGTCTCGGAACAGAAGAGCAGCAACCAGTATTGGAAGCAGGAGGGAGCCAATCAGTTGATGGATAAGATGCAAGGTGATCAGGCGTTGACGGATCTGGCCCGCAATACCATCACCTTCCTCTGCCACTATCTGGATGCAAAAATTGGTGCCTTCTATGTGGTGCAAGGAGGGCATATCAAACTTTCTGGCAGTTATGCCTTCCGTGCCCGAAAAGGGTTTCATAATGATTTTATTATGGGGGAGGGGATGGTTGGACAGGCGGCGCTAGAGAAACAGACGTTGCTGTTTACCGATGTTCCACAAGACTATTTTGCGGCTGGTTCTGGTCTGGGGGAGATCGTGCCTGACACGATTATGGTGATGCCTCTGCTGTGGAACCATAAGGTGGTGGCTCTACTAGAGCTGGGTACCATGCTCCAGTTAAATATATTGCAGGAGCAGTTTCTGGAGTCTATGGCACCTGCCATTGCCGTCGCAGTGGAGACCTCGCTCTCCAGAGATCGTACTCAGGAGTTGTTATTGAAGACGCAGGAACAGTCTGAAAAGTTGCAGGTGCGTGAGGAGAAGTTGCGAGAGAGTAATGTCTCGTTGGAGAGTCAGGCTCAAGATCTGCGTCATTCAGAAGAGCGACTGCGTAGCAGTCAGGTCGAACTGGAGGAGAAAAATGAGAAGATGCAGGTGCAGCAGGAGGAGTTGCGGGTTGCAAATGAGGATCTGGAACGCAAGGCGGGTGACTTGAAGCAGTCCCGTGACCAGGTTGGAACCAAAAACAGGGAGTTGGAGTATGCTCAGCAGAAGCTGGAAGAGCGGGCGATGGAGCTATCGGCTTCCAGTCAGTATAAGTCAGAGTTCTTGGCCAATATGTCGCATGAGTTGCGTACCCCGCTGAATAGTTTATTGATCCTCTCTCGCCTGTTGGCGGATAACAAAGGGGGCAATCTGGAGGCGCAACAGGTTGAGTATGCGCAGACGATCTATGATTCCGGTAGTGATCTACTCAACCTGATCAACGATATTCTCGACCTCTCCAAGATTGAGTCCGGGAAGATGGAGTTGCATATCGAAACTATCCAGCTGAAGGATTTTGTGGCTGGGGTACAGCGTAAATTCCTGCCTGTTGCAGAGAATAAGCAGATCCATTTTGAGGTTGATACAGAGGGAGCTCCACAATTCTGGCGCAGTGATATGCAGAAGTTGGAGCAGGTGATCAAGAACCTGCTCTCCAATGCCTTGAAATTCACAACAGAGGGGCGTGTACAGTTACGTATTAGCTCGGTGCCTGCGGGACAATCGCTAAACGCCTCTGGATTGGTCCCGGAACAGGCGATCGCTTTTTCGGTGATTGATAGCGGTATAGGCATCTCGGCTGAAAAGTTGGGGCTTATTTTTGATGCCTTCCAGCAGGCTGATGGTTCGACCAGTCGCAAATATGGAGGTACGGGGCTTGGGCTTTCGATCTCGCGTGAACTGACCCTGATACTGGGGGGGGAGATCCAGATAGAGAGTCAGGAGGGAGAGGGGAGCTGCTTTACCCTCTATCTACCGCGTGAACTGGAGCAGAAAGAGTCTATGAAGGAAGAGGCTCTGAAGAAAGAGCTTATGCAGGAAGAGCGGCAGTCAGTAGATTCTGCTGCCTCCAGAGGGGGCGTTGAAAAGTTGGGGCGGGCTGATGTGGGAATAGAGGCGGGTGTATCACCGATTACCTCTGCAACCTTTGAGCTGGATGATGATCGCAGCAAGCTCTCTCCAGGAGACCGTTCTGTACTGATTATTGAGGATGATTCCCGCTTTGCTGCGATTCTTGCGGATATTGCCAGAGAGCGCGGATTTAAAGTTCTGATCGCAGGAGATGGAGAGAGTGGCCTCTATTTGGCGGATTACTATCAGCCCAGTGGTATTGTGCTGGACATTGGCCTGCCGGGAATGGATGGTTGGCAAGTGATGGACCGATTGAAAGATGAGTCCAATACTCGCCATATTCCGGTCCACTTTATGTCAGGTAATGAGCAGCCTGAAGATGCATTGAAGCACGGTGCGGTTGGTTTTCTTACCAAACCTGTGAGTATTGAGCAGATTGAGAGTGCGCTTGGGAGAATTGAGCACATTATTGATCGCCCAGTAAAACGGTTGCTGCTGGTTGAGGATAATCTAACGCAGTTACAGAGCATACGCGAGTTGATTGGTGATGATGATGTTGAGACCTCTTCGGCGCAGAGTGGTGAAGAGGCTTTGGCTCTGCTGAAGGCCGATGCTTTTGACTGTATTGTGCTGGACTTGGGGCTGCCGGATATCGATGGGTTTGAACTGTTGGAGACGATTCGAAAGCAGGGTAACCTGGAGTATATTCCGGTGGTAATCTATACGGGAAGAGATCTGGATGCAAAAGAGCGGGCTATACTGGATCGTTATGCACAGAGTGTGATTGTCAAGGATGTACGCTCCCCGGAGCGTCTGTTGGATGATACAACGCTGTTTCTGCACCGTGTTGAGTCCAAACTTTCGGAAGAGCACCAGCGTACCATCCGTATGCTACATGATCGGGAATCCCTGTTTGAGGGGCGTAAGGTGTTGGTGGTCGACGATGATATGCGTAATGTCTTCGCACTCTCTGCAGCGTTGCAGGAGAAACAGATGGAGGTGCTGGTTGCCAATGATGGCTATGAGGCTCTGGATCAGTTAGAGCAGCATCCAGATACTGCGATTGTGCTGATGGATATCATGATGCCGAAGATGGATGGCTATGAGGCGATGCAAAAAATCCGTGAACAGACACAATTTACTGCATTGCCGATAGTTGCCCTGACCGCAAAGGCGATGAAAGGAGATCGAAAAGCATGTATTGAGGCGGGGGCCAATGACTATTTGGCAAAACCCATTGAGACTGAAAAAATGCTCTCAATGATGCGCGTCTGGCTCTATCGTTGATTCACTCAAGCGCTGAAGAGCTGGAGCAGCTGGAAATTGAGCTGTTGTTAGAGGCGCTCTATCGTCGTTATGGTTATGACTTCCGCGACTATTTCTATGAGTCGGCACGGCGGCGGATATTACGGAGGATACAGCGCAATCAGCTGAAGTCGGTTGCAGCACTACAACATGCGATGCTGCATGATGAGACGGTGGCAGATGAACTGTTGAAAGACCTATCGATTAACGTCACCGAAATGTTTCGAGATGCCGGTTTCTACCAGACTTTGCGTGAGCAGGTACTGCCACAACTCTCTACAGAAGAACACCTGAAGATTTGGCACGCAGGCTGCTCCAGTGGCGAAGAGGTCTACTCTATGGCGATCCTGTTGACAGAGCTGGAACTCTATTCGTATAGCCGTCTGTATGCTACCGACTTTAATGTGGCGATACTGGAACGGGCAATGGAAGGTATTTGCCCTCTGGGTGAGATGAGCCGCAATATCAGCAACTATCAGAGTGCCGGAGGTCGGGGCGACTTTTCGGACTATTACCATGCGCGTTATGAACATGCGGTAATGTCCAATGGGTTGAAAAAGAATATTGTGTTTTCCGAGCATGATTTAGCGGTTCATGACTCTTTTGGAGAGATGAACATGATTGTCTGTCGTAATGTGATGATCTACTTTAATCAGAACCTGAAAGATCGTGTCTTCCAGCTCTTTTCGGAGAGCCTTAATGAGGGGGGGATTCTCTGTCTGGGTAGCCATGAATCTCTACAGTCGAACGTGCTCAATCAGCACTTTGAACCACTTCATTCAGAACAGCGGATCTACCGCAAAATAGGCTGATGGGAGTGGCTCGTAGAAAAATTAAGATGATTGTGGTGGGTACCTCAATTGGGGGGTTTCAGGCACTGAAGAAGATCTTCTCGCCTCTGCCGGTAGATTTCAATATTCCGGTGTTGGTGGTACGGCACCAAGCCTCCGATACCGATGATTATGTGATTGAGGCGTTAAACAGAGAGACACAGCTCCAGTTTAAGTTTGCTGAAGAGGGGGAGCGCCCTGATGCCGGCACGGTTTATCTGGCGCCACCCAATACCCATATGATGGTGGCTCGATCTGGGCGCATTCACCTCTCTTATGGTCAGCAGGTGAACCACTCGCGACCCTCGATTGACCCGCTATTTATTTCGGCGGCCAAGCTCTATGGGGAGTCTCTATTGGCTGTGGTGCTGACGGGGGCAAACAGGGATGGTATTGATGGACTGAAGGTGGTTAAGCAGAATGGAGGGACGGTATTGGTGCAGGACCCTGAATCGGCTGAGGCAGATATACTGCCGAGTGCTGCTATTGCTGCGGTAGAGGTGGACTATCTGGTCTGGCTGGATCAGATTGGTAGCTTTCTCTGGGAGGTGAACCGTTAATTACCTCTTTAGCATAAACTCCACACGTCGGTTTTTTGCACGGTTGGTGGCGTTATTGTTTTTACTGATGGGGATCAGGTCGGCATATCCTGTAGCGGTAAGGCGCATAGGGTCGACCCCTTGATCAATCAGGTAACGTAACAGATTGGTTGCACGGATGGATGAGAGCTCCCAGTTAGAGGGGAACTGTTTGGTTTTGATCGGAATATTGTCGGTATGGCCTCGAATATTGATGCTGTATTCAGTATGAGGCTGGATCACTTTGATGATTTTATTGATGATATCGTTTGCACCGGCTGAGACCGCTGCTGCCCCGGACTTAAAGAGTAGCCCACTGCGGATTTTAATCATTACATAGCTCTTGTCTGAATCGGTGGTGGCGGTGACATAGTAGCGTAGCTTCTGAGTCTTGATCCCCTTGCGCACCTGTTCCAGCAGTTTTGTGATCTCCTGCTGTTCATCGCGAAAGCGGGTAAAGCTGGTGTAGGCTCCGTCACTCTTATAGGTCTTGTAATCCTCAAGAATCACTGACTCCATAGTGGGGACTTCAATGCGTCGGGACAGTTTTTCCTCGGTAGCAAAATGACCAAAGAAGAGTGAATTGAACTTTTTTACATTGAAGTCAGAGAGTGTCTGCAGCATCACAAATAGCACCAACAGAACAGTAATCAGATCGGCGTAGGTGAGAATCCAGCCACCGCTGACCGACTCCTGACTCTCTTCATCAGAGAGTATGTTGAGCAGGTCATCCTCATTAGGGGTATCATCAGACAGCTCTCGGAGTTGCAGCTTTTCCATTGGCTATTTTAGCTCGGGCATCTCGAATGGGCGACGTGAACCTAGTGGGATTAGAGCAATAGCCTGCTCATAGAGTGATAGAGGATGCTCTCCCCGTTTGATGCTCACGGCGCTGATATAGATGATCTCCAGATTGGTGACTGACTCCAGCGTTCGAGATTTGAGCTTACCTGCAATCGGGGTAAAGATCATGGTGGAGAGCACGGAGCCGTAGAAGGTGGTGGTCAAGGCTGTTGCCATAGAGGGGCCGACTTGGGAGGGGTCATCCATGGCGCTGAGCATCTGGATCAGGCCGATTAGGGTTCCGATCATCCCAAAGCCAGGAGCATACATACTCATCTTACGGAAGATATCCTCAGAGATCATGTTGCGTAGTTTGACTGAGCCAATTTCAGCGCGTAGTGCTGAACGGATGATGGACTCGTCGGTGTTTTCTGCGGTCAGCTCAATGGTCTTTTTTACAAACCAAGAGTCCTGGTCGGTGCGTAGCTTCTCGATCGCTGCATGGCCCTTGATCTGGGCGGTGCGGCTCAGTATCAACATATCATTCAGTACATCATTGGGGTTCTCCCGATGAGAGGTAAAGACCCGATGTACTGCGCGAAAGCCGATCATTACGTCGGTCAACTTGTAGTTGAGCAGGGTTGCAGAGAGCGTGCCGCCGATCACAATCATCATCCCGGGGGTGTTGATAAACTGATCGAGGTTACCCTCATAGACGATTGCACCCGTCACCATCCCGAGGCCTGATAGAAAACCGATTAAAGATCCAAAATCCATGTTTGTATCCTATCAGGTCTCGGCTGTGGTTGTATGCAGCTTTAAACCTCTAGATAGTCGAGAATACCCTCTGCAGCTTTGCGTCCGTCCCAGATGGCAGAGACCACCAGATTGGAGCCGCGTACCATATCTCCACCCGCAAAGACTTTGGGGTTGGAGGTCTGTTTCATGAAGGTCTGCTCTTCCGCAGCGACAACACGGCTACGTCCATCGGTCTCAATATTATGCTTAGCGACCCACTCTGGTGGGTTGGGCTGGAAACCAAAGGCGATAATCACCGCATCGGCAGGGATAATCTCTTCACTGCCTGGGATCGGTTCAGGACGGCGACGACCATTCTCATCGGCTTCGCCAAGCTGGGTAGAGATCACCTTCAGCCCCTCCACTTTGCCCTCTCCAACGATCTCAATGGGCTGCGTATTGAAGCGGAACTGAACACCCTCTTCCTTAGCGTTGGCGACCTCCTTCTTCGATCCCGGCATATTGGCCTCATCACGACGGTAGGAGCAGGTGACGTTTGCGGCATTCTGGCGGATAGAGGTACGGTTGCAGTCCATCGCAGTGTCCCCCCCTCCGAGAACCACCACCTTCTGGCCCCCCATATCGACAAAATCAGCGGCATCCTTTTCGTAACCGTTACAGCGGTTGACGTTGGAGATGAGGAAGTCGAGAGCAGCGTGTACCCCGGGCAGTTCCTCACCGGGGATGCCAGCACTCATGTACTTATAGGTGCCCATGCCGAGGAATACGGCATCATACTCGGACTCAAGCTGCTCGAAGCTGATCTCTTTGCCGATCTCGGTGTTGAGGCGGAACTCAACCCCCATCTCCTCCATGATTGCGCGGCGCTTACGCACCACATCCTTCTCTAACTTGAACTCAGGGATACCGAAGGTGAGCAGGCCACCGATCTCTGGGTGGCGATCAAACACCACACACTCCACACCATTGCGTGTCAATACATCAGCACAGCCCAGTCCAGCAGGGCCAGCACCGACAATAGCAACGCGCTTACCGGTCGGTTCAGCGGTTGACATGTCAGGTCTCCACCCTTGTGCAAAGGCGGTATCGGAGATGTACTTCTCGATGGCGCCGATAGTAACGGCTCCAAAATCCTCATTCAGGGTACAGGCGCCTTCACAGAGGCGATCCTGAGGGCAGACTCGACCACACATCTCCGGTAGGGAGTTGGTGCGGTGAGAGAGCTCTGCAGCCTTCTCTACCTCACCCTCTGCCACCAGCTTGAGCCAGTGGGGGATGTGGTTGTGTACTGGGCACTTCCAAGAGCAGTAAGGGTTGCCGCAAGAGAGACAACGGTCTGCCTGTGTGGCGGCCTGCTGCTCATTAAAACCGGCATAGATCTCTTTGTACTCTTTGCTACGCTCAGTAGCCGAGGTCTTGCTGGGATCGGTGCGGGAGACTTCGATAAATTGATAGATGTTACCCATTACGCTGCCTCCTTCTGCATGCTCAGCAGTGAATCCAGTTCCAATGCCTTCGGTTTTACCAGCCAGAACATCGGTACAAAGTCATCCCAGTCATCGAGAATGCGTTGCCCCCATGTGCTTCCGGTCTCAGTTACAAACGTCTCAATGGTGCTGCGCAGGTGGAGGCGGTGTCCATCCATCATCTCTGGGGTGATACGGTGGATGTCCACCATCTCATGGTTGTAGCGGTCTACAAAACCGTTATCCATATCGAGGATGTAGGCGAAGCCTCCGGTCATTGCGGCACCGAAGTTGACTCCGGTAGGGCCGAGCACGGTGACTTGGCCGCCGGTCATATATTCACAGCCGTGGTCACCCAGCCCCTCTACTACAGCGCGTGCGCCAGAGTTACGCACTCCGAAGCGTTCGCCTGCAGTGCCTGCGGCAAATAGAGCGCCTCCGGTAGCACCATACAGGCAGGTGTTCCCCATGATTGGCGTCTCGTGGCTATTGAAGAGGCTCCCTTTGGGTGGGAATAGTGTCAGCTTACCGCCCGCCATGCCCTTGCCTACGTAGTCGTTGGCGTCCCCTTCTAGTGTCATGTTCAGGCCGCCGGCATTCCATACCCCGAAGCTCTGGCCGCTGGTGCCGGTTAGCTTGAGCTCAATCGGGTTGTTGTTCATGCCGTGGTTACCGTGACGCTTGGCGATCTCGCCGGAGAGGCGAGCACCAATCGAGCGATCCGTATTGCGTACCTTGTAGCTAAAGTTGCCGCCAGCCTGTGACTCAATGGCACTTAGAGTATCGGTCACCATCTGCTCTGCCAACTCACCCTTGTCGAATGGGGTATTGTTGGGTGCAGTACAGATTTGTGGTTTGTCAGCCAGTAGCTCATTGGCCTTCTTGTTGAGTAGTGGACTCAGGTCCAGATGCTGCTGCTTATCGGTGTTACCCTCAATGATGTCGAGCAGATCGGTGCGACCCACCAGCTCATCCATGGTGCGTACACCCAGCTTGGCCATCCACTCCCGCGCCTCTTCAGAGATGAAGCGGAACATATTAATCACCATCTCTGGCATGCCGATAAAGAACTCGGAGCGCAGACGCTCATCTTGAGTTGCAATACCTACCGCACAGTTGTTGAGGTGACAGACTCTGAGGTACTTACAACCCAGAGCAACCATGGGGGCGGTACCAAAGCCGAAGGTTTCAGCGCCAAGAATGGCCGCCTTTACCACATCAAGGCCGGTCTTTAGGCCACCATCGGTCTGTAGACGTACCTTGTCGCGCAGATCATTGGCGCGCAGAATCTGATGGGTCTCAGAGAGCCCCAGCTCCCATGGAGAGCCTGCGTATTTGACTGAGGTGAGTGGGCTTGCACCGGTGCCGCCATCGTGACCCGCAATGGTGATCAGGTCAGCATAGGCCTTAGCTACGCCAGCAGCGATGGTGCCGACCCCCGCCTCGGATACCAGTTTCACAGAGACCAGTGCCTTTGGGTTGACCTGCTTGAGGTCGTAGATCAGCTGTGCCAGATCCTCAATCGAGTAGATGTCGTGGTGTGGCGGTGGTGAGATCAGCGTAGTGCCGGGGTTACAGTTACGCAGGCGTGCAATCAGTGCATTCACCTTCTGTCCGGGGAGCTGTCCGCCCTCACCAGGTTTTGCACCCTGTGCAACCTTGATCTGTAGCACCTCTGCACTACTCAAATAGTGTGGGGTTACACCAAAGCGACCAGAGGCGATCTGCTTGATCTTTGATACCTTGTTGGTGCCGTAGCGTACGGGATCTTCACCCCCCTCACCGGAGTTGGAGCGGCCACCGATGGTGTTCATCGCAACTGCCAACGCTTCATGTGCCTCAGGGGAGAGCGCGCCAAGGGACATCGCTGCAGTATCAAAGCGCTGCGCAATCCCCTCCCACGTCTCCACCTCTTCTAGAGGAACCGCTGTTTGTGTATCACTAAGCTTGAGCATGTCGCGCAGGGTAGCAGTAGGGCGCTCATTGACATGGTCGGCATAGACCATGTAGTCCGTCTTATCGCCACTGCGTACAGCTTTCTGCAGGCTTTTGACTACGTCGGGGTTGTAGGCGTGGTATTCACCGCCATGCATAAACTTGAGTGTGCCGCCCTGTTCCACAGGTTTGCGACGGTTCCAAGCCCCTTTGGCGATACTCTTCTGCTCCGCCTCCAGATCCTCAAAGCGGGCGCCTTGAATGCGGCAAGTGGTACCTCGGAAGCAGAGATTGACCACGTCTTGGGATAGGCCAACGGCCTCAAACAGCTGAGCACCACGATAACTGGTGATGGTGGAGATTCCCATTTTAGAGAGAATCTTCAGCAGCCCCTTGTTGATCCCCTTGCGGTAGTTACTGCTGGCCTTATGGAAGGTGATCTCTTGAATGTCGCCTGTATCGACGAGGTCACGGATGATCTCATAACCGAGCCAAGGGTAGACGGCGCTGGCACCGTAGCCGATCAGCGTAGCAAACTGGTGTGGATCGCGGGCGGTTCCGGTTTCAGCCACGATATTGGCATCGCAACGCAGTCCGGTCTGTACCAGATGGTGGTGAACTGCACCCGTGGCAAGCAGGGCGTGAATCACACTCTTCTCTGCAGAGAGGTTGCGATCGCTCAGTACGATGATGGTTTTACCACCGCGTACTGCACGCTCCGCTTGATCACAGATCCCCTCAATCGCCTGTTCCAGAGTGCCGTCGGTGTATCCCAAATCAATGGTGATAGCGGCATAGGCGCTGTCACTGTGGGTAACCAGTAGGCGGAATTTGGTCTTGGAGAGGATGGGGGAGTCGACCACCAGTCGGTGTGCATGGACCTCAGCCTCTTCAAAGATGTTGAGCTCACGACCAAAGCAGGTCTCCAGTGACATGACAATCTGCTCACGCAGTGGGTCGATCGGAGGATTGGTGACCTGTGCAAACTGTTGACGGAAGTAGTCGTATGGTGAGCGGTTGCGTTGAGACAGCACCGAGATCGGGGTGTCATCGCCCATTGCACCGATGGCCTCTTGTCCAGCGGAGGCGAGTACCTTGACTACTTCCTGACGCTCCTCAGAGGAGACCTGAAACAGTTTTTGTGCAGTTTGGAATAGCTCTGGATCAACATCATTCAGCAGATCTTCCTGTCCATGAATGGTGGTGGCGAGGCGCTCGGTATGTTCACGCAGCCACTGTTTGTAGGGTTGGCGGGTTTTCAGGTCATCATCAATCATGCCGGGGAGTAGTAGCTCTCCGGTGGTGGTGTCAACGGCAATCATCTGACCAGGGCCGAGTCGACCCTTCTGTACTACATCAGCAGGGTCATACTCATACACCCCAATCTCGGAGGCGAGAGTGATGTGCCGATCTTTGGTGATGACATAGCGGGCTGGGCGCAGGCCGTTACGGTCCATGGCGCAGGCCGCATAACGACCATCGGTGAGTACGATACCGGCGGGGCCATCCCATGGCTCCATATGCATCGAGTTATATTCGTGGAAGGCGCGCAGGTTGGGGTCCATCTGCTCAATGTTCTGCCATGCAGGGGGTACCAGCATACGCATTGCACGGAAGATATCCATGCCACCCATCATCAGTGCTTCGAGCATATTGTCGAGACTGTTAGAGTCGGAACCGGTCATTGAGACCAGTGGACGTACGGCATCCATATCAGGGATCAGTGGGGTCTCAAACTTCATCGCACGGGCGACCGACCAGTTGCGGTTGCCCTGCACGGTGTTGATCTCACCGTTGTGAGCCAGCTGGCGGAATGGCTGAGCCAGACGCCACTGTGGCAGGGTGTTGGTAGCAAAGCGCTGGTGGTAGACACACAACGCAGATTCAAAGCGCTCATCTTCCAAATCTTTATAGAAGACCGGGAGGAACTCTGGCATCACCAACCCTTTATAGGAGATGACACGGGCAGAGAGGCTGGGGACGTAGAAGGTCTCATCCTCAGGCTCAATGGTTTTCTCAGTCTGGCGGCGGGCGATAAACAGTGCGCGTTCCAGATGGGCCTCATCCATATCGGCGGGGGCGTTAACGAAGATCTGTTCAATCTGCGGCTGAATGGTCAGCGCATGTTCACCACAGGCGTTGGCTGCGTCGACTGGCACTTCGCGCCAGCCCAATACCTCAAGCCCCTGTGCAGTGAGGTTGCTCTCCAGAGATTCACGCGCCTTGCTGGCTTTGTCGCTGTCCTGATTGAGGAAGATCATCCCAACGGCGTGGTTCTCTGCCAGGGTAAAACCTTGCTCTGCAGCGATGGCCTGCATAAAGCCCTTGGGCTGTTTCATCAGCAGTCCGCAACCATCCCCTGATTTACCATCGGCAGCGATGGCACCACGGTGGGTCATGCGGTTGAGGGATTCAATGGCGGTCTGTACCAGCCCGTTGCTGGGGTTGCCATCCATATGGGCAATGAGCCCGAATCCACAGTTGTCGCGCTCAAACTCCGGGCGATACAACGGGCCAAAATCGTGTTGCTTTCCAGCAGAAGGGGCAGTGTCTTGTGCAGATCTATTCATAATATTCGACTATTCAGTGAATAGGAGAGGATTCTCCCGTTCAAAAAAGGGCCGAGAATTATAGAACAGGGCGCAGTTTGGATCAATCAATGGAGATCAATCACAGAAGTGTAAGGCGTTGTGTGTCTAAACGGATGTTTAGAGTAGGGTTCAGATCTGCCCTTTGTAGGCCATATCTTCGACCAAGATATGCTGCTCCCACCACTCCAGCATATAGGCGATAATGTCATCTCTGCGGAGTGTTTCTGAATGGAGGATAAACTCATCCATTTTGTCGAGATATTGGTGGTGGCTATCGTACTGTTCGTTCAGTCCTGAGAACTCAATCTCTTCTAGAAGAGATTCCTCATACTTGAAGTGCTCTTTAGCGTACCGTACTAGTTTGATGAGGTCATTTCCATTTTCAAGGTTGAAACCACCGGCTTTAGCCGGTCAGCTTTAGCTCAAGTTGCTGTTTGACGATGTTAATGATCTGCACAGTGAGAAATTGGTTGTACAGCAATGCGCGGGGAGCGAAGCGGGTGGACTTTAGTCCACTGCGACCCGTGCGAACCCACCTACTTTAGTAGGTGGTTGTTTAGTGAGGATATCCCCAGGTTGGTCAAGTTGATCGACCAACTCATTGATGATCTCTACCAGCTGTTGATGTTGCTGGTCGATATCGGTATGGCCGAGATCATACTGATGGCTTGCCCAATTAATTTTTTGCATAGGATAGCATTGTACTGTACTAGCTTATCCTTGTTTAGACAAACCACCCGTTAGAAGCGGGTGATTTGTCTGTGATACTGAAACCGATTGTTATAGTGTTTTCAGTGCAGCTTCATAATCAGGCTCATCGGCAATCTCGGGAACCAGCTGGTTGTAGATTACCTTGTTGCACGAAGCCGCTAACGCGGAGAAACAACCACAGCCACAACAGCAGCTCCTCAATCATTCAGTGCAACCTCATACCCACAGTTTTCACTAAAGGATAAAGTCGTAGTTTCTATCAACAACC
>Ga0209045_1000936_pt1 | contig 30241 bp, 30 predicted proteins | sample SaaInlLV_10m_DNA_4_FD_184664 | JGI IMG/M metagenome (GOLD analysis project Ga0209045, IMG submission 184664) | Marine microbial communities from expanding oxygen minimum zones in the Saanich Inlet - Saanich Inlet SI072_LV_200m_DNA (SPAdes) (version 2) | ecosystem: Environmental > Aquatic >...
CAGAAATCATTCGAACAACATCTTCATTCAATCCTTTTGGAGCAATTTCTTGTTCCACATCGGTTGTAAAACCATATTTATATTTTTCTTCAGTTACTGAAGTCAATAACTTTTCGCTTTCGTCCATTTTGCAAAATTATTCAGGATAGCCTGAAATATTAATAAAAACGCCTTTTTTGGAGGTTTTTCCTTGCTTCAAAATCCAAGCCAATTTAGACTTATTCTAACTTATTCTGAAATCAGCTGACTAATTTTAAAATCGACAAAAATTTTGGCAGAAAAACTTGATCTTTGGCAGATGAAGTGGATCGCTAAAGCAGTTGTGCAGAAGGCAATTTCTTTTTTACCTTTTAAGCATCATGTCAACTACCTGTTTCAAAAGCATATTACCAAAGGTGTGTTATTAACAGATTCTTATTTTAATGCCAAATTTGAGCATTTTAATTCTCATATAAAGTACTTTCAAAAATATAGCAAGCAATCTTTCCCTGAGACAGTACTTGAGTTAGGAACAGGTTGGTACCCAATTATTCCGCTGTCCTTTTTTCTATTGGGATCAAAAGTAATTTATACGGTGGATATATCCAGCTTGCTCAAACCAGAGCATTTGTTGGCAACCATAAAAATGTTTCTGGCTTATATAGATAAGAATCCCACTAATGAGTTTGATAAAAATAGAATTCAAGTTTTGGAGGATATTGTTAGTAAAGAACAACTTCACAGTCTGGACGAATTACTTTCGTTGTTACACATTACTTATGAGGTAAGAGATGCAAGTGATTTACCGATGAAGGATAATGCAATAGATTTTATTGTCTCAAATAATACTTTTGAGCACATACATGAGCAGGCACTTGTAGGCATATTGTCCGAGTTTAATCGCATAAAGAAGAAGGATGGCTTGATGAGCCATTTTATTGATATGTCGGATCACTTTGCACATTTTGATTCGAAAATCACCATTTTTAACTTCCTGAAGTTCTCGGGTTTTTCATGGAAATTAATCGACAATTCTGTTCAACCACAGAATCGATTAAGAATTGTAGAATTTCGTAAAATGTATGCTGATTTGGAAATAGAAATCATTCTTGAAGAAAACAATGTTGGCCGTGAGTCGGATCTTGAAAGTATTACCTTATCCAAAAAATACCAGACAATGGATCAATCAGATGTATTGGTTTCGCATTCCTATCTGATTTCAAAATAAAAGCTAAATTATTCGATAACAATTATTTTTTGCATAGCTGATTTTTTACCCTCAACCCTTAATATGCAAAAATAAGTGCCCGGAATTTTTAAATCTTGTTGGCTTATTTGAGTGAAATTAATTTGGGCATCTAAAACCTCAGTGTAAACCAATGAACCAATGGAATTATATACGGCAATACTGGAATTAACATTCTCAGGTATTTTATAGAATATATTAAACCCATTGTATGTAGGATTTGGATAAACTTCAAATTCAGGCTTAACAGCAGCAGGAAAAGGTCCATCAAATGCACAGTACCGATAACTTCTTGTTTCACTAAGCCAGCCTTTGAACCCTAATTGAAAATTTGTGTCTGTTTTTTCGTTTTCATTAGGAAACCTATTGACAATTGCATTCTTATTTAAATCAAATACCAAAATCGCATTTTTATCTGCTGCTTGTGCGTTTAAAAGTATCATCAAATCATAGGGTTCCTCAGTTAAATAATAAGATTGATTCATAACTTCTCCAAAAAGCATTCTATCATTTCCACTGAGGAAGTTTGAAAAAACTGGCTGATCAATGTTTAACGTTTTTATTTTTTGTCCATCAGTCAAATCCATAATATAAATACTACCGTAATTATCAGGCTCTGCATCGAAATTGACAAGAACTAATTCTTTTTTTTTGAGAGGCCCTATCTCCAATTTTCCATCAATATCGGCAAGAAATATCCGATCGCATTTGCCAAGCCAAGGTTCTAAGTTTGGATTACTGAAGTCATTAGAATTTTTTTTCAGCAATGTAGTTTCAGTATGTATGTCGAATACACATAAAATGTCGGATGCTTTATGGTTTGGATTAAAAAATACAATTTCTTCCCCAGCAACAGCATTTACATTTCCCATTAAAACTGTTGTATTTTGGTTTGAAAAAAACGTGTTGACGTCTAAAACCTGATTTGAAATTGTTTTAACAACAGAAGTATTCTTCTGAGATAAATCAAGAACAGCAATAACAGGATTATTCGAATTTCCATCGGTATTAATTAGGATCAGTTCATTCTTATCATCTCCATCATAATCCGCAATAAAAACAAGATCAGTCTCGTCAAAGAAATGATACATTGAACTTGGTAATTGTTTGAAATAAATCTGGGATTTAACGTGATCATCAATTAGATCGATAGCAATAATTGCAATTTCGTTTGACTTTTTTGATGTATTAATAATAACCAATTCTTCAATAATATTTGCATCAATATCACCCATAAACACTTTTGTGTATTCAAGTGATAGCTTGTTATTTATATTTGGATTTTCAATTGATGAAGTTCTAAATGTTTTTAAAACGGGGCCATTATTGTCATTTGGATTAATAACAATTGCTTGAGCAAATAGAGGTTGTTTTCGATTATCCAGTGATCTATCGACAAGGACAATTTCATCTCCTTGATTAGAAAGCGAAACATTAGCTGTAAAAAACAAATCATGATCATCCAAAAAACGATCGAATTTATTTGCTTTATGATTTATCCAATTATTCGTTTTGCCTGAAACACTAAGGTCATCAATTCGAAACGCACCCGATTGATTATTGCATTTGTTAAAGCATAGAAGTTGCTGGTTGTCGCTATCCAAATAATTAATCAGGCTTACTTTATCTTTTTCTGAACATTCACCATCACCATATCCTAAGTAGTATATTTTAAAAGCTATTTCCTGATCAAATGAAAGGTTTGGGATAAGTATGCACTCATTTTTGTATTTGTTTTTTGAACTTTTTTGTGATTTAATTTTAATAGAATTAATTTTTTCTCCTGAATTGCAATGGTAAAAATGGATATCATAAAGGCCTGCAGATTTAACTGGAATTTCCAGATTTAAACTTTTCACTGCAGATGGCCTAAACAAAGGGTCTAATGTTTTGAGATAGGGTCGATGATATTGATGCAGATTATTCCACCGATATTGGCTATTCAGTATATATCCATATAATTCTGTTTTTCCAATCAAGCTATAGCAAATTACTTGTTTTTCATCAGCATAATAGGGTTCAAATTGCTGATTTAATAAATCGATATCTTTCATAAAGGTTCTTATTCCTTTATAATGATGATACAAGTCTTTGGCATCGATATAACCAGCCCAATCCCATACTGCTGAACACATGAATGAACCTGAAAATGCAGATGACCATAATGCGTGCTGAAGCTGAAAACCATGTGGATCGTAATAGAAATCTCTAAACCACGGGTAAAAGCCAAATTCTTCAGCATAGGTGGGTTTGTTTGTTTTTATGAATTCTTTTGTCAAACTCGAAGATGCTTCTGGAAGGGAATTAGGTTGATAATCGCCTGTAGGATTTTGCAAATGTTCTGGATCTCCCCAATAATAACGATGATAGGTCGAGTAGTCGATTGAATTAAATGCCAATATTTCACCAGCATATCCATTGGTTAAATGCTCAGTATGAAGTGGCAGGTCACAAAAATCAAAAGTAATAAGGTGTTTATTGATATCAATTGATTTCATGTAGGAAGAAATATCCTGAGACCAGCTTTTAATATTTGATCTTACTTCTATTGCGAAATCAGATGTGTCCTTCCATGGGAAGGAACTAAACTCAGTGATATTAGTATTCCCTGAGAAAATTTGTTCGATTTCATTGTATAATTCAAAGGAAAGAATATTGGAAGCGTATCCCCATCTGGCCATGATATATCGTAGCCTTCTTTTAAAATAGTTTCGGGCTTGATTATTAGCTGTAACAGGAGCGAAAAAATCCAATGGGTGATTACATTGCCCATTCACCATGTTGAATTTTCGATTGTAAGGATTCAATCCCCAATATCCACTTAAACTGGTGGGCTGCAATAACACAAGCTCTAAATAAATGATGCTATTAGCATTAGTTGTTGAATCTTTATGCCCGTTATAACAATGCTCAATGATCCAATCCAGTTGCCAGGCATCTTCTAAAAACTGGGTATAATCTCCTAAATATTTTAATTGGTTAAAATCTCTCTGCTCAAGACTAAGTGCCCAATATGAATCAGTATAAACACGGATGAAATTTCCATTTCCTTTATTTCGTAAGTCATCAATGTATTGTTTGTATTCACAAGTTCCTCCAAAATAGGGATGTATGCCATTTTTAAAAGTAGATCCTCCAGAATTGAAGTAAAAAGCCATATTCTGACCTACTCCAAAAAATGGGTATCCATTATCAAACTGTAAATACAACCCATGTTTATTGTTGCCCGGATCAGTTGCCTGATAAAAATTACTAGTTCTGACAAATCCAGGATTTGATGAATTTGTGCATTTAAACCTGAAATCTGATTGAGACAAGGAGTCGGTTCCTAATTTATCTTTACAATAAACAATAAAAGTCCAGTCTCCTATTTCAGTTGGAGCAAACCTGATTTTCCATGAAAAGCCTTTTGATTTTAAAACTTCGGCAACTATGGATCGCTGAATTGATAATTCTGAAATTATTTCAGGATCATTTGAAATTAAAGTACTGATGGTTTGCAATGACTTAGAACCATCCGGCTTAAAGAGTAATGTTTTGTCCAAGCAAGTAGCATCATAGTCTTCGTAATAGAAACCATCAACTCTATATGTTTTGTTTGATGGAGAAATAAAAGTTGCGAAGAGATTGATGTCCTCATAATCAAAAGGATTTGTAAACTGGGCTGATAAGTCAATGCTTAATTCAATTTTTTCGTAAAGACCCACCAATTTATTCCCCAGACTATCAGTTTCTAAATTTATATGACAGTCATTAATAGATGGATTCTGGCAGAAAATCGATGAAGTTATCAGGTAAAAAAAGCAAAAGAGTACTATAGTTCTCATCTAAAAATTATTCTTTACCAAATATACATTAAACCTAAAACGTATACAATTCTGGTCTATCCATTTGTTTATGAAATGTATTCATAATTCTTATCTTCGTGGCTCATTGTAATATCTTTCAACACCTATGATTAAAAGATTATTTCTCATTTTTATACTTGTTAACCTGCTTATAAATCTGGTTTTATTTTCTTGTAAAAGAGATAAGCAATCAGAGGAAAAAGAGAAAACCCAGACACCTAGCACTACGCCCAAATTTCAACAATTAAAACTTAAATTAATTCGCGAAATACCTCATGCGGGAGATAAAAGATATACTCAGGGATTTGAGTTTTATAACGGCATATTATACGAAAGTACCGGCTTGGATAATCAATCATCTTTGAAGAAAATTGATCCAGCCACTGGTGAGCTATTGTTATCAAAGGATTTAAATAACTTTTTTGCAGAAGGAATTACCATTTATAATGGCTACATCACTTTAATTTCATACAGAGCAGGAAAAGCCTTTAGCTATCATCCTGAAGATTTATCTGAAAAAGGAATCGCTTTTGATTACGATACTGAAGGATGGGGATTAGCAAATAATGGTTCACAATACATCATGAGTGATGGTAGCGATAAAATATATTTTAGAAATCCATTTAGCTTTAAAGTTGAACGGACAATTAATGTAAAATATAAGGGACGACCAGTTCATTATGTAAATGAACTTGAATATGTGGATGGAAAAATTTATGCAAACATTTATGGGACAAAAAATATTCTGGTGATAAATGAAAATACAGGCAAAGTTGAAGCGGAAATTGATGCCTCCTCCATTCTGTGTTCGCATTTATCAGGAGCAAATCCAGAGGCTGTATTGAATGGCATTGCTTACAATCCTGAATCAAAAACCTTTTTTATTACGGGTAAAGAATGTCCTAATATTTACGAAGTAGTATTTGAGTAGTCAATTCTATGAAAACATTATCGATCATAATTCCAGCTTATAATGAGGAGAATACAATTCTGCTTATACTCAAAAAAATTAATGATGTCGAATTTCGATATGCCATTAATCAGGAAATAATTATCGTTGATGATTGTTCAACGGACAAGACAGCAGAGATTGCAAATCAATATATTGCAGAAAACACAAGTTCGTTGATAGCTTATTTTAAACAGGATTTTAATCAAGGTAAAGGTGCAGCCATTCATCGTGGAATTAAGGAGGCTAAGGGCGATTACATTCTGGTGCAAGATGCCGATTTAGAATACGATCCAAGAGAATACAATGATTTGTTGAAACCCATGATTGAAGCCAATGCAGATGTGGTTTATGGTTCACGTTTTATGGGAGGAAATCCACACAGGATTTTGTTTTTCTGGCATTCCATTGGCAATAAGTTCCTGACATTTATTTCCAATATGTTTACCAATCTGAATCTTACAGATATGGAAACATGTTATAAAATGTTCAAAGCAGAACATGTAAAATCTATTCAACTTAAAGAAAAACGATTTGGGTTTGAACCAGAAGTAACGGCAAAAATTTCGAGGATACCCAGTATTCGAATTTATGAAATTGGAATTTCTTATTATGGAAGAACCTATGAGGAAGGTAAGAAAATTAGTGCAAAAGATGGCTTCAGGGCTCTTTATTGCATTCTTAAATACAATATTTGGTCAAGGAAATAATAGAAATACCTAATAGCAAAAATCAATTTCCAAATAATAATCATTGATCAAAAGTCAAATGACAATTAGCCGCAATTTTCTATTATGAGTGCATACGAAATCAGCTCTGAGAAGTTTGGATTTTCGACATTTGAAATGGGAACTTGTTTGCTGTTTGTAATTGTAGGATTTGAGATATAAGCAAAAAACTTTCAACGTATATTTGATAAATGAAACAACGCTATTTCCTTAAAATATCATTTAACGGCAGCAATTATCATGGTTGGCAATTTCAACCTAAGCAAATAAGTGTTCAGCAAGTAATAAATGAACACATTAGTTTAATGCTTCGTGAAACGGTTACCAGCGTTGGATGTGGCAGAACAGATTCAGGTGTTCATGCAAAAAACTACATGCTGCATTTTAATACGACTAAAGTAGTCGATGCAGACTTTGGCTGGAAGTTGAACAATTTTCTTCCGAATGATATTGCTATTCAGGAGGTCTATTTTAATCCGGATAAAATTCATGCTCGCTGGGATGCTGGTTTTCGGGAGTATGAATATATTATTAGTAAAATTAAAGATCCTTTTCATATCAAACTGGTAGCAAATACCTTCGACAAGTTTGATATGGATCCTATGAACGAAGCTTGTAAAATACTAATGGAATATGATGATTTTGAATCGTTTAGCAAAGGGCATAATAGTCATCAGCATTATAAATGCAACTTAATGCATGCATTTTGGACTGAATCAAAAGATGCATTTCACTTTTCAATAAAGTCCAATCGATTTGTAAGATCAATGGTACGAATGATCGTAGGGACCATGGTTGATGTTGGAAGAGGCAGAACAAGTTTGAGTGACTTCAGAAATATTATTGAGGCAAAAGATCGGGCAAAAGCAGGTCGGGTTATGCCTGCGCATGGTTTGTATTTTATGGGAGCAGGTTTCCCCATGGACAAATTAATTAAAGTTAGCTAAGTAAATATTCAAATATCAAAATATTGTGCTGATAAGCACAAGAATAGTGCTTGGCTTCTGCTGTTGTTTTTATATTTTTGCAGTCTTGTAATTTCAATCAAACCAATAATTTTGAAACATGAGTGTATTAGTTAATAAAGATTCTAAAGTTCTTGTACAAGGATTTACTGGTGGAGAAGGTACATTCCACGCAACCCAAATGATTGAATACGGAACCAATGTTGTAGGTGGAGTAACTCCTGGCAAGGGGGGAAGCACTCATCTTGATCGTCCTGTTTTTAATACAGTAAAAGATGGTGTTGACACATGTGGAGCAAATGTTTCCGTTATTTTTGTTCCGGCTTCATTTGCTGCTGATGCAATTATGGAAGCTGCTGATGCCGGCATAAAGGTTATAGTGGCTATTACAGAAGGAATTCCAACGAAAGATATGATAACCGTCCGCGAGTATTTAAATGGTAAAGATGTGGTGTTGGTCGGTCCTAACTGCCCCGGAATAATTACTCCCGGAGAAGCAAAAGTGGGTATTATGCCTGGCTTCATTCACAAAAAGGGCAACGTAGGTATTATTTCCAGATCGGGTACATTGACCTATGAAGCAGTTAATCAGGTTAGTCGCGAAGGATTAGGCCAGTCGACATGTATTGGCATCGGAGGAGATCCAATTATTGGAACTACTACAAAAGAAGCAGTTCAAATGCTCATGGAAGACGAACAGACAGAAGGAATAATCATGATAGGCGAAATTGGCGGTACCATGGAAGCCGATGCTGCTTATTGGATTAAGGAAAACGGAACCAAACCTGTAGTTGGTTTTATTGCTGGTCAAACCGCACCGAAAGGAAGACGCATGGGACATGCTGGTGCAATTATTGGAGGAAAAGACGATACAGCTGCTGCAAAGATGAAAATCATGCAAGAATGTGGGATTCATGTAGTCGAATCTCCAGCTGATATTGGCCGCAAGATGGCGGCAGTACTTAAAAAGTAAATAATCAAAAAAGCAAATATCCTTTATGCAAATTAAGGAGGTAGTTAGCAAAAAAGACCGTCAGGACTTTCTTGATGTAGCACGCATTGTATATGATGATGATAATCATTGGGTGTGTCCATTGGACAATAACATTGATGAAATTTTTGATCCTGAAAAAAACATTTTTGCCAAAGAAGGCGATTATAATCGGTGGATACTTTTGGATGATAATCTTAATTTAATAGGAAGAGTAGCTGCATTTGTAAATAGGTCAAAAGCCCATGCTTATGAAATTCCAACTGGTGGCATTGGCTTTTTTGAATGCATAAATGATGAGAATGCAGCTTTCCTGCTGTTTGACCAATGCAAAAAATGGTTGATAGAAAAAAAAATGGAAGCCGCTCTTGGTCCTATCAATTTTGGAGAAAACGATAAATTTTGGGGTTTGTTGGTTGAAGGATTTGAAAATCCTGCTTTCGGAATGCAATATCATAAAACCTATTACAAGGCCTTTTTTGAGGCCTATGGATTTGAAGTTTTTTTCGAACAATTGACAAACCAATTATTGCTGAACAAACGCTATCCTGAACGTTTTTATAAAATTGCCGAATGGATACTAAAAAAGCCTGGTTATACCTTCAAGCCTTTTTCTTATAAAAACAAAAACCAATTTCTAAATGATTTTGTAGAGATCTATAATGATGCCTGGTTGGATCATGACAATTTTTCTCCTATGAAATACGAGGAAATCGAAAATCAAATTAAGGAAGCAAAGCCATTTTTGGTTGAAGATTTTGTTTGGTTTGCCTATTTTGAAAAAGAACCTATTGGGCTGGTTGTTATGATGCCTGATATTAATCCCATTATTAAAAGATTTAATGGGAAATTGAATCTAATTAATAAGCTGCGTTTTCTTTATTTAGCCAAAAGGCGATTGTTTACACGCGCCAGAATGGTTGTTATGGGCGTGAAGAGAAAATACCAAAATAAGGGAATTGAATCTGGCTTTTTCTGGCACATGGAAAAAGTAATGGAAAAATATCCTGAATACAAAGAAGTTGAGTTATCCTGGGTGGGTGACTTTAATCCTAAAATGCTGGCTCTTCATAAAGCTTTGGGAGGAACACCTTCCAAAAAGCATATTACGTATAAACTTAAGTTTTAAATGACGTCATAGAATATCTGTTTATTTATCAACTGTTTCTCTCAATGAGGGCACTGTTGCAAAATCTCTCAGATCTCAGAGTCACACAGCGAATTATATCATTTTCACTTATTCTTATTAAGTGGAGACTCTGAGTGGACAAAAATCTCATCACATTTCATATTAATTTGTGCAACTTAGAATAAATAATTGTAGACTCTGAGCGGACAGTAATTGTAGGTCCGATTTGCAATCGGACACACATAATGTTGATAAACCGAATACAATTCGGTTCTACATTAGTGGTAGAGGATATTGATGCTTCTGCTTTAATAGTTTTTAATTCTCAGAGTCACACATCGAATTATGTCAGTATCTGCAAGTTTTTTTATGTGGATGCTCTGAGCGGACCAAATTATTGTTCCAGATTAGGTACTCCAATGTTGTGTTTACTAATTATCACTTGTTATTCGATCTCTTAGCTATTATATTTGAGATATGAATTTTTTTTTCATCATTCTTACTTTGCAAATCTCGTTTTTATCTTTTGGACAAATTGATAAAACAAATACTAGATTTGAAATAAGCTTTATTGATACAAGCTTAGGATCATTTTATTCTAGTTCTGCAACTCCTCCAGAGTTTTATGGAGGTGTTGATAGTTTATTTGCGTTTGCACAACGAACTATCTATTATCCGGAGTTGGGAATACGTGATAGTATTACTGGAAGACTAGTACTATACTTTGAGATTGACTCTTCAGGTCATGTCATGAATGATTCGATTAAGGAAAGTTTGAGAGAAGATTTTGATCAAATCTGTTTGGACATGATGAAACAAATGCCCAGATGGAAGCCTGCTACCATTAGTGGAAAACCAGAAGCTGTTTGTGTATTATGGCCTATCAGATTTACTTTATCCACTAAAAATGAAGAGTTGGATTGATTGTTTTATCTCATAGTCAAACTATACTGTCTCGTCAGTGTCTCTTAACAAGGACACTGATGCAATAGCTCTCAAGTCAAATCACTCTGATATCTGTTTTGTCCCAACATGTCTTTCGAAGATGACACTTTAGTTCTCAAATCTCAGAGTCACATATCGAATTATATCAATTTTACTTATTCTTAATTAGTGGAGACTCTGAGTAGACGAAAATCTCATCACATTTCATATTAATTTGTGCAACCTAGAATCAATAATTGTAGACTCTGAGCGGACAGTAATTGTAGGTCCGATTTGCAATCGGACACACATAATGCTGATAAACCGAATACAATTCGGTTCTACATTAGTGTAGAGGATACTGATGCTAGTTTTTAATTCTCAGAGTCACACATCGAATTATATCATTTTCACTTATTCTTATTAAGTGGAGACTCTGAGCGGACGAAAGTACAAACAAAAAGCCCCTTGAATTAAATCAAGAGGCTTCCAAAATAGATAATTGTGTTTTAGGCCCTTATAGAAGCAATATCTGCTATAGCTTCAATAGCTAAATCAATATGTGCTTCCGTATTAAATGGTCCAATACTTAAGCGTACAGTTCCATGCATGTTGATGGTGCCAATACCCTCATGTACTTTTGGTGCACATTGCAAACCTGTACGGCAGGCAATATCGTAGTCTACATCCAGCATGGTTCCAACATCGCCAGCTTCAAATCCACCAACATTTAAACTTAAAACTGGATTCTGGTTTTCAATGCTATCGGCACAATAGGTTGTTACATTATCAATTGCCTGTACTCCTTTTCGTAGTTTATCCCAAAGAAGCATTTCTTGTTTATGGATATTTTCAATTCCTTGTTCTTGAATCCATTTAACACCTGCATTTAGCCCGGCAACTCCAACTAAATTAAGTGTTCCGCATTCTAAAACATATGGATATTCAGTAAGGTGTGTTTTAACTGCAGAGCGTACTCCTGTACCACCAAAGCGGGTGCCTTTTACAGGAACACCTGGCATTACATAAGATCCACCAATGCCCGTTGGACCCATCAGGCATTTATGTCCTGTAAAAATATACACATCAATACCCATAGCTTGCATATCGATTTCAACAGCACCAGCACTTTGGCTTCCGTCAACAACAAAAATTACACCTGCTTCTTTGCAGATTTTGCCAATTTCAGCAACTGGTTGAATGGTTCCGATTATATTTGAGCAATGGTTAACCACTACCATTTTGGTATTTTTCTTAATCGCTTTTTTGATGTCATCAGGATTCACATATCCATACTTATCAAACGGAATATAATCCACTTCTGCAGTTCCGTCCATCTCCAAATGATAAAGAGGTCGCAAAACAGAATTATGTTCCAAACAAGTACTGATAATATGATCTCCTTTTTCGGCCAAACCTTGCAAAATCATGTTCAGTGTATCTGATGCATTGTAACTAAAAGTTAGTCTGTTTGGATCTCCATCTCCATGAAAAAGCTCAGTAAGCATTTTGCGTGTTCCGAAAACCACTTCTTCAGTTTCGATAGCAGCATCAAATCCTGACCGACCCGGACTTACTCCATGATTGCGATAAAAACTGTCCATAAACTGATAAACAGCTTCGGGTTTAGGAAAAGAAGTTGCTGAATTGTCTAAATAGATTAAATTACTCATGTGTTTTGATTAATCTCCAAGGAGGCGTTTATTAATTCTTTTTTATCCAATACAATAGCATCGGCAACAATTTCAGCCATTGTCATTATTTTTACATTTAGTTTATAAAATGCATTCAACTGTATAAGCTGGTCGACACAATTATGACAAGGAGTTATAACTACTTTAGCTCCAGTTGCTTTAATTTGATCTGCCTTAATCTTGCCAATTCCCAAACGTCTATCGTTATACTCACCCATGGATAGCTGTCCACCACCACCACCGCAGCAATAGTTGTCATAGCCATAAGGCTTCATTTCTACAAAATCAATGCAGGTAGCATTAACAATAAAACGTTGTTCTTCGAAAATACCACCATTTCGAACCAGATTACATGGATCGTGAATAGTTACCCGCTCGCTATTTAATTTAGGATTAACAATAATTCTTTTTTCTCGGATATATTTTGCCATCAGCTCAACAGAAGAAAATATATCAAAATCATATTCTTTCTTGAGGTAGTTAGGTGCCTCCCATCTGTTGGCTCTATTTCCATGACCACATTCTGCTAGAATCAAATCTTTAGCATTGAGGTTTTTTACCTCATCATACATCCGTTGAGAAATGATTTCGGCTTCTGCATTATTGCATGAAAAGAATGCATAATTGGTAATATCGTACATTTTTGTCGACAAAGTCCAACTTTCTTTAGCAGCATAAAATACTTTTGCCATGGCAGATATCGACAATGGGAAAAATTTTGGTTCACGAGGGTTTAGGGTGTACAGTATATTCTTATCCTTTTCGTTCAAAGGAATTTTTGCCTCATCATCCTCAACTTCCATTTGCAGATCTTCTTCCAACCATTCAATGGTTTCAACCAATTCATCAGTTGGTATTCCCATGTTATTTCCTGTCGTAATCGCAGTATCAACAGTTTTTTGTAAAGAAGCAGGGGTAAGTCCCATTTCTGTTAGCATTTCCCTCCCTTTACGAATTACATAGGCTATGTCAACACCAATGGAACAATGCGAAACACAACGTCCGCACATCGTACAACCTCCAAATAAAGAGTCGACCATCTCTAAAACCACCTTGTCATCAAGCTTTTTTGCATTGGATAAAAAGGGCGCGATTTTACCCATATTGCTATTATAGCGTTGATAAATTGAATTTACCAACTCAACTTTTTTCGCAGGAATAAATTTTGGATCTCCAAAAGCCTGATAATAAATGCAACTTTCAGCACACAACCCACAATGAACACAAGAGTTCAAATGAGTATAAAGCTTCCCATCTTCCTGTTTGGACAGTACCTCCAAGCCTTTGGTGATTTGTTCTTTCGTTAGTTTTTCCATTAGTTCGAAGCTTTTTTGGGTGGCCAAATATTTCTCCGTCCGTAAAAGAATCCGAGATGATAGCGTGCAGCAAAGAAAAATAAAGTGTGTTTTAGTTTACTGATAGGAATATAAAGTAAAAGTAAACCGGCCAACATGAAATACACATTATGCAAAGAGTTTGTGTAAATCATATATGCAGTAATAATGTGAAAACTGCTGACCAAAAAGTTTGCAATATAATCATCTGCATTTGTGAAAGCTTTCAGGTTTTTGCTAAACATACGTTTGACAAGAATTCCTAATCCACAAAGACATGTTATTACTAATAGAATTGGAATTATCATGCTAAAAACACCACGAATGTTTACCCCAAAAAGAACTAAAACAAAAAGGCCAAGACTCAGAAATGTTCCCATGTGATAAATCAAACCTGCAGTATACGTAGGTAAATGCAAAAACGCAGATTCTTTCTTTTTAGGACTCATTGCTCCTGTCAAAGAATATTTAATCCCATCAACCGGATTACCAGCAGGAGTTGAAAAATCTTTTGGGTTTCCAAGTTTCAGGATTTTGGCAAAATGCAGGATTAAGCCCAAACTACATAAAATGAGTGCTGCAATTGCAAACCATTGATACCATTCCATACAATTGGATTAAGTTAGATGAATTAAACGCAACCGTCTGGTTTAGGCAAACCTGCAACACGACATGCCCCACGCGCAGGGCCTAATGGAAATAATTCATAGATTTCCTTTAAACGAATACCTGTTTCTTTGCAAATAACCCTTACCATTGGAGCCATCCCTTTTTCTTCCCAGTTTGATCGGATGATTTTAACAATAGCCCAATGCTTATCACTCATCTCTTCAATACCATCGTATTTAGCTATTAAACGACCTACTTCATCATTCCATGAATGCGGATCAGTTAAAAATCCATCACCATCTACATCAAACGTTCTTCCTTCAATTTCTAAACTTGCCATAGAGTTTATTATAATTAGTTTTCTAATTCTTCATATTTATCAATGATTTCATCCGTACTTAAAACTGTGTCAGGCATGACAAAATCGGGACAAAAATTAATTGTGCTTTTAGTTATGTATCGTTTGCAATTTTCCCAGGAATTGTCTGTCTTTTTACAATAAGATTCAAGATAATTGGCAAACGTATTATTGTTAGCAACAAAGCCTTTAGTGTGGACTAGTTTACATGAACTGTAATTCGGACAATAGTATTCTTGCATAAGATATTCTTATGCGCGCAATATTATAAAAAAAATATAAATAATAGATTTTTTGTGAATTGTTTAACAGCAGCAAGAAATTCAGAGTTTGGTCAATTGTTCATCTCAAGCTTCTATATAGGTAATTCCATGATTTTGGAATTTCTTCAATTAGCAATTGCAATTAGCGGTTCTTCTCGGACAATGAGGAAGTAAGTTAATATCGTTAATTGAGTAATCTTTTTCCAAACAAGCTTCGGGATCACAACATGTATGACAAACTCGCTTATGGGCTTTGTAACTAATTAAGTCAACATCTGGTGAGAGAAAATCCTGCTTGATAGGTTCAGTTTTTAATAAGTCGGTGCTTAAATATTTTTTATTATCATCAGGAAAAACGGTCACAACAACTGAATCTTTGCCGAGTTTTTCCTGAATTATTAATGCGCCTAACAAATTTGCACCCGATGAAATTCCAACACCAATTCCCAATTGATTTGCTAATTTCTGAGCCATGATAATGGCATCACCATCATCAACACTAATTACTTCATCCAACTTGTTTAACTCAAGAATTGAAGGAATGAACTCATCTGAAATACCTTGGATTCTATGTTTTCCAACCTTATGGCCTGTGGTAAGGGTTGGTGAGTTGCTGGGTTCTAATGGATAAATTTTAATAGCGTTGTTTTGTTCTTTAAGATACTTTCCTGTACCCATAATAGTTCCACCTGTGCCAACACCAGCAATAAAAGCATCTGGGGTTAAACTTTGGAAACGTAATTGCCACCATATTTCAGGTCCTGTAGTATTGTAATGAGCCATACAATTATCCTCGTTTGAGAATTGATTTGGCAGAAAGGCATGTGTTTGTGTCTTGGCGAGTTCTTCCGACATGCGAATGCTTCCCTGAAATCCTCCTTGCTCTTTACTCACTAAATGTATTTCAGCGCCTAAACTTTTTATCAGATTAATTCGTTCAGGACTCATCCAATCAGGCATAAAAATAGTAACCTGATGCCCCAATGCTTTTCCTAATGCAGAAAATGAAATGCCGGTATTTCCGCTGGTGGCTTCAATAATATGACTTTCAGGAACAATTTCTTTGCGTTCAAATGCATTTTGAAGAATGGAAAATGCCATACGATCTTTAATACTCCCTGTCATATTCAAGTTTTCTGCTTTGGCATAAATATGCCTAACAGTTCCTTTATATTTAAACTTAATATCCAATAAGGGCGTATTACCCAATAAGCAGGCAAGTCCTTTTAACCGATTTTCATAATCATTCATATTGTCTATGGGCATAATGGCTAGTATAAAAACGAAAATAGGATTTATCCCTGTTCGGTGTGCAATGTGAATTGTATTAAAGCGAACTTATTGATTGATAGATGTCAATAACAAATATTTAGCGAAACATTAACCTGAACCATCCTGTTATTCGATTATCTAAAATAATTATTATAGTGAATACAATAAAAGTATTAATTTTACATTCTATTTATCAAAATAACATCATGAAAAATTTACTCTGTTTATTCTTGTCTTTATTCTTGAGCTTTGTTGCTTTTTCTCAAAATTCGGATGCTGCTGATGAATTACTAACTCAACTTTTGGATGCATTTGTTGAGGATTCAGATAATAGCTTTTCCTATGTGAAAGATAATCGAATTTTGGTTCAGGCAGATATGAAAAAGATAAAAATCAAGGAACATAAAATTGGAAATTATACCTTTATTATTGGCGAATTAAATGATATCGAAAAGAAATCTCCATATCTGGAAGTAACAAAAATCAAGGTGAATGGCGAAAACATTGAAGGAGAGCTAAAAGGGAGAAATGCTGCGAATATTCAATTCTCGATAAAAACCTCGAACACAGATAATAAGGCATTTAAAAAAACGGCTAAGGATGATTTTGATGAGTTTAAAATAATATTGAAGTATTTATTAGAGGTTGAAAAGACCAATAATGCTGTGAGGGTTCAAGATATCATCCAAAACGATACTGTTTATTTTGATATAGTTCAGGAAAACCATTGCCCAAAAACTATTGATTTTATGGGTTATAAAATATTACTGATCAATCCTACGGCTGATAATATGGAGAAATGCAACAATAAATACATCCAAGTTCTACAATATGAGGCAAATAAGAAAACAAAAAAAATCGAGCTTAGCTATAGATTAATCAATAATGATCACATGAATAGTGTAAACGTAATTTGTAATCCCTGCAGGAGCTTTTTTTAAAATGCTCAAGAAGGCAAAAATAGTTTTCGATTAATTAAAGCTGTTGTAGCATCACTCTCACTTCTTTCACTTTTTTTCTGTCAGAAGCCTCGATTTCAAAAAATAGGTTTTCATAAGTAGTCTTTTCTCCCTTAAGCGGTATTTTGCCAAGTAATTCAATCATCAAGCCGCCCAATGTTTCCACACCAATAGTATATTTTGCAAATTTATCATCTGGGAGATTTAATGCTTTATTGAATTCAGTGAGAGGTGTTTTTGCTTTAAAAATGTAGTTGAAATCATCAATTTTTTGAAAGAGCTTTTCTTCTGCTTCATCAAATTCATCGGTTATTTCACCAACAATTTCTTCCAATATGTCTTCCAGTGTTACAATACCAGAAAAACCACCATACTCATCAACTACAATGGCCATATGGACTTTTTTGGTTTGAAACTCCTTGAGTAAATCATCAATTTTTTTTGATTCTGGAACAAAATAGGCTTTACGAATTAATTTCTGCCATTCAAATTGCTTGTCCTGTCCAATATATTTCAACAAATCCTTGATATACAATATCCCAACAATTTTATCAGGACTTTCCTTGTAAACAGGAACGCGTGAAAATCTATTTTCATTTATTTCACTAACAATCTCTTCAAAAGTCATGCTTTGCTCAAAAGAGATAACATCCATTCGAGATGTCATAACCTGATTAACATAAACATTTCGGAAATTAATTATTCGTTTTAAAATGGTTTTGTCTTCAAGACTTTGATCGTGGCGGCTGGTAATATCAATAGCTTGTTTAAACTCTTCGGCCGAAACGTTGTGGTTTTTTTTCTTGATTCTTTTTTCAATAATCTTGGTTCCCTTAACCATGAAATATGAAATGGGATAAAGCAAGCGAACCAGGAATGTCATAGGAATAGCCATTCTTTTTGCGAACAGTAAATTGTTTTGGTTGGCATAAATTTTTGGTACCAATTCGCCAAAAATTACCAATAAGATGGTGATTGTGACTACTTCAATTAAAAATGCAATCAATTCTTTTCCTTCAAAATTCAAATACTTATTAAGCGTAATAGTGAAAAGAATAATGATAGAAATATTAATGAGGTTATTGGCAATTAGAATGGTTGCCAAAAGCTTTTTGGGTTTAGCTACTAAACGCACAATACTGAGATCGATGAAGTTTTTGCTTTTCGAAAGCTTTGCCAGACTTTTATCAGTAATGGAAAAGAAAGAGACTTCAGAACCTGAAATAATACCAGATGTAACAATGAGAAGTGCAAATAACAAAGAAAGAAGTATGAAGTTCAGATCTAAGTTTCTACTTAGAGAAATTAAAAATACCTGTAATAATTCCGAATACGGTTCAGGCTCTAGTGAGGATGTTTCCAAAATTGATTTTTCGTGTTAAACCTTAAAATGGTAAATCGTCAGCATCATTTGAGCTAACATCGGTATCTGGTGTTGAAGGAGTTGATTGATTGCTGTTATCATGCTGATTACCGCCACCAGCATTATCATCTCTTCGTCCTCCCAGCAAAACCAAATCATTTACGCGCACTTCTGTAATGTATTTTGTTACGCCATCTGATTCATAACTTCTTGATGTGAGTTTGCCTTCAATATAAATTTGAGATCCCTTTTTGACAAATTGTTCAACCACTTTTGTGAGATTTCCCCAAACAACCAGATTATGCCATTCGGTATTGGTTACTTTTTCACCCTCCCGATTCTTATATGTCTCACTGGTTGCCATAGAAAAGCTAGCTTTGGTTGTTCCGCTGTCAAAAGTTCTTAACTCTGGGTCTTTTCCGACATTTCCAACTAGAATAACTTTATTTACAGAGGCCATTTGCTTTAGATTTTAAGGTTTTAGAATTATTTCAAAGATAGAAAAACAGCCTGAATTTACTTAATAATTAATAATTTGATAAATATATTTATAATTTTGCTTGAATTGAAACTGAAAAATAAAAGCATGAGCTTGAAAGTGAGGTGTCAGGATTTAGGTCAGATTAAGTATGGGGATGCTTTGGCTATTCAGGAAGGTGTTTTTAATGATTACCTGGCAAGTAAAAGATCGGACAATACAAATTCAAAAATCGAATTAGATGGTCAGTTTTTTCTTTGTGAGCATAAACATGTAATTACTTTAGGGAAGAGTGGTGCTATTGAGAATCTTCTATTGAATAATGATGAACTCAAACACAAAGGTGTTGAGTTTTTTCATGCAAGCAGAGGAGGAGATATCACCTATCATGGTCCGGGGCAAATTGTTGGATATCCTATTCTAGACCTCAACCGTTTTGGACTAACAGTTAAAGAATATGTCAATTTGCTTGAAGAAATGATTATTTATACTTTAAGAGATTATGATATTGATGCAGGTAGAATTAATGGGATGACGGGCGTATGGCTGGACTACAGCAATCTTAAATTTGCTCGAAAAATTTGCGCGATAGGAGTTAAGGTTAGCAGATGGATTAGTATGCATGGTTTTGCCTTTAATATTCAAACCGACCTGAGCTATTTCAATACCATAGTGCCATGTGGAATAAAGGACAATGCTGTTACCTCATTGTCGAAGGAGTTAGGCTATTCGGTTGATTTAAACGAAGTAAAAGAGAAATTGAAGGTGCATTTTTCTACTTTATTTAATGCTTCATTAACGACAGCATGACAGCATTAAAAGGTGTTAGAATAAAAAATTATGTTGTTTCTGACAATATTTGCTCTTTTTGCAAAAGGCAGGGATTTTGTTGATATTGGAATTATAAAAATCTAAAAAAAAGAACATGAAAAAAAATTATACTGTTTGGATTGTAATTGGCGTAATTGTACTCCTTGTTATAATAATAGTTGGCTATTCCAATAACGTTTATAACAAAGCAATCAATTTTCAAGAGCAAGTTGATGCAAAATGGGGAGATGTACAAACTACTTATCAGAGAAGGGCTGATCTTATTCCAAATTTAGTAGCTACGGTGAAAGGTGCCGCAGAAAACGAAAAAGAAATACTCACTAAGGTAACCAATGCCAGAGCTGGAATCAGGTCTGCTAAAACACCGGGCGAAATGGAGCTCATGGGAAGGGAAATCAATTCTGCTATTAACTTGGCATTTGAAGCTTACCCGCAAATTCGTTCTACTGAAGGTTTTAGAGATCTTCAGGCACAATTGGAAGGGACTGAAAACCGTATTGCTGTTTCGCGTAGAAATTATAATGAAGCTGTTCAGAAATTTAACCGTCATATCCGTGGAAAGTTCAGAAAGATGGCCTTGCGCTGGTTTGAAAATGAAGATGACGATTTTGTAAAACGTGAGCTTTTTGAAGCTGATAAAGGTGCAGATGTAGTTCCAACTGTTGAATTTTAAATATGAGCGAATCCATTTATAATTTTTTTTCTGATGAAGAAAAAAGGACGATAAAGTCAGCTATTGAAGACGCTGAAAGGCAAACTTCAGGTGAAATCAGGGTCCATATTGATAACCATTGCCGAGGAGACGTATTGGATAGAGCCAGTAATTTGTTTGCTCAGCTCAAAATGCACAAAACCCAACTGCGAAATGGTATTTTATTCTATCTGGCCGTTAAAGATCGCAAATTTGCTATTCTTGGAGATGCTGGAATCAATAAGGAAGTCCCAGAAGGATTTTGGGATGAAATCAGGGACGAAATGAAATCAAATTTCAAAGAAAGTAAGTTCACGCAGGGCTTAGAATCCGGTATTCTAAAATCAGGGGAACAACTGAAGAAATATTTTCCATACAAAGAAGGAGAAGACATTAATGAACTCTCAGATGATATTTCATTTGGGAAAGAGTAAATCGATATGAAGAATTTAATAATTAGCTTTTTTCTTATTATAAGTGGTCTTTTTGTTCAAGCGCAAGATATTCCAAACAGGCCTAACCCTCCACGTTTAGTAAACGATTATATGGGTTGGCTTAGTCAGTCAGAGGTAGCTAATCTGGAGCAGAAACTACAACAATTTGCGCGTGAAACTTCAAACCAGATTGTCATTGTTGTTCTTAAAGATCTGGGTGGTTACGATGTTTCTGATTATGCTTTTCGCTTAGGTGAAAAGTGGGGCGTTGGTCAAAAAGATCAGGACAATGGTTTGGTTATCCTAATAAAGCCAGGAGCTGAAGGTCAAAGTAGAATGTTTATTGCAGTGGGTTATGGTCTTGAAGGAATTATTCCTGATGCGGTAACCAAACGTATTGTGGAACATGAATTTATTCCATCTTTTAAGCAGGGAAGTTATTATCAAGGTCTTGATTTAGGTACAACTGTTTTAATGAAGCTTGCAGTACAAGAATATAATGCCGAGGTTTATCTGGAAGAAACAAAACCTGGAATAGGTTCTGCCATATTTATTATCCTGTTTATGATTGCCATTACCTTTTTCTCTGGAATAGGTAAAGCAAGGAGTTATTCCAGGGTTAATAATGTTACATTCTGGACAGCCATGATGCTTATGAGCAGCAGCAGGGGCAGTGGTTCAGGTTATGGTGGCTTTTCATCTGGTGGCGGTGGTTTTGGTGGCTTTGGAGGTGGAGGCTTCGGAGGCGGAGGCGCTGGTGGAGGCTGGTAGCATGGAAGAAGTACTTAAAGTGCAAAAAATTAGGAGTGGCTAAAGTTAGATAATATGGTCGTAGTTGTTAAACTGCGGCTATTTTTTTTGCCCTACGACTCCGTTCAGGGCAGCAATCTTTAAAGATCTTATAATACAGGAATTGAAACTTGCTGAGGCATTTCTCTACACTTCTCTTCCAGAAGCATCCATCATTTGGAGTAATTCTGCATTTTTTGAAGCATCAATTTGTGCTGGATTTCCTTCCCACCAATTTTGCCCATCGTGTATAAAAACAACCTTATCGGCTATTTCAAAAACGGAAGTCATGTCGTGTGAATTAACAATGGTAGTTGTTTGAAATTCGTTGGTGATATCCTTAATAAGTTGATCAATTACCCGAGATGTTTTAGGATCCAAGCCAGAGTTAGGTTCATCGTAAAACAAGTATTTAGGTTCGTTCACAATGGCACGGGCAATTCCTACTCTCTTTTGCATTCCGCCACTAATTTCAGATGGATACAATTTCCCCACTTTTATATCTAAATTGACTCTTTCCAAACAAAATTCAACTCGTTTAGAAATTTCTTTTGGCGACTTTTGTGTGAACATTTTAAGTGGAAACGAAATGTTCTCGGCTACGGTCATTGAATTGAACAGAGCAGATCCCTGAAATAACATGCCAATTTCCAGACGAACTTTCTTTTGTTCGCGATAGTTCATTTCTGTAAAATTCCGACCATCATATAATATACTACCCTTGTCAGGATGCAATAAACCAACTATGCATTTTAACAAAACTGTTTTACCACTTCCACTGCTACCAATAATCATGTTGATAATGCCTTTCTCATAACTTGTTGAGACATCAGTCAGCACATCCTTGCCATCAAATATTTTATATATCCGGTTTACTTCCAGCATATTATTAAAGTAATAGTTGAGCTAATAAATAATCAAAAACCAAAATTAAAATAGAGCTATGAACAACTGCTTTTGTACTTGCCTTGCCTACTTCTAATGCACCTCCAGTAACTTTATAGCCATGGTATGAAGAAACAGAGCTGATAATAAAAGCAAATGAAAATGCTTTAATAATAGCGAAAATAAGTGAGAAAGGTTTAAATGTATGTTGGGCTCCGGCTGCAAAATCGGATATTGAGCATATACCAGTAACATGACCTATAAACATGCCTCCTACATGGCTTAATGCAATTGCGATGATTATTAAAAGTGGGATAACAATAACAGATGCAATAATCTTAGGTGCTATCAAATAGGAAGGTGCATTCACACCCATCACGTTCAAAGCATCAATTTGCTCTGTAATTTTCATGTTGCCAATTTCAGCCGCAATGTTAGACCCAACTCGTCCTGCTAACACCAAACCTGTAATTGTTGGTGCTAATTCCAACATGGTGGTTTCACTAATAATTTCTCCAATAACGGTATCTGCAACCCAGGCTGCAACTAATTGATAAGCAATTTCAAGCGTTAGAACCATGCCCATAAAAAGCGATATAACCACAACTATCCCAAGAGATTGAACTCCAATTATGTTCATTTCCTGGAAAATGCGTTTCAAAAAAACGCGGTGGCTATCAGGCTTGCTGGCAGCATCCCTTAGTATGAAAAGATATTGTCCGAAATATCTGAAAAACTTCATATGATCTTATAGATTCTCATTTGTAGGAATACAAAAGTAGTTTAAATATTATTGAATCTCAGAAATACTGAGCATAGCAAACAACAGGAAAATAAACGGTTTATTACTAGATCAGGAGTGGATTAATCGTCCTCTTCATCATTCTTATACCCCGAATCTTCTACTTCTTCGTTTTTTTCTGGTTTCATATCCTCAGGGATATCTATATCATCAGAGGAAAAATCATCACTCAAATTTCCATCATCATCGTAATCATCGTCATCTTCAATAATTTGCTCAGCTTCACTGACAGTCATTCGGATTAAATAATATATTTCTTCCGTTTCAAATGGTAAGGCAGAAACCTGTTTCCCTTCTTTATTACTAAAACTTATTAAATGATCAACAAAACCTTGTGGGTATGCTAATTTAACATGATCAATAACACTTTCGGGCAGTTTCTCATAATCCTTAACTATTCTCTTCTTTTCCAACTCATTTAATGTTTATTTGTCAATAAAAAAATATGCAGCTAACTAAAGGGTTGATAACCAGCAAATAACGCAAAAACGTTTGATTTGTTTTGCTAAAAATGATGAAGTAATACCTTTAATTCTCACATTTCATTATAAATGCAACCAACCAAAATTATAAAGTGATAGCAATTAAACAAGCAGTTTTGAATTTTATTTTCATTTTATTTAACATGTGAGTAATATTCATGAATGAAATATTTATGATGATATTAGGCTGAAATTGCTATATTCGCAACTTTTAAAAGAATAAGAATGAACACCAAACTATCAAACAGAGTAGAGAAATTACAGGAATCTGAAACCTTGAAGATGGCCAAACTGGCTCGCCAATTAATTGCTGATGGAAAAGATATCATAAACCTGAGTATAGGAGAACCAGATTTTGATACGCCAGATCATATCAAGGAAGCAGCCATAAAGGCTATAAATGATAATATTACACATTATCCTCCAGTTGCTGGATTTTCTGAACTACGTCAGGTAATTGCCAAGAAATACAATACAGATTTCATGTGTGATTATGATTTTAATCAGGTGATTGTGAGTTCAGGAGCAAAGCAATCGCTGAGTAATGCTATCTTAAGCTTATTAGATGTTGGAGATGAAGTAATCGTTCCTTCTCCATATTGGGTTTCATATCCTGAGATGATTAAGCTATCCGGAGCCGATATGGTTGTTATTAAAGCGGGGATTGATACAAATTATAAAATTACCCCTCAACAATTAGAAGAAGCAATAACGGATAAAACAAGGATGTTTTTATTCAGCTCTCCTTCCAACCCTAGTGGTGGTGTTTATTGTTTGGGCGAATTGGAAGAGTTGGCTAAGGTTTTTAGAAAGTACCCCAATATTATTATCGTAGCTGACGAAATTTATGACCATATTAATTATGTTGGTGGTCCTTGTTCTTTTGCTATGATTAAAGACTTAAGAGATAGAGTGGTAATTGTCAATGGCGTATCCAAAGGATTTGCCATGACAGGTTGGCGAATAGGCTATATGGTTGCTCCATTGTGGTTAGCAACAGCATGTAATAAATTACAAGGCCAACTAACTTCTGGCCCATGCACTATTTCACAAATGGCTGCACTTGAAGCTTTGTCAAGTAGTTTATCATCTACCTACAAAATGAGGGATGAGTTTAAGAAGCGTAGAGAAATTGTTGTAAGCATGTTAAGTAAAATTAGTGGTGTTAAAACAAATGTGCCTGATGGTGCATTTTATTCACTTATTGATATTACCAGTTTCTTTGGAAAAAGCTATGGAAACTATACAATTGAGGATAGTAGCGATTTAGCTATGTTTTTATTAGAAGATGGCAATGTATCGGTTGTTACAGGAAGTGCATTTGGTGTCCCAGAGTGTGTACGTATTTCTTTTGCTACCTCCGAAGATAACTTGCGTAAAGCCATCGGACGGATTGAATCAAGCTTAAAAAAATTAAAATAGAAATTTGAAATTAAGTGTTCAGGAAATAAATAAAATTTTCACTGATTTTCAGAAAAAGAAGATTCTGGTTATCGGAGATGTGATGGTTGATGCTTATTGGTGGGGAAATGTAAACCGAATATCACCAGAAGCACCTGTTCCTGTTGTATTAGTAAATAAACGTGAATACCGCCTTGGAGGAGCAGCAAATGTAGCCCTCAATATAAAAGAAATGGGTGCAGAGCCTATATTAGTATCTTTGGTTGGTAATGACTTTGATGGAAATACGTTACTTGGTTTGCTTGACAAAAGAGATATTGAGAAAAAATATATTGCTCAATCAGCCAACAGGCCAACAACAGTTAAATCAAGAATAATTGCCAACGAGCAACAACAACTCATGCGAGTTGACAATGAGATTACCGCTATTATCAGCCAGAAAGAATCGGATGAAATTTATGAAAATGCTGTAAAGGCCATGAATAATGCCGATGCATTGGTTTTTGAGGATTATGATAAAGGTCTATTAAGTGCTCCTTTAATTGAACGAATTATTACTGAAGCGAATAAGAGGAATATTCCTGTTATTGTTGATCCCAAGAAAAATAATTTTTTCGATTATAAAAATGCAACACTCTTTAAGCCCAATTTAAAAGAATTACGTGAAGGTTTAGGGCTAACTATCCCAAAACCCATACAAATAGAAGACTTAAGAGAAGCTGCTCAACAGCTTTTCGATCGCACAAATATTAAGATTGCCTTCATCACTTTATCTGAAGCAGGAGTTTATATCAATGATCGTAAGAAAGACATGATCGTTCCTTCGCACAAACGCAGTATTTATGATGTTTCTGGTGCTGGCGATACTGTTGGAGCCATTGCTGCCTTAGCAATTGCCAGCGGAATTGGAAATAGCCTTTTAGCAATGCTGACAAATATTGCAGGTGGGCTTGTTTGCGAACAAGTAGGAGTAGTTCCGATTAATCGGGATGCTTACCTGAGCGAGTGTATTCGATTATTGGCTGAATAAATCTATCCTAATTTAATAACCTTATTGAGTGAGTTTTTGGGTTCCATCAGAGTCTCTCGGAGAGGACTCTGATGCATCAAATACAAACTATTCTAAGTTATTTTTCTATTTTTGAATATGACTATTAAAACTTCTCAGGACTCGGATGATTCTTTGTTCTTCTGCACTTTCACTTGTTTCAATTGGATACCTCTGTTTGAGATAACGAATTTCTACAGTGAGATTTATAAGTGGTTTGATATACTGGTAGAAAGAGAATGTAAAATCATTGCATATGTTATCATGCCAAATCACTGTCATTTTATAGTATTTGTGCCTTCTAAAGAGAATATTAGCAAATTAGTCGCAAATGGAAAGCGTTTTATGGCTTATGAGATAGTTAAACGATTACAGAATATTGGGAAATTGAAATTGCTAAAAGATCTGGAAGAATCTGTTGATCCGAATGAAAAGAAAATAGGTAAACGGCATAATGTGTTTCAACCTTCATTTGATGCAAAACCTATATTTTCAGAAAAGTTTCTATTTCAGAAATTAGATTATATACATCATAATCCTGTTTCAGGGAAATGGAATTTAGTTGAGGTCTGTACGGAATATGAACATTCTTCAGCAAAGTATTATGAATTTGGTGAGTTTGGAATATATCCTGTAACGCATTATGAAGATGTATTTGGCTAATAATGCATCAGAGTCCTCTGCGAGAGACTCTGCTAAGACATTTATTGATAGTTTTGTAGTCTTTAGATAGCAATGGTGGTTAAGAACTTTATCATAATTATATTTTTAATACAAATTAGTCAGTTTGTTTATGCGCAGCGAACAGAAACTGCAATTGATTTAGCCCAGGAAAAAAGCCGCTTAGTTCTTGAAGTTGAAAATGATTTATTATTTCAGAGTGATAATTATTATACAGGAGGAATAGCATTTTCTTACACGCATAAAGCCTTGAAGAAAACACCTGCTCAACTTATTTTAAATTCGAAGAGTAGTGAAAGTCGCAGCTTTAGTGGCTTTGGAATACAACAGCGAATATTTACACCTTATTCCATAGTGGAGCCCAATTCCATCGAAAATGATCGTCCTTATTCCGCTTATTTGCTTGCTTCTAATTTTTCAGTATTGATAAATTTGGAAAAGAAATTAAAACTTTCAAATGAAATTGGCATTGGATGGATGGGTGAAGTAGCGAGAGGCAAAGAATTTCAAACATTTATTCATGAAGTTGTAGGCTCACCTATTCCAATAGGCTGGGATAATCAATTGGAAAATACTTTTTTACTCGACTATCAATTTAGAATTGAAAAGGGTTTTTTTAACGATTGGACTGCTGAACACTTTACCCCTTTTGCATCTGCACGAATTGGAACATTAACAAATAGACTGCATATTGGGGTAATGACCAGATTTGGTAATAAATCAAGGTTTTTAGTTGATGCGACAATGCCTTCCGAAACAAAAAATCATTTTATATGGGAGTGGGTTTTTGAAGCTAACCTGCAAGGTGTTTTTTATGATGCAACACTCGAAGGGGGATTGTTTAATGATGATCCTAATGCCTTATCTAAGGACGAATTTATGTCACGTCAATATCAATTGAGAACAGGAGTAAATCTCTATTATAAAAGATGCAGTTTGCGTTATATGGTTAAATTTAATTCCAATAATTTTATCACAGAATTAATTCACCGTTATGGTAGTATAAATATTGGGGTATCTTTTTAAGACACTCCCCAAGGTTCATCTGAGTACTCTACGAATAACTCAATGGGAGATATCGATTTGCTTTTTTTGATATTAACAACCAAACAAAAAGGTCCAAGAACCGCTTCCGCTTAATCTTGAACCAGTTTTTGTTTATTATCCTGAACTCAGGTTAATACTTTATCACCTTAACCCTCTCAATTGTATTGATATAGATCAAATTGACAAAATAGATACCTTGTGGACCATTGATTTTAAGAACAATTTCATCATTATTGTTGAATGTTTTATCAATGACAATTTCACCAAGCTCATTTAATACCTGGACAGTTAATTCTTTATAATTATTTAAAGACTTTATGTTTACTATTCCAGAGGTTGGGTTTGGGTGTAACACGAAATTACTTAGCTCAATTTCTTTCAGTCCGATTCCTGTTATGTCATAGCAAAATGAGGTGTCGATGCATCCTTTTTGTATAATTTCTACTGCATAATTTCCGTTTGTAGTTGCCGTAAAGGATTTGTTTGTATCCCCTTGAAGGATGCTGAAACCATTATCACAATCTAACCACTGGTATTTTGCGCCCGATGCATTTGCAGTCAAAATAGGGGTATTCCTAGTGACTTTTACATCAACTGTATTTATAGTCAAATTGATGGTTATTACACTATCACAGCCAGCATAGTTTGAGATTATATCCTCATAAATACCGCTTACAGTATAGATTTCATCACCACTAGGGGCTTTATACTTAAAGCATCGGGCTACTTTTATATTTGAACTTGTATGATAGCAGCTGTAAAATACCCTTGCATGCCCAGCATTAATTCCACTTGCATCATTTCGTTGTGCACCAATCGCTACTTTTGATCCATCAGAACTCAAAGATACTGACCATCCGCATTGATCTTCTATTGCCTCACCTTTTAAATCGCCTCCTTGTTTAACCCAATTACCTGAGATAAACTTAAATACATTTGCGTAGCCTGTCATTCCAGTTCCATATTGACCAATTGCACCAGTTGCCACAGTTAAACCATCTGAACTTATCGATACAGAACTGCCAAAAAAGTCATTCGCAGCTTTTCCAAAAATATCTCCGCCCTGAGCTGTTCGTAGCTTCAAGCTACAAACAACATGGTGTAGTTATGTCACAAGCGGACGCTTGCGCCATTTGAGTCATTTATTTGTTTTTAATGTGTTTACTTCAAATTCGTTTTGTCTTAGCAGTGTCTCTTGCAAGGGAAACTGATGGTTACATGCTCCATTATTGAGCTTTCATACTCATTCGTTTGGCCCAAGTTACAAACTTGAGCCAGAGTGGGTTCAGACCTAACGGGCTGTTCGTAGCTTCAAGCTACGAACAATGGATTTTATTGATACATTGCAGCTCTTTGTATTAATTTATCTTCTTCATCGAAAGCCATAATAACCTCTCCCCAATGCTCTCCTGCATATTTACCATAGTTACATTTAGAATAGAAGTAATATATAATAGTTGAACCCTTGTCTGAACCTTTAGGCTGTTTATAATTCGGTTTTCCCAGAAGCTTTATAATATAGCTTTTACTTTTTCCATTTAATGAAAAGTCTTCATCGATTCTGTCAAGTAAGTTCTCATCCCTTAGTTGATAACAACCACAGCTATCAAGTTTCCAGATATAGACACTCTCGTATTTTGGACTTATATATGGTCTTTTAGAATTCACTGAACATGAACAAGTAGGGAGAATAAAACAACTTAAAACAACTATGGTAATTAATGAGCTATTATTTTTCATTCTTAAAATCTGTTTCAATGTTACTTTCATGAGTTTTATTTCTAGGCTGTTCGTAGCTTCAAGCTACGAACAACGGAGATTTTAATTTTTGTCTCAGCAGTGTCTCCTGCAAGGGACGCTGCTGAAATATAATAAGTGCCTTGAACCAAACTTTCTTTAATAACAGTTGAAATAAGCTGCCCATTCATATTATATATACTCAAATGGACAGGACTCGTTGTATTTATCTTGAAATGAACCCTTGAATTCATATCAACTGGGTTGGGATAAATTCTCAGGTCATTGTTAATTACCGCTGTTCGTGTTTTTGATACCAATTCT
>Ga0209045_1000937_pt1 | contig 30240 bp, 25 predicted proteins | sample SaaInlLV_10m_DNA_4_FD_184664 | JGI IMG/M metagenome (GOLD analysis project Ga0209045, IMG submission 184664) | Marine microbial communities from expanding oxygen minimum zones in the Saanich Inlet - Saanich Inlet SI072_LV_200m_DNA (SPAdes) (version 2) | ecosystem: Environmental > Aquatic >...
TTGCCTGACGTTATCGTTTATCTGGGTGTGCAGTCTCCTTTCAGGCCAAAAGGGCTCATAGATGAGCTTATAAGGCTTCTGTTTAAAACCGGTTTTGATTCTATACTTCCGGGTTATCCGGTATACAAATCATGCTGGATGAACGAAGGTGATAGTATTAAACGTTTAGATGAAGGTTTTATACCAAGGTCTATGAAGAAACCATTGCATATTGGTTATCCTGGCCTTGCATGTGTTATCTTGCCAAATTTTATAAGAGATGGTCGTTTGTTGGGGGATAAGGTTGAGATTCTTGAGATCCTTGATATTTACTCTACGATTGAGATAAAGAATGAGGCAAGCTTGGAAATGGCTGAAAAAATATTCCCTGACTGGTGGAAGGAGCATATATGAACGAAGAAGAGTTTATTAGTGTAAAAAAGAAAAGTCCGAACGACTTCTCTGTTATTGATGTGAAGGGCCATAAAATAGGTGGCAATGCTTTCACTATTTTTGCAGGGCCGTGCAGGATAGAATCTGAGAAACAGATTGTTCAAACTGCGTTGGCAGTAAAAAAAGCTGGTGCCCACATCCTTAGAGGAGGTGCCTTTAAGCCATGTACCAGCCCTCATTCTGACTGGGGCAGAGGAGAAAAAGCGCTTAAGGAACTCCAAATGGCAGGTGATGCAGCGGGGATACCGGTTATTTCAGAGGCTATGGATGTAGAGCAGTTAGATGTTGTGTCTAAATATTCTGATATCTTACAGGTAGGAACAAGGAATGGGCAAAACTATAATCTCCTAAGTAGATTAGGAGATTACCCTAACCCAGTTCTTGTAAAGCGGGGTACATGGATGGATCTTCGTGAGACTCTTTGTGCTGCTGAGTGGGCATATTTTACGGATGAAGAAAGAGGTGTTAAAGGCAATAAGAATCTTATTATGTGCGAACGGGGGACAGTTCATTTTAATACACATATGAGGTGGACACTCGACATTGCAATGATCCCATCATTTAAATATATAAGCCACGTTCCGATAGTTGTAGACATAAGTCATGGAACAGGAGGAGAAGGAAATACCGCCTACTATAAGGACCTTGCCAGGGCTGTCGTTGCGGCGGGGGCTGATGGCTTAATGGTAGAAGTCCATCCGGAGCCTTCTAAATCTTTAAGTGATGCTGCCCAGACAATCAGCCTCGACGAATTTAAAGAGCTTGTTGAGTATATCAGACCTGTTGTTAATGCTGTCGGAAAAATCCTTTAGCCTTAATTCCAGTGATTTTCATAACCGATCTAGAGAATTCATGCTTAAAACTATTATATTTTTCATAAAACCACATAAGCTTGTTTTTGCAGTATTCTTTGTCTTCACTATTTTAACATCCGTTCTCGAAAGCTTACACGTGGCGATTTTGCTGCCTCTGTTTAATTCACTTTTGAGTCCATCGGATAATACTATATTTGAAGGGGTACCTTTAGTAGCCACAATTCTGAAAGTGCTTTTCCCTTTTGATGATGTGATACTTTCAGTTTTTATTTTGTTTATAGTTATAACAATACTAAAAACTCTTACAGGTATATTTCGGGAGTGGTTAAAATCATATGCAAGCGGTACTATACTGTACAGTTTGAAGAAAAGACTTTTGTCAAGATATTCTGAATTGCCTTATCAACGTATAATATGCCAGAAGCAAGGAAACCTTATCTACAAGTGTAACGTATCTTCGAAGATGGTTGCGACATTTTTATTGAAGCTATCTGAGGGGTTTTCAGAGGGCTTTAAAATTGTGGCTATCGTACTGGTTCTTGCCGGAATGCAGTTTAAGGCAACTTCTTTTGCCATAATAATGGGGCTCTGTTTCTATGGTTTAAGCCATTATTTTTCTAAGAGGATTTCATATAACATCGGCAAAGGAAGAGTCGCCTCAGGAACCAGTCAGAATGTAATTATCAATGAGTTCTTGAATGGTATTAAATCTATCATTGTGTTCAATGCAAGAGAACGATGGTTGAAGAAATTTGACAGGCAAAGTTCAATATTTACCAAACTGTATATAAAAGACAACATATGGTTTTCAATACCAAAATATATTATGGAACTTATAGCAGTTTCTCTTGTATTTGGTGTTGTTGTATATCTGAAGATAGTGTATCCATCTCAATTCAGTTCATACCTTCCTCTTATTGGTGTTTTCGCCTTTGCATTGGTAAAGCTTTTGCCATCGATGATTAATATAGGACGAATCAGGATGGAATTATTAAGTAACCTGCCGGAGCTAGAGAACGTTCATAAAGCATTGACTGAAGACTTACATATGCGAAGAAAAGGTGGTCAAGCAGTTTCCGCTTTTAAACATTCTATTGAATTTTCAAATGTGTCTTTCTGCTTTCGTGAAGGAGGCGATGTACTGCATAACATAAATCTTACCATTGAAAAAGGAAAAGTAACGGCCTTTGTAGGCGCTTCAGGGTCTGGGAAGACAAGCATTATAAATTTGATTTTAGGACTTCTAGAGCCTACAAAAGGGGGAATTACGGTGGATGGTGTATCCATAGGTGCTATAGATCTTGAAAGTTGGAATCAACTAATAGGACTGGTCAGTCAGGATAATTTTATTTATCACTCTACAGTGAAAGATAATATAACCTTTGGAGATAATTCCTTTAATGAGGAAGAGATAATTAATGCCGCAAAAGTTGCTAACGCTCATGATTTCATATTTGATATGAAAGAAGGTTATGAAACGATTGTTGGGGAACGAGGTATGAAATTGTCAGGAGGGCAGCAACAACGTATATCGATTGCAAGAGCTATACTGCGAAGACCTGATATACTGATATTCGATGAAGCTACCAGTGCACTGGATAATATATCTGAGCAACTGGTACAGGAAGCGATACATAATCTTTCAGAAAATCACACAGTAGTTTTAATTGCGCATAGATTATCTACCGTCAAGGAGGCTGATAAAATAATTGTCCTGGATGAAGGTAGGATAGTTGAAGCAGGCTTACACGACGAACTTATAAAAGCCAGTGGTAGCTACTATAAACTTTCCCAGGGAGAGTTGTAAGTGACAATAAATAAATGAAGAATTTAGAGACAATAAATATTTCTCAGTATGGTTACTCTATTCTTCAGATTGAAACAATGTCCGTTTGTAATATGCGATGCAGATTCTGCGCTTTTCCTGTAAGAAACGATAAGGGGGAAGTTTTGCCAGAGGATATTGTTTATAGTGTAATTGACTCTTTGCGTACTGACGATAGTTTTGAATATATTTGCTTCAGCCATTTTAACGAACCGTTACTGGATAGCAGAATTTACGACTTTGTAAAATACGCCAAAAACAGAAAATTATCGGTGCTTATAATTACTAATGGATTGATGTTTGACTCTGAGGATGTGATTCGTAAGTTGATTACCGCCAATCCAGAGCATATTAAAATTTCATTGCAAACGCTAAACGAAAATGATTTTTGCTCTGTACGAGGAATTGATAGCTCATTTTCAGAATATAAAAACGGAATATTTGAGTTCCTGAAAAGAGCACATGGGTCTTCATCAAAAATCACCATCGACATTGCTTGTAATTTCTTGTCTGGGAGCAGGAAGTTGAAGTCAACATTATTTGGTTTGGAAAGAGGCGATCCATCTGTTTACAACAGGGTAGCAGATTTAAGAGATGATGTTAGTTCTTTTTTTAATGAGTTACATGATTATGATAACCGTTTTAACTCAAAAAGCTCAGAAATAGACAAATACTTAGGCGAGGCAAATTTAGATTATCTACATCAAATGGGGTATAACATTGCTGAAAATATATCGTTAAAGATAAAGCCATTCATGTTTGGTAAGAAACTTACAGAGTTTTTTCCTGTTAAAGAAGGTATCGGGTGCTCAAATAGAATACTTGGAATTCTTGCAAGTGGTAAAGTAGTACCATGTTGTTTAGCATACGATGACATGTTAACAATGGGAAGCATTAAAGAAGAGCCTCTTCGGAAGATTTTAGAGAAAAGGACTAGCTGGCTTAACAGCATAAGAAATGGAGTAGACTTGCAATTGGTCTGTAAGAGGTGCCTGGGCGCTCCTACAAAACGTGGTGCAGTGGTGCAACAGATCAAAGAAAAGATTTTCAAATGATTTGTCAGAATTAAAAAATAGTAAGTAAATGAAAAAGGAATTTAGTTTTTTTGGAATACAAACAATTGTTGAAAGCGACAATTTAGAGTTTTTAATTATGCTTGAACAAAGTCTTTCCTTTTTTACGGAAAGTGATAGTAGTAATATACAGTTTGTTCAAAACAAGAAACTATTTGTTACTTTTTTGTCAAAGAAAAAGGTTAGTGCTCAGTCAATAAAAACCGGTTTTTCTGAAATAGGAACTGATGCATTCTTTAAAGAAAAAGAATATTGCTATGTAAGTGGGCCCTTGGCAGTTCAAATGAAGGATACAGATGGCAACCTGTTCATCCTAGCGCAATATCGATTGCCAGATAGTTTTAAGGATTGGCTAAAAGGCGTTGTTAAGAATAGAATTCCACGCTATCAAATTAATTATTTTTTTTTGATCCGTATATTGGTTTTATTTCCGATATTCATGATTCTTGAACGCGAGAAGAACTGTTTTCTCCTTCATGGTAGTGCTGTAGAATACGGTGGCAAAGGTGTCGTCTTTGCAGGCTTGGCAAATATAGGGAAGTCTGTTGCCGCGTTATCCTTAACGCTAGATAAGGAGGCGAAATTTCTTTCTGACAATTTCTTAATTTTTGATGAAAATTATGTTTATCCTTTTCCTGAATACATCCGACTTTCTGACGATACACTTAAGCTGATTACTAATATTTCTAAATTAGGTAAATCATTGCTACGGAGATTTAATAGAAATTACTATATCTTGGATAAGCAGTATGTTTCTCCTCGAACACTACCTGAAATACTGTTTATACCCCGATTCTCAAAAGATAGTTTTATTAAGCAAATAACAACTGAAACGGCTATTGATAGATTGCTATTAGCAAATGACCACGTTAAGGAATTCCATAATTATCACCATTCCAGCCTTTTAAACTACGGTTATTATAAGCAAAAAGCAGTTTATAAAAGCAGAATTGAAACATTGGAAAAGCTTTTATCGAATCTGTCCTGTTACGAGATAGGTATCTGTAAATCTACTAAACCAGCGGAATTCCTGGCTGGAATTATTAATGATGTATCTTAATTTCTATAATAAATTTTTCGTAAAAATTGACAATAATGAAGGTGCGCTGGCCTGCTTTTTAAAGCAAGAATACAAGTATTATTATTGTTCTTCTTTAGATGGTTTTCCGGATAATAATGTCCTGACAATAAAAATTTCAGATAAAGTACCTGCAAAATCTTTATATTTTATTGGTAAGGACGCCGCCTTTGATGATAGTAATTTTTATATTCTTGATAAAAAAGGTAAAAAATTAGAAATAAATTTCTACAATATTCTTACTTGTAATGGAATTAGTGTAGAAGAAGGTTTTGACCTGAGCCTTTTTCACGAGGTTCTCAGATCAGTAATTTTCATGAAATTATTTTTTGCTGATTTGGTTCCGGTACATTCGAGTTGTGTCGTTTTCAACAATTGCTCTATACTCTTTCCGGCATGGGGAGGGACAGGGAAAACAAGAATGTTATTAAAACTTATTGATTCAGGTGCCGAATTTGTAAGTGACGAATGGACAATTTTAAGTAGAAATGAATTATATACATTTTTTAGTGACTTTAAAATGTTTGATTACGATATTAAAGAGTTTCCTGAATACGCAAAAATTACTTTTGTAGATCAATTACGGTTGAAATCTAGGGTTTTGTGTAAACTTAATTTATTAGGAAAAGTATTGGATTATTTAAAAATAACTCTTAGATACAAACAATATGATTTAGTAGAGTTTTTTAAAAATATTTCTAAAAATCCAAAGATTAAAAAGCTGTATTTTTTACAAAGCTATAATGGAACTCAGCTTAAAAAGACGCCTATTACCATAGAAAATTTAACTGAGAAAATTTATCAGTCATTCTTAAGAGAAAATAGTATCTTGTTTTATTATTATGGCCTGTTTAAATTTGCCAATTTTAAAACAGAAAAAGATTTAGAAGAATTATTAGAATATAAATACAAGTCTTTTTTATCTGATACTCTTAATGGTAAACAGTATTACCTTTTGTCAATTCCTTTGAATTTCAAGTATTCAAATATTGATTTTAAGCAATTATTGTCATAATGGATCTTAAATTTTCAATTCATGATTTTTTCAATGTGTTAGTAGTTAACTCTCCAGAAGGAATTGGGGATTTTATCGAGAGAGAATTTCAATATTTTAAGGCCGATAATCTTAATAGAATTAATCTGGAAATTAAATTTGTAGACAAAATTAAAATTCCGGACAAAAGCATTTGTTTGCTAAAAGATTTTATTTATGAGAACGGCACTTTTTATTTCAACTTTTCTGGGTCAACGTTATGTGTGCCAATTAAGGATATTTGTAAGGAAAATATGGTTGTTTTATCAGAGAAAAAAACACCTGAATGGATGATATTTTATGTTATTGAAAAGATATTACATATAAAGTTATTAGAAAAGGATTTGTGTTTTTTTCATGCGGCAGGAATTAGAGAGAATGGAAAAACAGTGGTATATTCTTCATTACAAAGTGGCGGTAAAACAGGATGGGCTTTTAGAGGGTTAAGAAACAAAGCCGGTTTTTTTGGTGACGACCTTATATTAGTGAACCGTTCCGGATATGTTTTTTCTTATCCGCGTAGAATTAATATTAACAAATATCATGGATCGTATTATCGCAAATTCTTGAAGAGTCTTCCACGCAATATTTATATTAAGCATAGAGCCTTTATTCTGTTTTTGCGCTTGTTGCGTAATCTGTTACAGCTTCATCGAGTAGTTAAAAGACGTATAGATGGATTAATTGAAAGCAAAAACATCTTTAGGGTTAATGTTAATCAGATATTCCCTGAAGTCGAAATTAATAACAATAAGAAAATTGATAAACTTATAATCGCTTTAAAAACATATACCAGGCAACAAATTTTTGAAAAGTGGGAATTAAAGAGAAGTATTAATTTTATATTGCGTAATACGAACAATGAACGTTTGGCTCATGTGGAGAAATACATGAGGGCTTTTTTTGCCTTTGGAGACTGTCATAGTTTTACTGTAAAAAAATATATTGCAGAGCTTATGAAAAAAGAGGTTAATACGGTTTCTCGAATACTCAAAAAATGTGAGATAGAAACGGCAATAGTTCAGGATTAAGAGTATTATTAGTCGAAACATTCAGTATTGGAAATTCCATCACTAATAACACAAAATTTGTTCTAAATTAGTCGTATAAATAGAAGATTTACACATTTCTGTAGGATATAATATCGTCCGCAGACGTTTTGAGACTTTATGTTTCATTTAAATGACTGATTGGTTTAATATTCCTGAGATTAGGAGGACTAAAGGTGATTCCAGAAAGTAACGAACTTCGTTTAGAGGTTACAACTAAGTGTAACTACGATTGCATTATCTGTCCAAGAGATAAGCTTACCAGAGATATAGAGACAATGGGTATTGATCTGTTTAAAGATATTTTTGATAAAATTAACTCAGAAACGTCACAGTATAATACTCTTACTTTCCCGGGCTTAGGGGAGCCGTTATTGGATGAGTCTCTGGACGATAAAGTGATTTATGCAAAAAAGAGAAACTACACAGTGCTTCTCCTTACCAATGGGTCTATGCTCACTGTTGACAGGTTTAAGAGGCTGGAGGAGATAGGGGTAGATTCGATAAGGGTAAGCATGTATGGAAATAATCCAGAATCATATAATGCAGTACATGGAACGAATAATACCGGCTTGTTTCAGAGAATTAAAGAAAACCTTACTGAAATTTCAAGGATCAGGAAGAACGCAACTCTTTTGCTTACTTACAACGTTGTAAATGAATGCAATGATGCAGATATGGAATCGTGGATTGAATATTGGAAAGATAAGGTGGATTTGCTTGAGGTATGGCGTCCGCACAACTGGGTAAATAGCAAAGATTACAGAGCTGTCCAGAAGAAAAAACTAAAAACGTGCGGCAGGCCATTTAATACTCCATTACAGATTCAAGTAGACGGAACGGTAAATATGTGCTGTTTTGATTTTGACGGACAACTGCTTTTAGGTGATTTGAAGACGCAGACACTTGAAGAAATATTTGAGTCTTCAATGTTTAATAAAATATTAAGACACCATACTACCGGTGATTTTACAGAAAGTGAACTTATCTGTGAAGATTGTGATCAAAGGAATTTAGATAAGTCGGATGTTATGATATACAATTCTAAATTTGATATTAAAGAACGGGTAAAAAAAGTTTCTACTACTTATCAAGAGATAGCGGATTAAAGTGGAATGATATTATGGATACAGCAAATATAGATATAACCTCAGAGATAAAAAACGTTATTGACATTGAAATAAAGGGTCTTACATGTCTTAAGGAGAGAATAAATTCTTCGATAAAAAGCGCAGTGCAAACTATTTTCAACTGTCAAGGAAAAGTTATTCTAACAGGTATGGGAAAATCAGGCTTAGTTGCCAAAAAGATAGCGGCTACTATGTCAAGTGTTGGTACACCGGCGATGTTTATGCATTCTGCTGAAGGAATGCACGGGGATTTAGGTATCATTGCCGCTGAGGATGTTGTTATCGCTATTGGGAAGAGTGGTGAAAGTTCTGAACTCAATGGTATTCTTCCTTCCGTAAAGAGTGTCGGTGCTAAAATCATAGGGATAATGAGTGAAACGAGTTCCTCTTTAGCGAAATTTTCAGATACAATTATTGATATAGGGGATATAGAAGAGGCGTGTCCCTTTAATATGGCTCCTACAACAAGTTCGACGATTACTATGGTTTTAGGGGATGCTATTGCCGTAACATTGATGAAGATGCGAGGATTTGAATTGACTGATTATGCACGGCTTCATCCTGGAGGACAACTGGGAAAAAGGTTGAATATGACAGTAGCAGATACCATGTTAAAAGGAGGCGACAATCCGTTGGTAAATATTTCTGATAGTGTAAAGAATTGTATATTGGAAATATCGAATAAACAAGCCGGCGTAGTTTCAGTTGTTGATAATGATGGGAAGCTTATGGGGCTTGTAACAGATTACGATATTAGAAAACATATTGAAAAAGAGAAAAACATATTCTTAATGAAAATTGAAGAGATTATGAATAGTAAACCTATTTCCATTTATGATGATGAAAAGGCATTTTCTGCTTTAAAGGTTATGCAAGAGAGGGAAAAGCCAATAACCGTTTTACCTGTTATAAATAGAGAGAAAGTTGTGAATGGCGTTTTAAGGTTGCAGGATTTAGTTAAAGCGGGTTTGTGAAAATTATGGTTGACGCATATGCAAAGAGTCGATACCTGTTTAATTTGATCTTTCACAATAGCGCTCAAATACGTGAACATCATCTTCACTCGCGAAAAGTATAATAAAGTTTAGTAATTCACTTCCACTTTTCATTCGTTTGTTTTTTCGAAACGCTTTCTAGGGGTCTTTGTAATTATCATCGACATAATGAAGTTATAACAGACGGAACATCTTTGTTTCGCCAGCGAGTGTTTTACGGAATTTTAAAAAAGAAGTTCCGGTTTGCCGACAGGAAGACTTTGGCCTTTTTTCTTGGCAATTCTTTAGAATAAATATATGGGAGTGTTTGTTACAAACAATATTGCACGCCTTAAGCGCTTTAAAGAAAATAATGTAAATTACGTATATATTTGTTTTGGAGAGCTTGATACCGAGGCCCAGAGATTACTTGATAAATTTTCTTACGATAAAATTGATACAAGGGGTTATTCTGAGAGTTTCAAAGAAGAGTTTGCTCTGGCATATATAGATTTATTAGGCCATCTAGGTGCAAAGTTAAATTCTATCTACTGGTGGGCGAGTTTTACAGCGTCAAAGAACAGGTTTATGTCAAAATTATTACCAACCCTTTTGGATTATTATACAGTTTGCAATACGATAAAAAATAATCCGGCTAGAAGTATCATATTGATTTCTCCCCCCAGATCAGTAATACACGCTATAAAACATTTCTGTATTCAAAATTCCATAGAATTAAAGAGCTTAGATTCTCCCATTACTGAAGGTTTTCTAAGAATTAAAGATGGAATTATACATTTTCAGGAAATTATTAAATTTATACTCAAAAACTGGGTAAAGATTTTTATAGTAAAAATGTTGTTTAGAAACTGTCTTCTGGAAGACTGCACGCAAGAAAGTTTCTATGTCTTGAGGACATGGGTTTATGAGTCTTCAATAAGTAAGGATAATAAATTTTCAGACTCCTTTTTTGGCAGGTTACCTGAGTTTTTAACTGCCCGGAATAAGAAGGTTATAGTGTTGGCAGGAATTGTTAACAATTATGGAAATACCATAAAGAGACTATCAAAATGTAATGAAAAGTACTTGATTGTCCCACAGGAATATTTTCTAAAATTTTCCGATGTAGTCAAGATAGCCATAGATGTGTATTTCAGCAAGATAAGATTAACAAACAAAATAAAACTGTATGAGTTTGATGTGACAAAGATTATTCAGGGTGAACTTGATAGAAATTGCAGAGAAACAATTTACATAAGGACAGAATTACTGCAGAAATATATTATCAAGAATATGCTGAAACACTTTAGTATAAACACTTTTACAACTACATATGAAAATAATCCATGGGAAAGGATTTGCATTCTATTTCTAAGGAAGTATTCTCCTGAAACAAAGATTATCGGTTATCAGCATGCCGTAATCTCTAGAGCATCTGCTAACATGTATTCAAGTAAAGAGGAAGTGCTGTTTATGCCAATGCCTGATAGGGTAGTTACAACCGGAGAGATAACCAAGGATATATTGGAAAAATACGGTAGTTACCCAAAGAATATTATAAAATCATCATGTGCATTAAGGCACGAATATATATACGAACTGAAGAGGAAAGCTTTTACTAGAAGTTGTAAAATTCTGGTTGCACTGGAAGGCGTTTATGAATGTTACAGGCTTGTTAACTTTGTTTTTAATGCTTTGTCCAATACAAAGGATTTCCAGGTAGTTATTAGAGCACATCCGGCTCGTCCGTTTGATAGAATCAAAAACGAATTGTGTTTCGATATCGATTCTCACACAAAATTTTCTGTCTCAAACCAAAAGTCTCTTAAGGATGACCTGGAAGATGTTGATATTTTGATCTATTGGGGAAGTACAGTATCACTTGAAGCATTAATGATGGGGATACCAGTAATACATGTGAGTTTGGATGACATAGTTAACGTTGATCCTTTGTTTGATTGCAGGTATTTAAAATGGGCTGTTGGAAATACAGAAGAACTTCAGAATGCTGTTAATACAATTTATAGCATCTCTGAGAAGGATTATCTTGATCAGTATAATGAGGCAAAGTCATACGTGGAGAGATACTTTAAAAAGGTAACCGACAACAGGCTTTCAGAGTTTATTATCTAAATAATGAAAGGGAAAAAGATATTAAATCAAATTATTTGGAAATAGCATTAAGTGAATTTGGACTGTGGGAAAAGTTTAGTGCTCATATAGTACCTGATAAGTTTTACTATCCAATTCCCTCAACCAAAGGTTTAACTGCCTCTGGTTGATGATGTAGTTTAACAGCGATTTTGAAATAATTTGGGCTTCAAGATATCAACACCTTAATAATGGACTCATGATAAAGGATGTATCTCCTTGTTTTGAACATGAAAGGCACCGTATAACAAGTCTTTGGATAAAGCGAAAAATCTAATATCCATTACAACTTATATTTTTGCAAAATCAAATGAGAACAAGCCCTTTAGTAACGGTATTAATGACAGTTTATAATGGTGCAGAGTATCTTAATGCTTCAGTTCAAAGTATTATTAATCAGACATTCGAAGACTTCGAGTTTCTTATAATAAATGATTGCAGTACTGATGATTCAATCAAGATTATCAAGTCGTTTAATGATAAACGGATAACCATACATAACAATGAAAAGAATTTGGGACAGACAAAGTCATTAAATATCGGCCTAAAACTTGTTAAAGGTAAATATGTTGCAAGGATGGATGCTGACGATATGGCATTTCCGTTATGGCTGGAAAAGCTACTGAAATTTTTCGAGAAACATCAAGAGTACGCGGCAATAGGCTCTCAAGCGATCGTTATCGATAGTACGGGCAAGCGAAAAAAGACACGTACGGTTCCCGGCAGTTATCATGAAATAATCTTTCGTATCTTTTTTGATTCTCCAATGAATCACGTTAGTGTTCTTTTAAATAAGGAACTGATTCTGAGAAACGGTGGATATGACGAGGAGTTTAAGATTACTCAGGATTACGAGCTTTGGTCATCTTTAATCAGAAATAATTATTCCATAACTAATATCCCAGATACCTTAGTATCGTATAGAGTACATGAGAATTCAAAGGGTGTTGTGGAGGCAGACAAAAGAGGCCTTGAAGAAAACTCAAAAATAATTTTTAAGAATATAAATTTCTTTACAAACATGCAAATAACGTATGTTGAGGCCGTGGAGCTATACAAGTTATTTTATCATACTTCTGGCTTAAATTCAAAAGAATTTGGTCGTGCAGAAACCAATTTTGAGAATATATACTCTAACATGAAAGAAGAGTATAAATTGCCTCCTGAATTTACTGGAAAGGGAATAAAGACTATGATGTTAAAACCATATTGTAAACTTGCTATATCCGAGATACAAAATAATAAATTAAAAACTGCACGTAAAATAGCTTTAAAGTATTGTAGTAGATACGGTTTTCGTGTGATGCCTTTTTTGATATACATCTCAACTTTTTTTGGTCAGGAAATATCAGAAAAATTACCATTAGTTCATGAAAAATATTTAGAATTAAAAACAAAAATATTTATTACAAATTATTTATAGAGCGATAAGCATAATTTCTACTCTTTATGAAAACGATGAGTGAATTAATTCATTGAATACTTGAGTTAGTAATTGAAGCTTCTGGAAAATTAACAGTAGTGTTAAACTGTCCTTATGAAAGACAATCTAAATATTCTGGAAATTAGCTGTAGAAGTGATATTGGAGGGGGACCGGAGCAACTCTTCAAGATAATAACCAACTTGAAGAGCGTCTTTAGGTTTTACTGTGCGTGTCCGGACCAGGGACCTTACTACAATAAAATAGTCAATGAGGGCGTACCGGTTTTCAAGTTGCCTCATCGAAAATTTGAAATAAAACCTTTCCTTAAGTTGTTGAAATGGACGAAGATTAACAACATTATAATAGTTCATTCACACGGTAGGGGTGCAGGAGTTTATGCAAGACTACTGAAACTCTTTAACAGACGACTGAAAGTAATACACAATTTCCATGGCATACATATAGAGAAAAAAGGTTTGGCGTTGATTGTCGCAAGGTTTCTGGGGATACTGACAAATAAATTTGTATTGGTGTCAAGGTCAGAGCAAGAGATTGCTATAAAATACCGGCTAGCCAGTGCTTCAAAATGCATCTTAATAGAAAATGGAATACAGATGGCGAAAGAAGAATTATCTGTATCAGATGTTTTTTGTGAAAGCATTCCGCCAGATAGCTTTGTCATAGGCATGCTAGCCCGCTTTGATGTTATAAAAAATATACCTTATGCGATAAAGAATCTTTCAGACTATATGAAAAACCATGACGATGTATTCCTCGTAATAGGAGGAGATGGAGAGGCTCGCAGGACAATCGAACATACTATCTGTGAATACAATTTGCAGAATAAGGTAATACTATTGGGGTTTATCAAAGATCTTAAACGTTTTTTTTCACTCATTGATGTTTATTTGAATACTTCGCTCGGAGAGGCTTTTGGCCTTTCAACTGTGGAAGCTATGAATTATGGTAAACCGGTTGTTGCCAGTAAGGTTTATGGGAATACTGATGTAGTTGAAAATAATAAGACAGGTTTACTATTTTCTCTTAATAAACCTTCTATGCTGGTGGAGAAAATTAAAATTATAAAAAATAGTCGAATAATGTATGAATACATTGCTAAAAATGCCAGTGAAAGTGTTAAAGAACGTTTTGATTTGAGTCGAATGTTAAATGAAACCCGGGAATTGTATCTTTCATTTATATCTGGCTTGCTTAAAAGAAGAAGGATGCAAATCGGTATAAATGCTTCAAAAATTTTTGATGTACATACGGGTGTGGGTCGGTATACGTCTAATCTGTGTAGATCTATTTTAAAAATGGGTAGTAAAGATGATTATTATCTTTATGCACCTGGCAGGATGGGTAATGTAATCATAACCGATTTAGAAACACCAATGGTAGCCAAGCATAATAGTACATTAAGAATTCTATGGGAGCAAATAGTTTTACCAATTTACTCAAGGAAGGATAGACTTGATTTGTTTCATTATACTGATCATGCTTTATCATTAATACACAGAGTACGTCCGACTATTATCACAGTTCATGACATAGCTTATATTCGATTTCCCAATTTGTTGAATAAATCAAGACGAATTTACAAAAAAAACATATTAAAGATCTCTATTCGGAAGGCTGATATTATTGTTGCAGACTCACATTCGACAAAGAGAGATATTATTGAATATTTTGGAGTTGAGGATGAGAAAATAAAAGTTGTCCATCTTGGCGTTGAGAGCAGGTTCCGCCCCATAGGAAATGTAGAAAAATATAGATTAAGAAATAATTTACCTTCGAAAATGATTTTGAACGTTGGTACATTGGAACCCAGAAAGAATGTGGTCACTTTAATAAAAGCCTTTAAAAGATTGAGGGAAAAAGGTTTTGAGGACTATAAATTAGTTATAGCCGGTGATAAAGGTTGGCTTTATGAACAAATATTTAAAGACGTTGACCATAGTGGTCTGAAGCAGGAAATACTGTTTCGGGGTGTGGTTAGTGATGAAGACTTACCTATGTTCTATAATTGTGCTGATATATTTGTATATCCGTCACTTTATGAAGGGTTTGGATTGCCTCCTTTAGAAGCAATGGCATGTGGCATACCGGTAATTACATCAAACACATCTTCTCTGCCAGAGGTAATTGGTGATGCCGGTATAATGGTAGATCCGACTGATGATAAGTCATTGTCTGACGCCATGTATAGCGTGTTGACGGATAAGGAATTGTGGCAACATATGAGTAATAATGGGCTACAAAGGTCTAAAATATTTACTTGGGAAAAAGCGGCGAAGGAAATATTAGAAATATATGATGAAGTGCTCTTTAAAAAAAACTTATAACAATAATATCTTTTTGTGATAGATACATTTTTTCATAATTAATTTTGAGAGAAGCCTTTTTCACGGCTTCTTTTTTTTTAAAGAATATGGATATTCTGTTTTGGCATTTTACGTTAATCATAGTGTGTATAATCGCTGGTATGATATTTTGCAAACCACATTTGGGTATTGCAATGGTGGTGATTACTATTCACTTTGAGGGATTAGTAAATCTAAATGGCATTTCAAACTATCCTGTAGAAGTAATTTTGGGTGTCCTTATCCTTATTTGTATATTCGAACGCATAATGGGGGCAGAACTAATATAGATCTAAGAATGGGTTTGGCATAAAAAGGTCGACGAAGAGTATTAGATAATTTTACCCAGGAAAAAATTGCGAATGAGACATAGAAGATTTAACAAAAAATGAAGTATTCGGGAAAAATTCACTATAGTGATCAACTACAAAATCCGTCAGATATTGTTCACTTGAGATGGATGAAAAGCCTCGGACTCCTAGAAACAAAAGGACTGAATGTCTTGGACTTAGGATGTGGGTCTGGGTATCTATGTCGTAGGTTTTCAAAAGAAAATTATGGAAATATAATTGGGGTTGATATCGAACTTCCTGTCGATCATGACAAAGGTGATTCTGGACTTCAGTTTTTGCAAATTGACCTCAATGAAAAGGATTGGATAATTTCCTTACTCAGAGCGACTGGTCTGGAGAGATTCGATTTGATCTTAGCCTTTGATATTGTTGAACATTTAAATGCACCCGTTGAATTCCTAAAAAATATTCGGACGCTTTTGAGTGACTCTGGTAGTCTAGTTATGACAACACCAAATACCAATAGTTGGGAACGTTTAGTTTTTTCAAAAACCTGGTCTGGTGCAAAGGATGCTGGCCATTTAACGCTTTTTAATGTATATAGCTTACAATTTCTCTTACAACGTACAGGCTTTTTTTCTATTTATCTTCATGCAAGAATTAATAAACTAGGCCTGTTGGCTTCTTTGTTTCCTGATTGGGGGGGACAGATTCTCTCCTTAAGTCGAAAGTCTCAAAAGAAGCAATGAAACTTCAATCTTTGAAATTTCTGGTAATATCCTACGGTATTCTGCTTTTAGCTGGGATGAGCCAATTTCTAATAATCATTGTCTTAGAAAAACATCTTTCCTTATCGCTTTACTCCAAGTATACCCTCGTATTTAGTTTCTTTCCTATCTATCAAATCATTTTAGACCTTGGTTTGCAGGGAGAAATTATAAAACGATTGCAAACAGGGATAAATAAATCAGCAGAACTAAGACGCATGATGCGTTTAAGATTGAGAGTTAGTGTTGTTGCAGTTGTTTTTGCGTTGGCTCATTGTTTTTTTGCGGGATTAGGTACTACAGCAATTGTAGGTGTGGTCGTACTGTGCCTTAGTTTTATACCTTTTTCGATTTTAATGAACTTGGAAATAATAGGGTATAGCGAGCGAAAGTGGTACTTAGCAACATGCAGTCGCTTTGGCAAATTACTTGGATCCATAGTTTTTATTATTATTTTTTTTACCGCAAAATCTAAGCAAACTCCAATGACTCTTTTTTATGGATTATTGGGGGTGCTTTTAACCTATTCAGTTCTGGCGGCTGTTTTATATTGGGTAAATCGAGCAGATTTTAAGGCAAGTTGGGAACGGAAGCTAGGTATTTCTAACTTGCTTGCTGGATCTTATGGCATTATTGTAAATTTTGCTGTCTGGTGGCTATATTATTCACTGTTTTCTGTTTCTAATATTAGGATTTTTGGTGATGATGGTTTGGCTATTTTTAATACGGCCTATATACTGACGACTCCGGTTGCCCTTGGTGTACAATTGGGACTGAACTTTTCTCTAACAATCAAAAATGATTTGAGAAAAAAAATACCTCTTCTTTGGGGGATGTCAGTCATCTGTACAATTTTCTATGGATTGATTTTAAGCATTGATAGCTTTTTCGGTTTATTCTTCAAAAATATAGACCATTCTATGGTCATGCATTGTTTGTGGCCTTTAATCTTAGCACACCTGGTACTTGCCATAAGTCAAAGGCAGGCTATTTTACTGCAAAGTACTTCCTTTAAAAATTCGGTAGCCTTTGCGCCACTCATCGCTGTCTTTACTGTCGGAGCTGCTGTGATCTATAGTCTTGTTTATACGATGCCCTATTATGGTATGTCCTATGTGTTTCTTATCGCTTCTTTGTCTTATTTTGTTTTTATCTACTCTAAGTGGCTTAAGTATACTCAATACTTGTCCTTCCCTTATTTCAGCTGTTAAATCTTACATGTTGTCCAAGAATGCCTTTCCACGGAAATCAGTGATCAACAACTTTATTTGAAAAGTTATTATGCAATAGAGGAGAAATAAAATCACATCTGAGGAAATAATTGTTCGAATGCAAAAGGAATTTGCTTGCACTATTGAATGAAATGGAAAAATTTGAAAATATTGTCATACTATGGATGGATAACAAAAATCATTTTTTGCAGGCTCTTCTTCTACTTAAATTTGGGTTAATTATATGCCCTGAAAATCCGTATTGATAATCGTTTGGTAAGCCATAGATAGCCACTTTATGACAATCTATTAAGATTTGAAATAATGTTTTTGCTGTTTAATAGCCGTTTAATTAGGTAGGTGGAAAATTGTACAGGATGCTTTAATACTCTTTCTATAAAACTTATCCATTTACCGGGGCTGTATATTGTTGCAAGAAGATTTGCTTTAATATTAAGATTTTCTATTTCTTTTGATGATAACTCATCAGTTCTTATTACGCATATTTTTGAAGAATAATCATCATATGAAACATCACGGAGATGGTTTTTTTTAATTAATTCTTCTCTAAAGGCTGTCCCTGGAAATGGAATAGCAATACCAAACCCGGAATAATATGGTTTAATCCTTTTCATTAATTGGATGGACTTGTTTACCGTTTCTTTTGTTTCACCAATATTGCCAATCATAAATGATGCAACTGTTTTTATTCCAACCTTGTGTGTTAGATCAAAAGCACGCTTTATTTCGTCTATTTTCAGGCCCTTTTCCATATTATCCAGCATACCTTGATCACCGTTTTCAACTCCGTAAAACAAACACCAGAAATTTGCTTCTTTGGCAAGAGAAAGTAGTTCGAGGTCAACAAGTTTCTTATTAGCTCTAAAAGGTGTTTTATAATATATATCTTTGTTAAGTTTGTTTTTGATAATCAAATTAAATACTTCTTCAGCCCATGAACGATTTAAATTAAAAGTATCATCCTGGAAATAAATTTCTCTGATGCCATGTTGTTTATGAAGATATTTTATTTCCTCAATAATATGCTCAGGTTTACGAGACCTTACCTTATTCCCCCAAACTGATGTATTACAATATACACAACGAAATGGGCACCCGCGACTGCCCATCATAAACATAGACGGAGAGCTCTTTTTAAAATGAACCCCAGTATATTTTGAAATCGGCCCAACAAGATCAAGGTCAGGAAGAGGTATGTAATCTAAATCTAATGCAGGTGACCTGGCTGGATTTCGTCCGCCTATATAGTTTATTCCACGGATATCTCTAAAATCACGACCTTCAACTATTTCCAAAAAAGTATTTTCTCCTTCTCCAAAAACAATAACATCTGAATGAGGAAATACATTAGTGCTTTCCATTTGCATGGCAGATAGATGCGGCCCTCCCATAACAATCATAATATTTTTGCTTACATCTTTTATCGCTTTTGAGATTTCTTTAGCAGAACGAACTTGATAGGTATTTACGGTAATCCCGACAATTTCTGGAGCAAACTCCTTAACTTGGTAAGTTAAATCTTCTATTGTGAGGTTGTCTGCAGTCATGTGTAAAATCTTAACCTCATGCCCCTTATTCTTGACCATTGTTCCAATAAGTAACATTGCTCCCGATGGAAACATTTCTGTCCCGTCAGTTATTACTTCCTTCGGAACTATTAATAATATCTTCATTATATTTTCACAAATTTCTAGTTGGTAAAGGCAAGTCGCAGCATACCTAAGCAGGCTGTAAGAAAAAATGCATTATTGCAGATTCAAGAAAACAGATTCAATCACCCTTCTGAGGCCTTTTTTTGATTAAGCGACTCAATCAAGCAACAAAATATTATGAACGATGATGGAGTGAAAAGCAAGTGCAAGAATAATAAATCGTTATATTATTCAGCATCATCTGGTTAGGCATATCCTCTCATCGCCGATTTGAATGCCAAATATTCTTAATTTGTCTGAGTCTGATCCAGGTGAATCTCTTTGTAATTGTATTTTAAGTGAGTTTCTGGAAATATCTATGTGTTTAATAAAACAAGATGGTAGCTTTAGTAATGGTCTAGGTAATATATGCCTATTGATCTTCTTAGCTGTTTCTGTCTTTGAAAATCATTCTTTACATAATACTGAAATATGATACCTTTTTTCCCATGCTAGTTATATATTATGCGATGTATGTACCTACCCGTCTATTGACAAGTTTGTGAGGCCGCCTTGTACTATAACTAACACAGTTTGTCAACACTTGAGATTTACACTTATTAGTTGGAATTGTACTACTATATATATTATAAAATCAATATTGCTGCTGTATTTTCTAAGCCATCTATGTGTGTGGCTATTATGGGAACGTTTATCGTGTTGGCTACCACAAGATCGAGTCTTGCATTTGTAATTTTTTAAGTGCTTTAACTTATTATTTATTACTATTTATGGTTTTTTAAAAAAGATTACAAATTGATTCTCCGCATATTATTAAGTAGATTAATATTAATGAAGGTATTAGTATTATGCTAAGCTTTAGTCTCGTGAGAAGCTCATAGAATTAGCTAGATTTAGGGATGTAGAGTTTACTTTAGAGGTACCAATGAAATGGTATTATAGCAACTTGATTATATAGAGATTACTGCTTTAAGTCTTTACGTATTTGGTAGTTATGTCTGCCATCTGTTTGCGATAGGAGGCAACTCAACTACTGTTCGACAGTATGGTGCTAATTAAAAGGAAAAACACTGAAGAGAATAATAGATAATTCTTAAAGCAAAAAGTTATAACGTAATCGTATGTGTATAATGTGAGGACTATAATAAGGTCTATCCTTGCAATAAATCATTTCTATATAGATATAATATGAGAGAAACGATTATTCAATAACGGAGGAAATAGATGAATATTAATATTGAATCTGAGATAATAAGAGTCATTGATATTGAAATGAAAGGGCTTTCTCTACTGAGGGAGCAAATTGATTCTTCAGTTAAAAGTGCTGTAGAAATAATATTCAACTGTAGCGGAAAAGTTATACTCACCGGGATGGGTAAGTCCGGTTTGGTAGCCAAAAAAATAGCATCCACTATGTCAAGTGTTGGTACTCCTGCAATCTTCATGCATCCTGCAGAGGGAATGCATGGTGATTTGGGAATTATTGGAGCTGATGATGTGGTTATCGCTATAGGGAAAAGTGGTGAAAGCACTGAACTTAACGGTGTTCTTCCTTCAGTGAAAAATGTTGGTGCAAAGATAATTGGAGTGATGGGAGAAGCAGATTCCACTTTAGCGAGATATTCAGATATAATTATTAACATAGGTAATATTGAAGAGGCGTGTCCCTTTAATATGGCACCTACAACAAGTTCAACGGTTACTATGGTGTTAGGAGATGCCATGGCTGTGGCCTTAATGAAGATGCGGGGATTTGATTTGGCAGATTATGCACTGCTTCATCCTGGCGGACAGATTGGTAAGAGGTTAACGATGATGGTTTCTGACATCATGTTAAAAGGCAGTAATAATCCAATAGTCAATATTTCTGACAGCGTTAAAAATTGTATATCAGAAATATCCAGAAAACTAGCTGGCGCGGTTTCGGTTGTTGATAATGATGGGGCTCTTATGGGGCTTGTCACAGACTACGATATTAGAAAACATCTTGAAAAAGAGGAAAATATATTTTCAATGGAAATTGAAGATATTATGAATGGTAAGCCTGTTTTTATTTATGATGACGAGAAGGCATTTTCTGCTTTAAAGATTATGCAAGAGAGAGAACGGCCAATTACAATTTTATCTGTCTTGAACAGGAAAAATCATGTTGTTGGTATGTTGAGAATGCATGATCTGATTAAAGAGGGATTATGAGATCTTTTGAAATGCACATCTATTGAAAATATGAAAGTTGCGCTTGTTCACGATTGGCTTACTGGTATGCGGGGAGGTGAGAAAGTCCTTGAGGTTTTCTGTGAGCTTTTTCCGGATGCACATCTATATACTCTGTTGCATAATAAGGGAAGCCTTTCTGATACTATAGAAGGCATGGACATCAGGACTTCTTTGATTCAAAAGCTGCCTTTCGTTAAGAAAAAATATCGCCATCTCTTGCCTATATTTCCCACTGCGATTGAGCGATTTGATTTACGAGATTATGATCTGGTTCTGTCTAGCAGTCATTGTGTTGCAAAAGGTGTAATTACAGGTGCTGATACATTGCACATATGCTATTGCTTTACCCCAATGAGATATATTTGGGATTTGTACAATTTATACTTTGGGAAGAAAAGAGCAGGCATGATTACCAGATTAGCCACCTCTCTTGTTTTGAATTATTTGAGGAAATGGGATGTAAAAAGTAGTAAACGTGTGGATAAATTTGTGGGCATTTCCAGATATATTGTTGAAAGGATTATTAAAAACTATGGCAGGGATGCTGATCTAATTTATCCACCGGTTGATTGTTCGTATTTTAATCCTGGATTATCCAATGATGGTTATTATCTAATGGTTTCCCCTCTCGCACCTAATAAACGTGTTGATATTGCTGTTAACGCATTCAATTCAATCGGGCTTCCACTTATCGTAATCGGCTCAGGACAGGAAGAAAAAAAATTGGAAAAGATGGCCGGTAAGAATATCAAGCTTATGGGGTGGCAGTCAGATGAGATAGTTAGAGAACACTATGTCAATTGCAAGGCATTAATATTTCCCGGAGTTGAGGATTTTGGTATTGTTCCTTTAGAGGCACAGGCGTGCGGGAAACCGGTAATTGCTTTCGGTGAAGGTGGTGCGTTGGAAACAATTGTTCCCTTGGATAAAAATAATAAAAACGAAAAAGAACGATCAAGCAACGCTACCGGTATATTCTTTTACGAACAGACTCCGGAGTCGCTGGTGCAAGCGGTAGCTCGTTTTGAGGAGGCACAGGATTCGTTTAATTGGCAGGTAATTAGAAAAAATGCCGAGTCTTTTGACAGGACGGTATTTAAAGATAATGTTAGAAAATATATTGAACAGGAATATAAAGAGTTTAGACAGGGATTGCAGTATAAATAAGAAATGTTAAAAAAACACAGTAAATTCTTTGAAACGCTGGTTCTGCTTCTTGATTGGATAACACTATCCGGTTCCTGGATAGTGGCTTATTATTTACGTTTTTATTTTCCTGTTATACCTGTATCAAAAGGTATACCCGCATTTCTCACATACCTTACACTTCTCGTTATTATGCTTCCACTCTGGTATATAGTGTTTAAGGCATTTGATCTTTACCGGCCGAGGAGGATTTCGTCTAAAGCCGCAGAGATAATGGATATTGCAAAGGGAACTACCATTGCTATCCTAATCTTAGTTTCGTTAACATTTTTTGTGAGAAAATACGAGTTTTCAAGGCTTACTTTTCTGTATTTCTGGGTAATCTGTATGATTACCTTGTGTATTGAAAGAATACTTTTTCGTGAGCTTTTAAGGTTTATTAGAAAGAGGGGATATAATTTAAGGCATGCCTTAATCGTAGGGACAGGGAATTTAGCGCTTGATGTTACGGATAGGGTACATAATCATCCGGAGCTTGGAATCAAAATTAGAGGCTTTTTGAGTGATGATGAGTCTGAGATTGGTAATGAACTGAAAGGTTTTAAGGTTCTTGAAACTTGTAACAATATTCGAAGTATTGTGATAGATCAAAAGGTAGACATCGTTTTAATCACACTCCCTCTAAGTGCTCGTGAGAGGTTAAAGAGGATCCTTGAAGATATAGGCGATGAGATGGTGTCAATCATGCTAATTCCTGATTTGATTGAATTTGCTACATTACGGGGAGGTATTGGTGAGTTTGAAGGCATGCCCATTATCAGTTTAAGGGATACTCCTCTATACGGTTGGAATCTTGTGATCAAGAGAGTTACAGATGTCGTGTTGTCGGTAACCATATTATTTGCGGTATCTCCTTTAATGTTTGTTATCTTAATTCTGGTAAAGGCAACATCAAAAGGGCCTGCTTTCTACAGTCAGGAGCGTATGGGTCTCGATGGAAAAATTTTTAGTATGCTGAAATTCAGAACGATGGAAACTCAGGCAGAAAAAGAAACAGGTCCCGTATGGGCATCAAAGAGTGATTCTCGCAGGACACCCATTGGTACTTTTTTAAGAAGGACAAGCATGGATGAGCTTCCTCAGTTCTTGAATGTACTTAGAGGAGATATGAGTATTGTCGGTCCAAGGCCTGAGAGAGAATTTTTTATACAACAGTTTAGAAGCAAGATTCCTAAGTATATGTTGAGGCATAAAATGAAGGCTGGTATTACCGGTTGGGCACAAATCAGCGGGTGGAGAGGAAATACATCTTTAGAAAAAAGAATTGAGTATGATCTGTTTTACATTGAAAACTGGAGTCTCTGGTTTGATATGGAAATAATGTGGCTGACTATCTGGAGAGGACTTGTAAATAAACATGCATACTAAAACTTTTGATAATAAATTTAAATGAGCTGGTTTGTATACGCATTTGTTTGTGCCTTAAGCCTGGCGACTGCTGATGCATTGAGTAAAAAAGCATTAGATGATAATATTGATTCGTCTATTGTCGCCTGGGTCAGGACAGGTTACACTCTCCCATTTATGGCTTTTATCATACCCTTCATAGAGAAACCTGAACTTGATAGTATTTTCTATATGGCGATGTTTTTGGCTGTCCCGCTTGATATAATAGCTCTGTTGTTATATATGAAGGCGATAAAGGTATCACCTCTTTCGCTAACACTCCCATTCTTATCTTTAACCCCTGTCTTTTTGATTGGCACATCATATATTATTCTGGGAGAAAGACCTGATAAATCCGGTTTCATAGGCATCGTTTTAGTCGTAATAGGTGCTTATTTGCTAAACGTTCACACTATCAGTAGAGGACTTCTTGAACCATTTAAGACAATAGCTAAAGAGCAGGGTTCTGTATTAATGATTATTGTTGCTTTTACCTTCAGCATTGGAGCGTGTATTGGTAAAATAGCAGTACAACATTCGAGTCCGATCTTTTTCAGCGTTGTTTACTCATTTCTGCTGTCGCTTTTTCTATTTCTGGTAATCAGCTTCAGGAACAAACAATTTCTTTCGAAAGTGACTTCTCGGCCTATACTTTTTCTTCTTATTGGTATACTGATAACGATAATGATAATTACACACGTAAAAGCAATTAACCTTGTAGAGGTGGCTTATATGGTTTCAGTAAAACGGTTGAGTATTCTGTTTGGCGTTATTTATGGTGTTGTATTCTTTAAGGAAACAAATATTAAAGAAAGGTTATTGGGGGCAACTGTTATGGTTTCAGGTATAATTATGATCACTGTTTTTTAGAATATTATAATCTAATTACAATGTATATGATTTTTTTTGGAGTACTTTGTGGAACTCAAAACATTCAGAAAAGACGATGTGATAATTGAAAAAGATTCATACGGAACATCTGCTTACATTATAAAGTCTGGAAGGGTCGAGGTATCAGATATAGTCAATAATAAAAAAATTATACTTGGGATATTAGTAAAAGGGCAGATATTTGGTGAAATGGGGCTGGTTGAGGACCAACCCAGGTCTGCTACGGTCACAGCTGTTGAAGATGTACAATTAGCGGTGCTCAATCGCGATAGTTTTAATGATCTTTTTGAGAAAAAACCTAAAGTGCTTTTACCAATCATAAAAGCACTTTTCGAAAGATTGAGAACCGCAAATAAGATGCTTATTAGTAAGGAGGCTCTAGGTGAAGAAGCTGTTGAGCATAAAGAATATGCGCAGGCAAAAATTGTTGTTCTTTCTGGAACGAACGGAACAAGTAGAGATGCGCTGGATGGTGGTGAAATAGAAATAGGTAAATTCCCCTTCAAGATTGGACGTGAACAGAGATCTCGTGGAGTTGATGTGTTTTTTGATAATGATTTGTGTTTAAGAGATTCACCACCTTTTAATGTATCAAGGAATCACTTTCTTATAGACAAAGTAGAAGGTAGATACGTTGTTATTGATCGGGGGAGTCATCTAGGTACTATTGTTAACGGAAAGAGAATAGATGCGCAAAGTGCACTAAATACGGGAGAGAACAAAATAATTGTTGGACAGCAGACATCACCATTCGTTTTTAAACTGGAAATCAGATGACATCATTGAATAAAGGACAAGTTATGGTGTCGGCCTTGGGAGTAATCCTGCTCTTTCTGTGATTTCCGGGACTATTTCTTCCCACTCAACAGCCATAATGTGCACGCCTGCAACCCCTTCAATTTTCCTCACTCTTTCAATTACTTCAAGGCAGATGTTAATGCCTTCCGCTTTTTTCTTTTCTGCACCTTCCAGACGTTTTATTATCTCATCAGGTACATCCATACCGGGAACATTTTTCTTCATGTACTTGGCCATACCGAGAGATCTAATGGGGGTAACGCCTGCCAGAATGGATACTTTTTTATGTAATCCCATTTCCCTTACCATGCCCATCCACTGTTCGAATTTTTCTACGTTATAGATGATTTGAGTTTGAATAAAATCTGCCCCTGCTTTTATCTTTTTTGCGAGACGTGCAGCCCGATATTGGAAAGGGTCAGCAAAAGGATTCTCCGCAGCACCTAAGAAGAGTTTTGGTTCTTCTGTTTTCAGTTCTCCACCGGACTGGAATTTTTTCTCATCTCTCATTTGCCTGAACATATCCAGCTGATTAATGGAGTCCAAATCAAAAACACCTTTGGCCTCAGGATGATCGCCAAAGCACTGATGGTCTCCGGTCAAGCAGAGAAGATTTTTCATGCCCAGAGCAGCAGCCCCAAGGATATCACTTTGCATTGCTATTCTATTTCTATCTCTACATGTCAACTGCACAACGGGTTCCATCCCCATGTTAAGGAGTATGGCTCCGCTCGCGATGCTGGAAAGACGTACCATTGCAGTCTGGCAGTCCGTTAGATTAAATGCGTCAGCATAACCTTTTAAAAGAGCTGCTTTTTCTTCAACCGCTTTCCGGCTGGCCCCTCTGGGTGGCCCAAGTTCTGATGTAACAACAAACTCACCTTTCCTGAGAAGCTTCTCTAAATTACTTCCGGATTTTAAATTATTGTTTGTGCCGTGTTCTTCGCTCATAGTGATATAAAATAATTATTAAAAAAATTATAAGATTAGTTGGTAATTTACCCGAAAAGCTGAGGAAAACTCCTTTTAATCTCCTCATTGCGAAGGAGGGGTAAAGGGGTGGTCATAAATTTATGGGTTTCCTCAGTTTATTGGGTAAATTACATTAGTTTTTAAAGTTTTTTTATCTCTTCAATCAATTGATTTGCTGTTTGTAAAAAGCTGTTTCCGTCCTGGTCAGGAAGCGTATGATATTTTACCCTTTCCTTTTCAATACCAATCGAATCAAGGAACTCCATTGCCGTTTCAGCTCTCTGCTCTGCCCAGGTATTACATGAGTCGCCAAAATGGCACGAGTCATCACATGATGTAATTAACACACCGTCAGCACCCTTCTCAAACGCGTCGAGTATTAATCCGGGACTTAACTTTCCTAAACTGAGCAAATTAACCTGCCTGATGTTTTTCGGTACTTCTTCTTTAGAGAGTACCAAGTCCAGATTATAGCTGCAATAGAAGTTTATTATCAACGGTTCAGAGGTTTTTGCTTCTTTGAAAGCTTCCTGTAATTGCGCTTTACCCATATCCTCATAAGGCCCTTTAAACTCTATTGCCTTTGCAGGGCATTCTACAACACACATCCCGCATGATTGGCAATCGTTATCTATGTAAGCAAAATTTTCGTCTTCTTTTATTTTTGGTATTTCAAAAGGGCAAACCCTGACACAGGTCAGGCATGCAATGCAGGCTTCTGATGAGACGGAAGCTCCGTTTCCGCAGTTCATACAACGCATCGCCTCGCGTACTGCAATCTCTTCTGTAAAACCCAGTTCAACTTCCTCGAAATTTCCAACTCTCGTATCCGGATCGAGGGCTGGCATTTCATCCCTCTCCTCTCTCTCTATATTTTCTACCCTTGTTTCTGTCTTTGACAGCCCATCAATAGGTTTAACATCCCTGAATTTATGGTCAGTCTCGGAAGTTTTTCTGAGATAATTATGTATAGATAATGCGGCTTTCTTACCATGCCCTAAGCCCATAGTGAGGGTCCCTCTGCCTAATACCACATCGCCACCCGCAAAAACACCCGGCATGCCGGTATGTAAAGTATCAGCGTCTGCGGCTATTGTACCTCCTCTGGTAACTCCAATCTCTTCATGTCCTTCAAGGAATGATAGATCTGAAGACTGGCCTATGGCCAGAATGATCGTATCTGCATTGATTATAGATGAACTGTCCTCGTGAAATGAGGGATTAAATCTTCCCTGGCTGTCAAAAACAGACTTTACCTTAAGCGTCTCAAGTCCCGTGACCTTACCATTTTCTCCTATAATCCTTCTGGGGCCTAAGGAGGCGTGAAGAATTGCTTTCTCCTGCAGTGTCTCTTCAATTTCGTAATCTGACGTTGGCATCTCATTTCGATGTTCCAGGCATACTATGTTAACTTCTTTCGGCCCAAGCCGTAAAGCCGTTCTCGCACAATCCATAGCGACTGCTCCGCCTCCAATGACAAGGACGTTATTTCCCACCTTTGCGTCGTCATGGCAGTTTGCGCGCTTTAGAAATGATATAGCATCCTGAACTCCGTCTAAATCAGTACCTTCAATTGGCAAACGTCTTGTAACGGGCAAACCTACCGCTAAAAACGTAATATCAAAATAATTTTTTAAATCGTCGAAGGAAATATCTTCGCCTACAGTCGTATTATATTTAATCTCTACACCAAGATCAGTTATAAAATTGATGTCCTTATCCATGAATTCCCTTGGTAAACGGTATGTCGGTACTCCCATACGAAGCATACCTCCGGGGCCGGAGTGTGCCTCAAAGATAGTACATTTATATCCAAGAAGCGACAGGTCTTTTGCAGCGGCCAATCCTGCCGGTCCTGCACCAATGATTGCAATCTTTTCAGTATATTTAACTTCTGCCTGCCGGTCGATACCCGGTGTAGAGTCATTGAAAAAACCATCAGCAAGGAAACGTTTAAGCCATGCAATTGCGATAGGTTTGTCTATATCTTTCCTACGACATTCATCCTCACATGGATGGGTGCATATGCGACCACAAGCGGACGGTAACGCGTTTCTTTCCGCGACGACCTGCATCGCTTCAGAAAATCGCCCCCTTGCTGTCAATTGTATATAATCCCGTGCATCCTGCCTGATTGGGCATGCAACGATACAGGGTGCTTCTTCGTCAACACGGTATCTATTTATTTTTGATTTGTCCCCAAAAACATCCGTCATCTATTTTTAACCTTTATACTGTAAAATACTGAACAAATTGCTTTTTTTTAAGAAGGGAATATTCTATTTTGATAATCACATTATGTCAAGTGAAATTGGATTTGCAGATTTGTGGTGTTGTCTGGGTTTTATAAAAGTTAATCAAAAAAAAGGAAGGTAATAAACAAGTCTTCCTTTTTTATCAAGATAACGTTTCGCACAAGCAACCACCTGTGTATATCCTTGCAAGATAGGCTTCAAACGGCAGCCATCAATAAATATTAAATTGCATAGTTATTGGTGTTAGGCAGGTATGGCCAATTTTTCAACTTCATCAATATTTAAATTCTGTTTCGCTTGCCACAAATTATAATTATCTTGCATGATTAACCAACTTTCAGGCGAGCGTCCTAAGGTCTTAGAAAGACGTAAAGCCATTTCCGGCGTAATATTGCTTTGTTGTTTAATCAAGCGCTGAAATGTTGATGGAGACACTTTTAACTTTGCAGCAACAGTACGATAGCTGATACCATACGGTTCAAGAAAAACTTCTTTGATAAATTCTCCTGGATGGGGTGGGTTAAACATGCACATTAGTGATAATCCTCATAATCAACAACATAAACGTTGCCTTCGTCAAACCTAAATACTATTCGCCAATTCTTACTGACATCTATTGCCCAGAGTCCTTTTCTTTTTCCCTTTAACGAGTGAAGTCTAAAACCCGGTAAGTCCATATCCTCAATACAAGTCGCTGTATTTAACGCTGTTAACTGTATTCGCAATTTTTTGTTATGACTACTCTTTATACCTGATTTATTGCCGGTTTCATAGAACGTCTTAAGGCCCTTATGCTTGAAAGATTTAATCATTTTGAATAGTAGCACATTGCGCTACACGCAACAAGTAAAAAATATGCAATCTTTAGAATTGGATTTCTTTTTGTTTTGTGCCTAACTCTGAGATGAGGTGCACCGGATAGCGTATAAAATAATGGGGAAAAATAAAATAGGCAAAGAATCTGAAAACTTAAAAATCACAAGAGATAAAAGCGTCACCTCCGGTGACTGGTTAGGTCTTTAATAGTCGCTGTTTCTATTAGCGTTGTCGATGTTTGTCTACCATAAATACAGATTTATAATACTAATCACAAATCAACAGGCTGTCCGAGAACAAATAATACCAATACCTGATACCGTATGTAATTGCTAAAGTTGGTAGAATTTTTAAAATCCAATAATACTGACGTTTCTTTTATTTTTTCCCGTTTAGGTAAATTCTATG
>Ga0209045_1000938_pt1 | contig 30232 bp, 16 predicted proteins | sample SaaInlLV_10m_DNA_4_FD_184664 | JGI IMG/M metagenome (GOLD analysis project Ga0209045, IMG submission 184664) | Marine microbial communities from expanding oxygen minimum zones in the Saanich Inlet - Saanich Inlet SI072_LV_200m_DNA (SPAdes) (version 2) | ecosystem: Environmental > Aquatic >...
GCGGCGGAGGGGGATGGGTAGTCAGGTCATCACTGTCGACAAAAGCATGGTCTCTGGCTCCAACGGTACGAGACCGTTGGGGGCCCAAGGTTCACTCCCAGACGCTTGCGTTAACGACACGTTTCCCGGAGAATCATCTCCTGCTCTTCGGTCAAGGGCGGAAGTGACTGCGCTGCCTCAAGCACAGCCGCGCCAGAGTACTTGGGGGGCACTATGCGGAGAACAACTCTGGAGAACGAATCCCGCGGCGTCTCCTTCCACATGAGGAGACGCTGATACGCTTCTTCGGTTAAGCTAATCGTCTTCATGCTAACACAACCACACGAGTCACGCAATTCTGCTTGCTCAGGGACGGTAACGCCTCAGTTAGGTGGGGGAGAACTTCAAAACGGCTCGACGGAGTCTCTCCCTCCAGGGGTTCCTTGGGCCATCTGTGTCCGATGGAGGGAGAGACTCCGTCGAGCCGCCTCACAAGACTGAGGCGTTACCAGGCACCATGCCCAAAAAACACCGGCTGTCCCGTCTCGGCGGAGCGGTAGCAGCCGTCGATGAAACGTATGACGTCGAGCGCATCGTCGACGGTAATCCTGGGCGGACGTCCGGTGATAATGGCGTCTACGACATCGTTGATGTACAGCTCGGTGTGAGCTGGCGTGTAGTACTGATGGGCCAAGCCGCCGCGCTCGAAGGGATCCTTGCCATCGTTGAACGGGCCCCAGATCTTGAACTTGTCTCCCATGGCATCGTCCACATACACAGATCCGGCACTGCCGATGATCTCGAGTCGGAACTCGGTTGTGGGGAGCGAGAGTGTTGGGGTGCGTCCCACCACAATATTGGCGACTGCCCCCCCACCGAATGTGACGGTGGCGACACACATGTCCTCGTGTCCGACGTCGCGGTAGTGTTCATAGAAGAACGCGTTTCTGCGGGCGAACACACTCCGGAGACGCTGCCCCAAGGCCTTGGAAACGGCGAGGAACCCGTACGGACCGTGGTTCGGCAACTCACCGTACTTGGCAGTCACCTTCTCTCCATCGACAATCGTGTAGGTGTATCGCGGGCCTTTGGGTTGCAGGCAATGGCAGTACGCAACGCGTGGCTTGCCGATTCCGCCGGAACGGGCCCGGTCCTGCGCGTCGGCCAGTGGGCGAGGGAAGCAGGCGTTGGGCACATCCAGGGAAAAGCACACCCCGGACGCTTTGACTGCCGCGAGTGCACGTTCCGCGCTGGCCAGTGAATCAGACACAGGCTTCTCTGACAGAATGTGAATCCCGCGTTCGGCGGCAGCGACAATCACCTCGGCATTGCTGGCCGGGGGAACACAGAGAGACACAACGTCGGGCTGGAACGAGTCCAGCATCTCGACGTAATCCTCGACGTGGGGAACGCCATGGACCTCGGCAAAAGCCTCCGCCAGATCACAGCGAGCATTCTCCCCCGGGACCTCGGCCACGGCGACAAGTTCCACCTCGAAATGATCGGCCAGGCCTCCGCTGTACGCCTGTGGGTGACCGCCGGCAAAACTGATGGCTGCTGCGCGTAGTTTACTCATGCGATGCTCCCCCCTTCCTCGACAAACGCGGCGACATCTACGTTACGGCCGGATGCGAACGACTGACAGGCAGCGCGGAGTCCCTTGAGTACCTGTCGAGTGAAGGCAAGCGGAATGTCAGGCTCCTCACCCGTCCGGATAGCGTCCACAATCGCCTGGACCTCACCGGCGAATGCCTCCTCCGCCCCCCAGGAGGTGATATGGGCACCGGGGAAATCGACGCCCTGTTGCGAATACGAGCAGACCGAGAACGTCTGCCGGTCTCCAGCATCGATGGTCCCCTCGGTTCCGACGATGTAGAAATCACAGTGAAACGGATGCCCCGGCGGCTGCATGATGCGGTTCTCTTCGCTCAGCGCGTAAGCCCCGTTCTCGAACTGCATGTTCACCGCCACATACTCGTGGACCCGCAGCCAGTCCTGGCCCGGGTGACTCACGGTATAGACTTCACTGATCGAGCTCTCGAACAACATCGACAGGTAGTCGAACTGGTGCATGCCGTTGTGCATGAGCAACCACTCCGGCCCACGTTTGGCATCGTAGCCCCCCTGCGCCCACTTCTCGGGCGTCCAGAACGGGCTGGATGGACTGCTCATACGGGCAAACACCGGTCGCCCGATCCGGCCGGCCCGAATGGCGTCTCTGATCGCTCGGAGCTTCGGACGATAGCGAAGGCTCTGGGCGCACATCATCGTGACCCCGGCGGACTCCGCAGCCGCGACCATCGTGTCCAGCTCCGCCAGCGTCATGGCAAACGGCTTCTCCACCAGCACGTGCTTTCCCGCCTGCGCCGCCGCGATGGCCATAGGAGCATGCAATTCATCCGGCGTGACCAAGCTGACAATCTGGATGTCATCGCGCCTCAGGATCTGCTCGTAGTCGGTCACAGCATCAACGCCAAACTCCCCTGCCAGCGTGCTGGCCGCCTCCGGATCGCGATCGCAGACTGCCACGAGACGGGCGCCGTCAGCCCGCACGAATCCCCTGGCATGCAAAGGCGCGACCGCCCGACACCCAACAACCGCTGCTCCGAGATCAGTCATTCCATCTACTCCATTGCCCGACACACAATCCGTATCGCCCAGACAACCCCCGTGGCAATCATAAGGCACCCAATGCGGCACGGCAAACGGCTGTCCGTGCTCCTGTTCCCCTTCTGCTCCCCGACTGCCCTCCACACCAACGGGGCGGTATATTCAGGGAACCAGTGGAACTCGCGGAACGGCAACCAGACTCAACCGGGAGGACTGACACATGCACATTGGGATCACTCTCGTAGTCGGAACAGCCGGCTTCTGCTTCGCCGGCGCCGTCGAGATCAAAGATGCCGCGCCGATGGTCTATGTGCCGGCAGGCGACTGTGTCCTTGGGACAACAGACATCGAAGCAGGACGCCTGGCGACGGAACTCGGCGCACACCCCACGCTGTTCAGGAACGAAACGCCGCAACGCCGGACGGCGCTTCCCGGTTTCCTCATTGACAAATACCCGGTCACGAACCGGCAGTTTAAGCGGTTCGTGGATGAAACCAACGGGCGCCCACCAAACGGCTGGAGAAACCGAACATACCCACAAGGGCAAAGCGACCATCCGGCAACCGGAATCATGTGGCAACAGGCTAACGCCTATGCCGCATGGGCGGGCAAGCGCCTGCCAACCGCCGATGAGTGGGAGAAGGCAGCCCGAGGAACAGACGGAAGACGTTACCCGTGGGGAGACGAATGGTCCCCCGGCGCAACCCGAATCGACGATCCCGCCTCTCCGAAGACGCGCGCCCTCACAGCCCCCATTGGCAGCTTCCCCAAGGGAGCCAGCCCGTATGGGGTCATGGATCTGTGCGGCAATGTCGCCGAATGGACGTCGACAGAGAGCCAGAAGTCCAACCCGGAAAGGGGCTGGGCCTGGTACGTGGTCAAAGGCGCCTCCGCGGCCCATTGTCTGAGGGAGAGCTTCCGCTGTGCGGCGGTAAACTTCTCGGCCCACACGAGTCGTTGGCACACTTGGACAGGGTTCCGCTGCGCGATGGACTCCCCGGAGCCCCCCGCTGACCTGCCCGCGGATACCACAGCTGAGCCGGAACTCATCACACCGAAGCCATGCTCCGGCCCGGCGGAAGAAAAGCACGGTTCAGAACCGATTCGCCTCAGCGTTTCACCAGGACACGCGAGAGTCGTGTTTGACGTGCCGTTCTTCCCGGACGCGGGATTCAGCCTCTACGCACCGGAACAAAGCGGCGCCAAGGGGATGTCGCTTTCCTGGGGCGGAGGGCGCCCCAAACTGGAATGGCAGTTGAGTGAAGACCGCACCGAAGCCAGTTACCGGATCACCTTCACCGGGCGAGCAGTTCAGACGGTCACCCTTACCTCGGGCATAGACGTGGTGGTCTACACCATCGCGATCCGGAATCTGACCGACAGGCCATTCACCGGAGTCGGCTGCAACAGCTGCTTCAACAACAGTTCCTCGGCCTACTTCGAGGATATGGAACGCGCCCGTTCCTACGTCTGGACTGACGAGGGAGCCACCTCCATGCTGAAAATGCCGATCGGCGGCTCGGGCGAACCCCTGCATGGCGGCTGGAACGTGGCGGGAAGCGACCAGGTGGCCACACCGGCATCAGGAAAGGTCCGTCACCCCCTCATCGCCATCGTGTCACGCGACCGCAAGTGGGTGATAGCACAAGGCTATGGTGCAGGCACGAGCGTGGCCACCAATGCCCACTACTCCTGCCTGCACTCGCGCCCCGCCTGGCCTGACATTCCGGCCGGAGAAGAGCGGGCCGTCACCGGCAGGATGTACTTCCTAAAGGGCAACCTCGAGGATCTGCTCAAACGCTGGAAGTCGGACTTCGGCAAGTGAGAAGAGTCGCCCGCTCCGCCCTACACGTACTTGACGAGCTGATTGATGCTCCCTGACCAGGAGCAACCACAGCAGAAAATCTCTGAGAAGTCGAGCCCGGCCAGGTCCGCGTTCGAAGCCTGAGTCGGGAAGGGCTCATAGTCGTACCCCACGTGGAAGTACACCTTCTCGCCCGCGTCATTCGTGCCGTAGAAGCGATGCAGCCCACATGGCTCGCAGAGCAGGTACTTGGTCATTGTTGAGGCTCCGTTGGTGGCGCCGAAAGGAAACTGCTACCGAGCCGAACGTCCTGGAAGGGCGGGGTCCTCAACGGCCGTGCTTCGGCCGCCCAAGCTCAAGACAGCCCGTTCCGCAGCCTGTTCTTTCCGTTTGTCTGCGGCTACTGTATCACCACTTCACCATTTCCCAGAGCAGAAAAAGCGCCCAAAGGAGATTGCTCCGGATGATCAGAAGACGTGGTCTGTTACTCGCCTCGCTGAGCCTCGCGCTGATTGCTGTTGGCGGGTCGGCCCAAGAACACACATCCACTCCACGGCAACGGGCTGACGCCGTTTTCAAGGCCACTGGGGTCACCGGTGGGCTGGTCGTTCACCTCGGCTGTGGCGATGGGTGTCTCACCGCCGCACTGAAGCAAGACGGAATCTCCCTCGTTCACGGTCTGGAAGCGGACCGAGAAGCCGTGGCCAAAGCGCGCGTCCATATCCGCTCACTGGGAATCTACGGTCAAGTGGCCGTGGAGCACTGGGATGCCTCCGTCCTCCCCTTCGCCGATCACACGGTTAACCTCCTTGTGGTCGAGGCGCCCGGATCAGTGCCCCCTGATGAAATGACCCGGGTGCTGGTCCCCGGAGGCGTCTCCTGCGTCAAGAAAGGGGACACCTGGGCGACAACCACCAAACCGCCTCGTGCAGGCGTTGACGATTGGACCCATTTCCTTCACAGCGCCAGCGGAAACCCCGTCTCAAGCGACACGGTGATGGGGCCACCGCGCCACCTCCAGTGGACGGCGGAACCACGCCACACGCGCAGCCACGAGTTCACCCCCAGCATTCAGGCCGTCGTGTCAGCGGCTGGACGGCTCTTCTACATCGCCGACACAGCTCCCACAGACACGCTTCGCAAGCCCGCCGAATGGGCCGTGGTCGCCCGAGATGCCTACAACGGACTCCTGCTCTGGGAACAACCCATCCCCGAGTGGTTCTCCCACCTCTGCGGCTGGACATCCGGACCACAGCAGCTTCAGCGGAAGCTGGTGGCTGTCAAGGACCGCGTCTACGTGACGCTCGGCTTCCACGATCAAGTCAGGGCACTCGATGCCGCAACGGGGAAGACCCTCCTAACCTACGCCGACACGCATGGCACGGACGAGATCCTCTACCACAACGGCATCCTCCTGCTCGCGGTCAGGGAGGTCACGGAAGAACGCCTGGCCGAATACAGAAAATGGGCAGACCTGACCACCCAGTCTGAGTCGCCCCTGCATGTCCGTGACTCGGCCAGACCACTCGTCAAGGCATTCCGCAAGGCCGAAGGCAGAGCCCCTCGCACAATCGTCGCCCTAAACGCAACCACCGGACAGCTGGTGTGGAAGAAGATGGGCGCAGCAACAGCCGGGCTCAGGCCCTTCAGTCTTCGGGCCTGCGGCAGCCGTGTCTACTGTCAGACCAACAGCGGGCTCCACTGCTTCGATGTCAAGACCGGGGGCAAGCTGTGGACAACGTCGACACCGAAGCTTCGGGCCGTTTCAGAGAACGCCGTTGTCTGTTTGAGCAAGAAGGAAATCATGCTGCTCTCTCCGGAAGACGGCTCCGTACGCTGGAAGCAACCACCGTCACTCCTCAACATCCGCGATGTGATGCTCATCAATGACTCGCTGTGGATCGGAGGCTTCAAGCCCTTCAGCACGGGTAGCAAGAAGTACACCGGCCCCGTCTGGGGCCCCTTCTTCGCCGCGCAGCACGACCTGAAAACGGGAGCGCTGCTGAAGGAGATTACCCAGGACAACCCGGAGCACCACCATCGCTGCTGGGACAACAAGGCCACGACCCGCTACATCCTCGGAGGACGGCGTGGAACGGAGTTCCTCGACCTGGAGAGCGGTGATGTCCTGTGGCACAGCTGGGCCCGAGGTGTGTGCCGGTACGGCATCATGCCGGCCAATGGCATGCTGTACGTTCCCCCGCACTCCTGCGGCTGCTACCGGACAGTGCAGCTCGAAGGCTTCAATGCGCTTGCTCCGGCGAGGCCGAGGACCAACACTGGCAGCGCCACCAAGGGCCGATTGGAGAGAGGACCGGCCTACGGCAGACAGACGGCCTCTGCCACGCGCGACGACTGGCCGACCTACCGCGGTGACGCCCAGCGCAGCGGGCGAGCTCGGGGCACAATCCCCCTCACCCTCACCACCAAGTGGCAGACTGCCCCCGGCGAAGCAACCACAGCCCCAGTCGTGGCAGGCAACAAAGTGCTCGTCGCCCGAACGGACCGGCACGAACTCCTTGCCGTCGACACCAACTCCGGCAAGACCGCCTGGGCCTTCACGACAGGAGGCCGAATCGACTCCCCACCCACCGTCCACGGGGGACAGGCCATTGTCGGCTGCAGCGATGGCCACGTCTACAGTCTCAAAGCCGAAGACGGAACGTTGAGCTGGCGTTTCCGTGCTGCCCGGGATCCGCGACGCGTGATCGTCCGCGGCCAAGTTGAGTCGGCCTCACCAGTCCATGGCAGCGTGCTCATCGACGATGGGACTCTCTGCTTCACCGCCGGCCGCTCATCCTATCTTGACGGTGGAATCGACCTCTACCGTCTCAATCCACTGACCGGTGAACAGCTGTCTCGCACAACCATCTACAGTCCCGATGAAAGAACCGGACAACAGCCCAAACAGTACAGCTCCAACGCCATGCCTGGAGCGCGCTCTGATCTCCTGGCCGCCGACAACAAACACATCTACCTGCGCGACCTCACCTTCTCCAAGAAAGGCGTCGAGATAAAGGACCGGGAACGACACCTGTTTACCCTCACCGACTTCCTCGATGACTCGTGGACACATCGCTCCTACTGGATCTTCGGGACCAAATCCTCCCTCTCAACCGGTTGCAGTGGTAGGAGCAGGAAGCTCCTCTTCGGCCGTCTCCTGACCTTCGATGGCACGACAGCCTATGGCTATGGCAGAGAAAAGGTCCACTGGTCCAACGAGTTTGAGGATGGGAAGTACCGCGTCTTCGCGCGCAGACTCAATGCCGACAAGCCGATGTGGGCAAAGCCGGTGTCCATTCACATCCAGGCCATGGTTCTGGTTGGAGACATCATCTTCGCCGCCGGAGCCGGGGAGCCACCAGAGCGAATCGGCAAAGGCGAAAAACGAAGCGCCGCGCCCCTGCTCCTGGCCATCTCAACCACAGACGGTTCCGAGTTGGCGCGCTATCCCATCCCCGCGGCCCCGGTGTTCAATGGTATGGCCGCCGCAAGGGGTGAATTATTCCTGACACTGGCGAACGGCCAACTGCTCTGCATGACTGGGAAATAGGGAGATTCGAGTAATGCCCACCACCTGCCCGTACAACATTGATGGTCTGCCGTCAGTCCAGGCCGGCGCCGCAAAGACAGTCATCACCCCTCCTCTCGACACTGGTTTGGCTGGCTACTTCCACGAGCGCATTGCCACAAGCGTCAAGTCGGATCTCCACTGCCATGTTCTGGTCCTGCAAAGCGGGGACGACCGCCTTGCCCTCATCTCCTGTGACGTCATCTGCTTCGGCAACGAAATGGCTGATGAGACCAAGCGTCTGGTGCTCGAGCGAGCGGGAATTCCTCCTGAGTTCGTGTTGCTCCACGCCACCCACACCCACACCGGACCGGTGATGCGCAAGATCGCCCTGCTGCCTTCCCACGACGAATATCTGGCCGGCCTCCCCGGACGCATCGCGGACACGGTGGCCAGAGCGACAGAGGACATGTTTGACGCCTTTCTCGTCGTCGGACGCCGTGAGGAAACCAACGTCGGCAGCAACAGACTTGGTCGACAACCGGACGGCGAGGAAGTTTTTGGCAAAACGGACGTTCTCGGCCCGGCCGGCCCCATTGATCCAGAGGTCCTCAGTTTGGCCGTGCGGGACACGGACGGCACCATGCGCGCCATGGTCGTCAACTATGCCATGCATCCGGACGTCATCGGCGGCGGAAGCGCTGACTTCTTCTCGCCCGATTGGCCCGGCTACGTCGGCGACACAATTTCAGACGTCTATGGCGACGAGGTCGTCACCGTCTTCCTGAATGGAACATGCGGCGACCTGAACCATCGTGAATGGAGCGACACCCGCCTGCCCTGTGGTGGACCGGCCAAGTCCATCCAGATGGGGCGGACCATTGCCTCAGCTGCCATCGCGGCGGCGGAGACCGGAGACGTCATCGAGTCTGCCGAATGCCGGGGTGAGCTCGAGGTCCTGGAGATCCCATTCTTCACTCGCAATGAGGCTTTCCAGGCAGAGATGGAGGCCATCCAAGCCAAACCGGAAGCCGAGCGGAAGGGCTGGGAGAAGGTCATCCTGGGCGCCTGCGAACGCTGGAAACACGATGATGAGATCGCTCGCGTCCCCGTCCACACCATGCGCTTTGGAGACCTCGTGTTCGTCGGCCTTCCGGGCGAAGTCTTTGTGCGCTGGGGCCTGGAAATCAAACACTGGAGTCCGGGACGGTTCACCTTCGTTGCGGAACTCGCAAATGGCTGGCTCGGCTACATCCCGACCACCGACCAGGCCCACCGGGGAGCCTACGGGGCCAAGCCGATTCTCTCCCGCCAACTAATCGCCGATGGCGGCCGGCAGATGACTGACACCGCGCAGATTCTCATGTGCAAGTTGTGGGAGTAGGCCCGGCTTCTGCCCGTCACAGCCCTGATCAACGGGAGGGGACACGCACACTGCGGCGGAACCGACACCGCTCCCGTTAGTCACGGCTCGGACAGACAGGAAGGCCGCTTCAGTGTGGGAGGCGGTGCCACCCGCCGATTGCCTGTTGGCTTGGGCATAGGGAATCGGGGCGTGGCAGCCCCTCCCACCTTGGATGCCCCTGAGTTTCGGGGCATTCGGAGGCACCCCTGCCTACCACATGATCACCGGGCAGGAATGCCCGGCGCCACCTTGAAACAGGCCGCATGCGGAGATGCGGCGCTACCAAACGTTGCAGAAGGCCTGGCAACACAACAGCGAGAAACCATGAAGACACCGCCTCTCCTCGTGAATCTACTCCTCACAGCCGTACTGGTCGGCGCCCTCTCCCTGGCCGCTGCTGAACGGATCCCGCTCCAGGTCAACGGCCCCACAGGGCTGCAGACACCATGGCCGTTGGTTGGTGGAGTTCCCTTCCCCCCCGGCGCGCTCAAGAGCACCGATCACTGTCGTGTTGTGGATGGTAGTGGAAGCGAAGTCCCTTCCCAAATCGAGTCAACCGCCGTTTGGCAGGACAGCAGCGTGCGCTGGCTGGCCGTTTCGCTGGTGGCGGAGCCATCCGGGAGCTACGTCCTGGAGTTCGGCGAAAGCATCAAAACCAGGGAAGCCGTCACGGGCCCGGTGGCAGTGACCGCATCCCCCGGTGGGTACATCGTCGACACCGGGGCGGCCCGGTTCACATTGCGGAGTGACGCACTGGGGATGGACACGGCAACCATGGGCAGTGGTCACCCGCTGTGGACGGACGGGGCAGCCGGTATCTACGCCGTCGACTCGCAAGGCCGCCGGGCAACCTGTGCCGGTTCTGAGGCCGATGTCCGCTGGACCATCCCCGTGGCAGGGCCGATTCGCACCATCCTGCGAGGAGATGCTCACTACGTCACTGAACAAGGGGAACGTGTCGCCCGCGCTACCATCTGGTACTGGTTCTTCCGAGGCTGCGCACAGGTCAAGATTGTCCACACGTTTGTCTTCACCCGCAACACGGATGAGCTGTGGTTCCGTGAGATTGGTGTGGATATCCCATTCCGCCCAAGCTCGCCGCGAACGGTGACCGTCGACACCAGCAAGGAACACGACGCGGCCGTTGAGCAGTTCAAGCTTGAAGCTGGCTCAGAGATCCGAGCCGTCCAGGAGGACTATCCCCATTTCCTTGAACGCGGCTCACGCTCCTCCATCTCCCGAATGGCAGGGGGCGACACCGCGGAACTGTCAAGCGGCGAAGCCATGGGAGAGTGGCTTGATCTGACCGACTCCACAAGCGGCGTTACCGTGGTCATCCGTGACCTCGCCGAGCAATTCCCCAAGAGCCTTGAGGCCTCAGGCGATGGCATGTCCGTGAAGCTCTGGACGACGATCAGCGACCGCGAACTCGACGTCCGGCTGAGCACGCTGATCCCCAACTATTTCGGAGAGTGGGCGACGACTTTTCCGAAAGGTGGGAAGACGTTTGCCCGCCAACCGTCGAATGCCACCGGCGCTGCCAAGACGCATGAACTGTGGTTGCTGCCGCACAATGGAACACTGGATCTCGACCTGACGGTTCAGCAAGCTCAAGCCGCTGACGAACGCGTAATGCTCATCCCGGATCCAGCCTGGACCTGTAACGCACGCGTCCTGCACCTTGAGCCAACCCAGGAGAAAGACACGGCTCGTTTCCCGCAAGCTGAAGCGGCGATGTCCGACTACTTCGATCGTGTGACGCTCGGGCTGCGCGCATTCCCGATGACCGGAGCAATCGCCTGGGGCTGCAACCCATTCCTGCAGTACAAGCGAACGGAAGACGGGCGTTGGTATGCTGGGTACTACCGCCTGCAGTACCTGATCGAGTACAACCTGCGTCGCAACGCCTGGATGATGTTCGCTCGGTCCGGGGACCGCAAGTACTACGATTACGTCTCACGTTTCGACTGGTTTGCCGCGGACTGGTCCATGCACCACGAGAACACGGACAAGAAGGTGAAGGGCGGGTTCGCACGGCAGAGCAATTACCACTACCCCATCTTCTGGGGAAACCGTAGCGAGGTGCTCTACACCGAGTGTTCGGGGACGGATCTGTTCAACTGGTACACGAATTACTACATGACCGGGGACCTGCGCTCCCTTGATGTGATCCATGAGTATCGAGATGCCGTACTGCGGGAATGGGAAGCGGCCAAGAAAGAAGAAAAATACGTAGCTGCGGGATCGGCAGGATTCATGACCTTGCGCCTGCTCGTGCAACTGTACATGGAGACCTGGGATCCACAGTTCCGTGAGATGATCGAGCTCTGGGCGCACGGACTGTTCGACCCGGAAAGCCCAAACGGCATCACCGACAAGCAACCTTATGGGTGCCTCTACAAAGTCTCGCGCAACCTCTGCTCGACCCTCGAATACTGGTGGGTGACCAAAGACCCCGCCGCCAAAGAATGCTACCTCAAAGCCGTTGACTACAACCGACGCTTCGCCCGATTGAGCGCGCCCATCAGTTATCAGAACGGCCAGGGGGCCTTCCACACGCAGGCCTACCGTTGGACTGGGAACACGGATTGGTTACGCGTGCCGCAGACACTGTTGGCTGCCGGGATTGCGGACATGGCGGCCCGGCCTCCTCTGCAGGAAGCGCTCAAACCCGGATTCGATAACCTGAAGTCACTCCCCTATCTCGGGCCGCACACCAACCTCCACCCACTGTACGCCATGCCGATCGTCATGAAGGCGCTGACCGAACAGGACAAACCGATTGGGCCACCGGCCTGGGCCGTCAAGGGAGAGTCAGAGCTTCCCGCCTGGATCGTTGTCCGTAAGCAGAAAGGACGCCCTTGCACGCTGGACCTCGCATACAACGTCAAACCCAGCGATGGAATCGAGCCAATCGTGCTGGACTCGAAAGGAGGCCCCGTACGCGACGCCCAGATCACAACTGAGAAGCAGCACTACTGGCGCAGCCCGAGTGGACGCAAAGATTACACCCCGAAACCAGGCCAGCCCTGGCGTGTAAGCGCTCGGGTTACCTTGCCTGAAGCCCTGCCGGCCGACGACTACCGGATGAGCATCAATGGCCCGGGACGGGTCGTCGTAGTCGGGGCAACGGTTGACCAATGCGTCGTTGAGTGCCCTGATGGCCTGTTCCTGAACGCAGGGAACTACGGCGCCAAGGTTCACTTCGACGTACCGAAGGACACGGCAGAGCTGCGCTTGTTCTGCACGCGCCCTCTCGTCCTCACCCGTCCGGACGGCACCCGGGAGAGCGTGGACGAGCCAGGCCATGTCACACTGCCGGGAACGGCGGGTATGTGGTCCGCCGAGACCACCTTCCCAACGTTCTTCCGGCTGGAGAACGTGCCGCGTGTGGTTGCGGCGACACCGGAACTCCATTTCACTCCGGAGACGCTTCGTTCACCCACCCCGGTCCCGCCTCCAATCCCCCCCGATGTGCTTTACATTCCCGGCCCCATCGGCCAAGCCCGCCACCTGCCGGACAACGCTGTTGTCGACCTCCCCCGTGGTGCCCCACGCCCAGATGGCGGTTTCGCCAACTTCCCCGGGGATGAAGGGACCATCGAGCTCTTCTTCCGGCCCAACTGGTCAAGCCGTGAGCTCGTGTTTAATGATCGCATGATCTTCCGATCCTTCATCGGGTCCAACAGTACGCGCTTCTATCACCGCTACGGCAAAGGCCCAATGGCCGGGGTCTACAGCTACGTGGATATCCTCATCCCCGGCCGGGGAGAAGGCTATGGAACAGACTACGGGACCGCCCTTCGACACCTGTTCAGGAAAGCAGAATGGAATCACTTTGCCGCAACCTGGAAGATAAACCGCACCGATCCGAAGAAGACCAAGGGTGAATTCACAATCTTCTTCAATGGCAAAAAGACGCCGCGTGATCGGTTTTATCCGCACGCGCTCGACGTCACCCCACCGTTCAACATCCGCGATATCCAGGAAACCCTCACCATCGGCCCCATGGATGGGTGTGTCGACGAACTCAGGGTATCCGACACCGTGCGCTACACTGCGGACTTCGCAGTGCCAACCCAGCCTTTCTCCCCTGACGAACACACCACTGCCCTTTTCCACTTTGATGGCGACGACGATGGCTGGCTCAGAGGCAAGCAGTAGCACAAACCTGAATGCGGCTGACTCGGAGAACTGCCGGTTTGATGAGTCCCGAGATTGGAGATCGCAGATGATGAATCGCCCATCCGTTTCCATGCTGGCACTCGCCGTCCTCCTGCTCTCGCTCACGGGAAACACCTGCGCAGAGCACGTATACGAAGCCCACATGCTTCCCTCCGATGCGTCGCCCGCGTGGCGGACCGTCATCGACCACAACCGGTCTGCCCAACGGTTCGTCTGGGCAAATGACGGCCTGCTCACGGTCCACACCCCGGAATCCCACGACAATATCGCCTGGAGCGTCGGATCCTGGGCCGGGAAAGACGGGACGGACGTGTTCCGGATCGAGCCTCAGAAAGGAGCGACAGTCGATGTCCGGCTGCGGGTCGTCGAGAGCTCCGCCACAGGCGTGTTCCAGCTCCAAGTCAGCGACGGCAGGACGTACTGGACGGTGTTTTTCCACCCCGCACACATCCTGGTGCACCGAGGAAAATCGGGGGCCCAGTCCACCAGAGTGCGGTACGACAACACATCGTTCAACACCTTCCGTTTCGCTATTCTCGGCGAGAGGGCATCGCTGTACGTCGCGGGAAGAGATGATCCGCTCATCGCTGATGCGGCTCCGAGCGGAACGCACGGGAAGACCCCTCGACATGCATTGACCTTTGGCGATTTCAACAGTGGCGCCAACGGACGATTCGACCTGAAATCCGTCCGCTGGTCCACGGAAATCGCGGAATTCCGTCCACCTTCCACAACAGAAGCAACCGAGACGGAGAAGGCCGTCGCCAACCTGACAACGCTCCGACGGCGCTGGGCCAAGACGACTGGCGGGCCGTCCGTACTGTTCATGGGCTACCGACACCACGCGTACACGGGAGCCGCATCGCGACGTCTGTTCCTGCGCGACCTGGCTCTCAAACACGGATTCCGGGTGACATTCCGGCATCAGGAATTCGGCTTCCGAAACCAGCCGGCCGAGTTTGAACCCGCTGAGTTCGACAACTACGACGTGATCGTCTACCTCAGCCCGCCCTGGTCCCGAACCGACGAGAAACGACTCACAGACACCTTCACCAAGCAGTGGGCAGCAGCGTTGCGCTTCGTGGACAGGGGCGGTGGCCTGCTCTTCATGCCGCATGTGGGCGAAACCTACCAGTTCACCATACAGCAGTGCTTCGCGTCCCTCGGACTGGAACCCCTTGCGGCCATCCCTGTGGAGCCCGCTCCTGTCTCCGCAACGGTGATGCAGATCCGGTGGTCCTACACCGACCGCCTGGATAACGACCACCCGATCACCAAGGGCGTCCGCGGCCTTTGGCTGCCTGCGTATGGTGACAAAGCACGTGAGATCTGGAACGCGAACAGCACCGCCGTCCGAGTGAGCGATGCCTGGGACGTCATCGCCCGGTTCGGAGACGCCGTCCAGTTCCGCCCGTTCGAATTCCACGGCGTTGGACGACAGTTCAGCGAACCCGGCGAACGGGACCAGCGCAGTAAGCCTCTGCTGGCCATCCGCTCCCATGGCAAGGGACGCATCGCTTTCTTCGCTCTGGATTCTGCCTTCCACATCGTCGGCGGCCGAGCTCCGGGATACGAAGGTATCTTCCTGAGCAATGGTGTGAAAGGCATTCCATCGGACGGCGAGACCCTCGTCGTCAACACGCTGAACTGGCTCGGGGCCGTCGCCCGCACAGGCGACGATCTGGGAGGAGCGTTGACCGATCCGGCATCCGTTTCCGACAGCACGTTCAAGCCGTCTCCGAAGCTCACGGAACCACAGGGCTTCGCAGCGCCTCGGCCTGGCTACAAAGGAGCGATCGGCGCTCTGTCGCCGCGGTCCGGAGGCAAGAGCTCCGTTGCTGAATACGCCGCCAGAGCCCAGGAGATCGGGCTTGACTTTCTGGTGGTCCTGGATGATCTGGACCAGATTGACGCAAAGCAGCTCGCCCAGCTGAACACCGAAGCCAAGAGCGCCAGCACTTCAGAGTTCACCTGCATCCCCGGCCTGCGGTTCCGGGATGAATCAGGAAACCGCTTTGTCGCCTTCCGCAACGCACTCCTCTACCCCACTGACGCCATGCTTCGCCCGAACCGACGATTCCGAACCGTCATTCGCAAGAAGGAGCGGTCCAGCGGCACGAGTGGTCTCGGCCTTGCTCAGTGGATGCAGTCCAACGGCCACCGCTGTGCCGTCGTGCACTACAGGGATCCGAAGGACCGCCTCAGCGATGATCCCTATGAGTACGGCGTTCCACCTTGGGATGTGCGGCCCTACCGGCAGTTCCATAGCGTGTTCACCCATGATGTCGATGGCAACCTGATCGATGACATGGTCGAAGAGCACAAGGTCGTCGTCGATGATGGCCAGCATCCGCATCCGGTAGCGATCACGTTCATGGATGAGGCGGCCGATCTTGACAGAATCGCCGACGGAACGCTGCCGCACACCGTGCGCTGGACTGCGGATTTCAGTACCTTTGGTGCGAACACAGGAGAGGAACCGGAGTATCTGCCCACGTCCTACGCCACACAGGGCCCCGTCATCGAGCGCTGGCAATGGGACAGTCGCGATCTGGTCAACAACGGCACGTACTGGGATTGGACCTACTACCAGCAACGCTGGGGCCTCGACGTGACGTCGGATGTCGGTCTGAAGACGGTCGAGATCTGGGATGGGAAGGAGCTGATCCGCCGCTGGCACCCCGGCGGGGCGCAGGCATTCAGCAAGACCATCACGGTCAACAAACACCAGCTCACGATGCCGCTGGTCATCGCCACCGACATTGAGGGCAAACGTGCTGTAACGGATGGCTTCCAGTGGCGGAGTCACAACTTCTACGTGTCCTGGTGCTCGGACCGAGTCAACACACTGAGCTACTCGGCGTTGCCCTCCAAGGAGTCCCCGTGGGGTCACTCCGGCGGGACCTGGTGCGTCACGACCCAAGCAAAGGGCCCAATCTGGGACAACCTGCGCCTTGATGTGAATCTGGACATCCTGCGCTTCCCCGGATTCGACGGTCAAGCCGGCGGTGGCGCGTTCAGCAGCCCCGTGTTCTACGTGCATGCAGCCGAAGGCCAGCCGCGTGACGGGCGCCTGTACCGACACATCACCTGGCCACTTGGGTCGCAGGAGGTGGTCATCCAGGAGCAGGTTTTCGAGCATCAGCTTGTTCCTGAGCAGACCGGGCCACATGGCTGGTCGACCTGTGGCCCCATCGTCCCCACAGACGTCCTCGAAGGGAAGATGCGCTACACGACATTCGTCCACTGGGGGCATGCTCCGGCCCCGATCCTGGTCGAGGCTGAGATGCGCTTCAAGCAGGACGTCACGACGAGTGACTCCCGTCCTGCCCTCACAATCAATAACCTGACGGGAGGCAACCGATCCGCCGCCTATGCGGGGGTTGCTGTCCAGGGAACGGGTACTCACGACCGCGCCTACCCAATCTGTCATGATCGACGCGACCACCATGTAGCGACCGGTCCACTGCCACCCGGGGCCTATGTCTGGTTCTACCCCTCCACATTCGGCCCGTTCGGCACCATCGCCCTCAGCGACGATCTGTCGTACCGAGTCTCGGTCCAGCCCACTACCCGCAACGCTCAGCTGCGCCTCGGCAAACCGGGGCAAGTGTTCCGCAAGGGTGACGTGGTGCGCTGGAGATACCTTGCGGTCACCAGCGGGTTCAACGATTCCACCGGCATTGACACGCCTCGCCGCATCGTCGATCTCCTCGGCATTGACGGCAAACCAGGCTACACAGTCACCCCACAGCAGGGAACCGTGACCGACACGACCTACATGCTCACCGTCAGCCCGTCCCCGGGCGAAGGTGGATTCCGCGGCACAATTGAGCCGAACGAGGACGTGCGCCTGCACGGGTTACCGACTGCACTGCCGCTGGTCGCCGAGAACATGAACGACCGCTGGACTGCCGTGCTCTGGGACAAGGGACAAGGGGCTGCCCGACCAATCCCCGTCGCTGAAGGAAAAGCCTACGCCCACTACCGTGAGCTGCGCAAACCGATCACGCTGTTCATCGGGCACCCGTTCGTGTGCGACGATCCGGAGGTACACATCACCGTCGTGCAGACTGGCGACATGAGCTTCTACGTCCAGGGACACAACCCAACCGACCAACCGCGGACAGTCACCATTCGCTCGTCTGAGGGGTGTACCTGGCTGCCACAGATCGATGCCAAGCCCATCCAGTGGACGTGGGCCCTCCCTCCGGGCGGAGATCGCGAAGAGCATTTGGGGGAACCGACGCCCTTCACACCAGCCATGGCAGAAGAGTAACGGGACACTGCACGGGAAGTCATTCGGAGCAGGTTTCAGGTGTCAGTGTTCAGGAAGCGGGAACGTGCGGATAAAACCGCCATGTACAGCGCTGAACCCCACGCCCTGGAGCCCCTCACCCCACTGACACCTGAAACCCGGAACCTGACACCCCGCGGCGATAAGCCGCATTCCCGATTCGGCACTATCTTACCGCGCCGGAGAATACTCCCCTTCGAGTGGAATGGCGTTAAGATAGGCGGCGGAAAGTGCATCCGGGGAAAGGTCGCCGGATGGCACCGCCTCCCACATTGAGGTCAGGCGCAGCCAACGTGCATCCAGGGAAAGGTCGCCGGATGGCACCGCCTCCCACATTGAGGTCAGGCGCAGCCAACGTGCATCCAGGGAAAGGTCGCCGGATGGCACCGCCTCCCACATTGAGGTCAGGCGCAGCCAACGTGCATCCGGGGAAAGGTCGCCGGATGGCACCGCCTCCCACATTGAGGTCAGGCGCAGCCAACGTGGGAGGGGCTGCCACGCCCCGATTGCCTTTGTCTTAGCGCCATTTCCATTTCGAGTGTGTTGCTCAACCTGGGCGTTGCCTATGTCCTGCGATAGCCAAGAACGGCTGCCTGCAACGGAGACCCGCAAAGGACTGCGCTTCCTGTTGGCCCACGCGGCGTTCTTCGGGACATGGTACACCGTCGGCATGCCTGCAAACCCTTTTATTGCAGGATACGCGCTGAACGTGCTGGGGATGACGCCTGAGAACGCAGGGCTGATCGGGACCTCGATGTACGCGTCGGCGATCTTCCAGTTCCTCTCCTTCGCGTTGACGAACCGCATACGTGACCGCAAACGATTCGTCCTGCTTGTGTGGAGCGGCGAGATGGTCTTCCTCGGCTTGGCACTGCTCCTCCCGTTCCTTCTTGGCACAGGGAACAGCCTGGCATGGGCTGCGTTCTTCGCCCTTCTGTTCGTCAGCGGCACCTGCCTCAACCTGATTCAGCCCATTTTCGGGAGTTGGCTCTCGGCCATCATTCCCTCCCGGATCCGAGGGCGCTACCTCGGGACCCGCCAGCTCCTGATCACTGGAATGCAGACCGTAGGGATCTACCTGGGAACGCAGGTCGTCGATCGCTGGCCGCAGTGGCAGGGATTTGCGGTCGTGTTTCTCGCGGGTTGCCTGACAGGTCTGACAGCCCTGTGGATGCTCTCCCATGTCCCCATGCCCCGAGTATCCCAAGACAGCCGGTTCCGCCTGGCTGACTTGCGTGGGGCTTTCCGTCCCGGACCGTTCCGCCGTTACCTGGTCTACTCCGCCACACTGTTCGCCGGGTTCTCCCTCGCATGCGGCTACTACGCACCGTTCTTCCTGAGTGAGATTGGCCTCAGCTTCCGCCAAGTAGGCTGGTACCGAATCGGGCACAACGTGCTCATGCTGCTGGTGCTGCGTCCTGGCGGGCGTTTGGTCGACCGCCTTGGGGCGCGGCCGGTGGTCATTCTCATGACGCTGATCTACATGGTCTTCTTCGCCCTTTTTCCGTTGTTCTCTGCACAGAGGTATTGGCTGATCGTCGTCGCCTGGGCAGGGGTGGGTATCGCCGATGGGCTCTTCTGGGTGGCACTGACCTCCACGCTTTACCACTCACTGCCTACCGGCCCGGAACGCACCGGCTACCTGGCCCTGGCGCAGGGAATGGCGCTGATCTACATGGGTGTCGGCCCGTTCATCGTCCGCGGCTATCTGGGGCTGGCCAAAGGCATTGAATTCGACCTGCTCGGAGCGCACTTCGAGCCCTTCCGCCTGATGTTCTTCGCGTGCTCCGTGCTCATGCTTGGTGCCGCTGTTGCCGCAACCCAAGTGGAGAATACCCGTGACGTCCGATTCGGACCGGCCGCGATGGCCATGCTCCGAGCTCTTCCGTTCCGGTTGCTCCCCAGGCTCTGGCAATTGGACGACAGCGAGTAAGCCCGGCGACGTCAGACTGCAAACGAAATGGAGCGAGACCGGCATGACCGTCAAACGCCCCTATCCCGAAAGTCACACCTTCCTGCACCATCGCGCCCCTCGAGTGGCGACGCTGTCGGACGGGCGCATTGCCGTGCTGAGTGAACCGGGCTTCGAGACGGTCAGTGAGCTGCGTCTTCACCTACACGCCCCTGCGGATGCCCAGGAAGGCTTGCCGGGCCCCGTCATGACACGAACACTGAGCCGGAGCCCCGGATCAGCCGGTGTTTGGTGTGACGCTCAGGACCGCCTGTGGCTGGCCTGGTCCGACGGAACGACCGTGCGTGTCGAGCGCCTGGAGTCCGTGGATCACATCGCGGACGAGACCGCGTGGAAGGTGATCGACACGATCGACGCAGACCATCTGGGCGGCGGCGCCCTGATCCCTGGAGGCGAGTCACTCATGCTCGCCACTCTCGACACGCCCACCGGACGGATCAACCTGATCGAGACAGGCGGAACGTGTCAACATGTCACCGCGGTGCACACGCATCCACTCAATCACTCGCCGTCTCTGGCTCTCACCCCCGACGGAACGTGTACCCATCTCGTGTGGGACACGGAGGACCTGTTCATCCGTCACACTGCGGTCATGATCGAGGACCTGCGGGACAACACGTCCGTGTCGACCGAACCGAAGCAAGTGTGGAGCGGCTGCCACCACCCTGATGTCGCGTGCAACGGCGAGCATGTAGTCGTCACCTACACGGGCCACATGCAGAACATCAAGTACGGGTGGTTCGACGGCGCCGAATGGCATCTTGACCGTCACCTGACCACTCTGCATCCACGGTTCAGCGAAACACTTGAGCACTCACCGTGGCTCTGGACCGACAACGAAGGCGTCCTGCACCTCAGTTTCGTGTGCCTGACACGCCGTCTCGCATTCGATTCACGCTGGCTGGGTGAAGGCTTCTCTGATCCGCAACCGGCGGAGGGGCTGATGCATCCGTCGCTCTTCCTGGACGAGGTGCGCGTCCGTCCTGAGAGACTCAGCCTCGATCGGAAAGGCGGCACGATGCTCCTGTCGAGCAGCTTTCTTCCCGAGCGCCACGGCGTCTACCGACAGAGCGCCCCGTCCTCGAGAATTGAGCCTGACGAACCCCTGCTCTTCCTCGACCTGGAGGAACTCGCGGAGCTGAGCAATGGTGCGCCGCAGCTGGAGACAATGCGTCTCGATCCTGTTGGCCCGGTCCTGGAGCCAACCGGGAATCTGGACGACTTTGACAGCTCACGCGTCCTGAGCGGGGGCACGGTTATCAGAGATGATGGCCGTTACCGCATGTGGTATGGCGCTCTGGGGCTGACTCCGGAGGCCGGTATTCCCTGGTACGAACAGGTCTACGTCGGTTACGCAGAGAGTGGCGACGGGATCAACTGGCGCCGCGTCGATACAGGGAACGGCGACACGTACAAAGGACGACCGGCTCCGAATCGCATCCGGAACGTCGATCACAACGCCTGCGTGTTTGTCGATCCCGCAGATGATCGGTCGCGGCGTTACAAGGCCATCAAGTTCGAGTCCCGGGCCCAACGCCATGATCATGTCCTCCGCGAAGGTGAAGGGAGCTATCTCGGACTTCCGAGACGCGCCTGGCTCAGCACGAGCCCGGATGGGCTCACCTGGAAACGGGAACAGGTCAGTGTGGACTTCCCCGGCCCGGAACCGTACGGATTCCAACCCCAGAGCGCCATCCACGATCCCCGGGATCCGGATCCGGCACGCCGCTACAAGGCTATCGGCTTCACCAGCCTCGCGGGCAGACGACGGGGCGCCTCGCTGGCCTACAGTCCTGATGCCCGGCACTGGGTGTGCGCCGAACGCCACCCGTTGCTCGATTCGCTCATGGCCGTCAACCCCATCCGCGGGGCCGGCCCGTATGGGCAAATCCACGACGCCGGCATTGCCCGTCACGGGCGCTACCTGCTGGCATTCTACCAGTACCAGCACGACGGCAGCAGCGCCGACATCCGTCTCGCATTCAGTCGCGACAACCAGCGCTTCCGCTTTACCCAGCCAGAGACCCCCTTGGTTGCCCTTGGGAAACCGGGAAGCTGGAACAGTGCATACCTAATGACGTCGAGTTTTGTGGCCGATGGCGACACGATGAGCGTCTACTTCGGAGCCAACAGCGATCAACCCCACGAGACGGTCCACGGGCTCCCCATCCTGCACATGTGTGCCGGTCGCGCGGTGGCCAAACGCGACCGATTCGTGCGGCTCGCGCCGCTGCGCGAGGGACGAAGCATGACCGCAGAAACTGTGCCGTTGACGCTGGAGCGGCACGGCCCCATCACCCTCCAAGTCAACGCCAAACTGTCCCCAACTGCCCGGTTGCGCGTGGCATTGCTCGAGGAAACGGGGGAGTGGGAGATCCCCGGCCTGGGACTCGAAGACTGCCAACCGATCACGGGAGACAGCCTTGCGCACACCGTGGTATGGGGAGAAACTCGCTACCTTCGCCGGGCCATAAGCCGGTTCAGAGTTCGCTTCGCGCTGGATGGCACGGCTGAGGATGGCGTGTACGCCCTTACGTTTGTCTCGACCGCGAGGATCCCCTGATGGCACTGAACCCAACCCAATCTGTCCGCGGCATTTACGGCACCACCCCGGAGGCCTGTGAGTCGCGCATCTCCAACATCGTCCAGGACGTCTTTCTCGACCGTGACGGCCTGCTCATCGGCGCGGTAAAGGGGTCAACTCTCAAGCCCTACACGCAAGCCGACATGAAAGGCGTCCCGCTCGAGAAGACACTCGGCAAAGACCTCGGCGCCCCACACCAGTACAAGCTGGTCCTGATGAACTACGAGGAAACCGGGATGGCCCACGGTGACTACCTCATGATGCTGTGTGAGAAGTACCAGGCGACACGTGGAGGCGAGGTCAGATCCCAAGCCGCAACCGCGTTCCAGGCCATTCAGAGATTAGCTGACACCGTGGCTGAGACGAACCCGTACGGCCGAGGCTGGTGGCCCAAGCCCTACGGGGGCATGAATGACCTCGACGAAATGTTCGAGACCAGCATCGACCAGACCATCAAGATCGTGCTCGCGCTGACACAGTACGATCAACAACTCGCGACGGCCTCCGAACGGGACTGGATCAGGATGCAGGTCCGTGCCATGGCTGACTGGTGGATCGAGCACCACTACACAACGCGCTACTTCGGCAACTGCTGTTGGTGGGACCGACACGAGGCGGCTCACTCATCCTCGGCATTGCTCTATCTCGTACGCCAGGCGATAGCGTGGACACCCGGCCGGACACCACGGCGTCTGCTCGACGCCTGGGAGTACCTGATGGGGCACCGGCGATGGGTCCTGACAACGCGCGGGGGACTCAACACCCACAACCTGGCCATCGAGTGCCTGCATCGGCTTGACCAACTCGACCCGACTCACAAACGACACTGGCGCCGCGCCCGGAACGTGTTGCTGGACCACACGGTCAGCGAGACCAATCCCCACACCGGCACAAACGATGTCCCCGGTTACGGCGCCTACAACACCGGCATGCGTACGGCCTGTTCAATCGCCGAAGCAGCACGCTGGAGCAGCCGGAAGCGACACGTCGCGTTCGCCTGGGAATTGCTCCGGTTGTACGACCGAGAAGGGAAGTTCTTCCACCACGACCAGTCCCACCAGCCGCGCGAGCACAACCAGGTTACCTGGTGGTTTGACGCCCTGTCCGGCCATCACTATGTCGCCTGGCTGCTCGCCTACTGGCGTCTGAAGAACCTGCCCTGAGCAGCGGGCGAACGCTGCTCCCACACCCTATTCCCGAACGATACAGCCGATGCCCTGCGGCGGAAGAGACAGGTTCAGGATCGCGCAATCCCCCTGGACCTCGGGGGTGAGTTCACGGTCGTTCCACAGATCGCGGTAAGTGGCACCGGGAGTGTGTGGCACACGAAGCACGTCCCCTCGTAGCATCTGGTAGCGACCGTTGAACAACGTCCAGACGGTTCGTTTCGTGCCCGGCCACTCGTTGGCATGGAGATGCCCCCTGAGTGTGGGGACAAACATCCGAGGATGATCGGAAGCAAAGCAGTCTGCGTGGGTACGCATGATCTGCAATGACTTGCCCAATTTCATTCGGCAGTCCGTTTCGTAGAGGCGCCAGGTCGTGTCAAACAGCGCCTGGCCATTGAAGAGGAGGAATTTCATGAAGCGCCAGCTCTCAATGTGCCCTTCCTGACCAACCGGAAACACAGCCTGTTTGAGTTTGGGGAACAGGAAGCGCAGGACATTGGGAGGCAATGTCAGACTGCTCCACAGCGGAGCTCGATCACTCACCTCGTAGTCTTCCGCCAAGTAGCTGTGCAGGGGAATGCAGTCGTAGGAGATGAACCCATCCCAGAACACGCTGGCGATGTCCGTGGTCGGGAACTCGCCCCAGATCGCCACACCGTAAGGCTGGGCCTGGCGCACCGCACGCAGGAAATCCCGGTCTCCTTGGGAAACACGGGACGGCATGGCGTGTCCGGCATTCGGGTTGAAGCAACGACTCCGGTGGTCGCTCCCGAAAACATCGAGGTAGAGGATCTGCGCCTTCGTGTCTGATTGCAGCCGGGACAGTGTTTCGGCGGCGTGCTTGCGCCAAACGGGCGTAGATGTCGCCATGTAAACGGTGTCGCTGTTGACCAGCGTCTGCCCCGTATGGCGGACCTTGGCAAAGCGCTCGCCGTGCTTCTTCACAAAGGGCGTGGACCGGCTGCACCTGTCCCATATGGTGTAGAGCGACGCAGGCATCCCCCGTTCGCGCTGAATCTCCCGAATCGCCGCTGCGAAGTTCGCAACGCCGCCCAGGTTGTCGTAATCCGGGCCGCCGTATTCGCCGCTGCGCGAAGCATCGCCCTTCCCCGCGCGGTCGAATGCCCACACATAGAAATGCACGATATCGGGATCCAGCCCGAAGAGTCGGCGGTCCTGTTCGAGGAATTCGCTGATACGGTAGCGTTTGGTCTCGGGGTCCACGATCGGCGGAAGGTGAGCAATGCGCTTAGCGCTGGTCGGAGAGGACAGGTGACTGCGCAGCCAGACGGCCTCTCGAAACCACGCCTTGTCTTGAGAGCCGACCGGGACGTACCAACTCTCGGTCCAGCGCCCATAGGCTTCGGCGGCGCCGTGCCAGTCTCCCGGATGGAGGACGACCACCCGCGGGCAGTATGTGGTGGCATGCGCCGGGGATACGGGATAGTCCTTCCCGCCACTCTCAACGTATGCGCTCGCCCCGGTGTCGTCCTTGCTGAGGCAGTACTCAACCGGCTCGCCCGACAGGCTCCGGGTCATCAGGCACACCCCCACACCCGCGACAGGGTTGTAGATGTCCATGAACTGCATGGGGAACCCACGGTGATTGGGCTGCTTGCAGAACGCCCTTCGATTGGTCATGACGTTTCGGTACTGCGGGAAGAAAATCCACGTATCCTCAGAGGCACCAAGGACGGCCTGGCGGATCATCGGGCAACGGACGACCGGGGCCAAGGCTTTCTCACCGGTATTCAGGACCTCGATCTGGAACGTCCACTCGGCGTTGTCGCACGCGCTGATCGTGAGCATCAGCTCCAACGGCAACTCCGATCGCGGACAGTGCAAGCTGATGCGGGCAGTCGTCCCCTTCACGGAAAGCCCCGTGCACTCGAAGTCCGTGCCGTTCAGCACGGTCCCGTCATGCTCGACCTCCAGACCTGAATCCGGAGAGAACGTGACGGGCGCCGTCTCCCAGCGAGGACGGATGTGGGCGATACGGAATCCCGTGCTGCAATCGAGGACCAGATCGCCACAGGCGTTCGCCAGCCTGACCGTCCGCCCCTCCAAGGTCACCGTCGGCGGCCCCGGTGACAATGGATCAATGGGCCGCGAGGCGGGGGCCGGTGGCTCGGAGGCCAGAGCAGGGAAGAGGCGGTCCGAGGATGTCCGCAAAGTCAAAGCGATCAGACTGACTGTGTGCCTCCAGGTGCGGTTGTGCAGGACCACCTTCTGGAGCCTCTTTGCGGGGTCCGCGGGCACGACATACGCGCCCACCAGCCCACAGACGCGGTACCCGTGATGCTCAACCGAGTATGGAAACGCCTGGTCCACACTCCCATCGTCATAGTGGAGATCCACAGAGAACGCCTCGATATCCGTAAAGACCACAGGAACAGGCGGACGAGAATAGCGCTTGCGGATAGCCGGGAAACCGCAACTCAGAAGCATGAAGACCTCGGCCACCTTTGCGTCAACCGGAACCGTCAGTGTGTCATCGCGGGACTCGGGCATGAATGATGCCTTGGCCACGCTGACCCCAAGGACGTCAACCTGCTCTTGATTGACAGCAGCATTCCTGGCTTCCGGGATCACAAGGTCAGCCCCCCGTGCACCCACCGAGAACGGCACCCCACGCCAGGAAACAAAGGGGGCCTGGAAAGCTGTGAGGGGGTTGCGCAGGACGGCCCCATCCTTCGAGAGCAGACGTTCGGTGCGCGCACTCAGAGCGCCGTTCAACTGTCCACTGAGGTCAACCGTCTTGAACTCCCCGGCCCGCTCTGCCCTCGGGGGATCTGTCACCAGCCCCGTGGGCGCAGGGAGAGCGTCGAGAGTCGCCGCGAAACGGACCTCCGCCAGCTCAAGCTCCGCCTCGCCGCCACGAGTTGCGAGGGCCACCTCCAAACCAGTAGCCCAGCGAACGTCTCCAGTCTTCACGACACACACATGCCACAGCCCATCCTGAATGGTGTGCGACGAGGTCAGAAGGACGCGTCCCGCGTTGCCTGTGAGACTGAGAACGGGAACAGGCGTCATGGCGCGCTGGATGCCGCGCGCCCGACAACGGACAAAGCAGTACGGTAACCCGGTCAGGTCCACTGCTTCGGGGAAGCTGGACCGCCAACTCCCCGTGAGCCGCTCCGGGGGATTCCCCTTCAGTGAAAACCGCGTCCCATCTGCGGCGGAAACGACCGTCCCCGCAGTCGCCTTTGAGATCCCTTCAGTCTGCTTGATTCCTGACATGCGATCGACCGTTGCGGACGCTCCCGCCGCTCCCGTCCGCAATTGCCACTGCTTCACGCCCAACTCCGGACTCCACACCGCTTCAGCCGGTCTGCGCGCCCGCTCCGCTTTGGCCTCGTACAGCGTTGCGATCTCCGCAGGTGAAAGAGCGTGGTCAAAGACAGCGGCCTCATCCCAATCGGCCCGGACGCTGTTCTTCATGTCCATCGTGCTGTTCTGTGCGATCCGCAGAGGTCCTGAGGAGGGCTTCAGTGCCAACGGATTCCGCGTGGCGTTTGAGAGTTTCCCATTCACGTACAGCCACTGGTTGGGGCCGTCGTCGCGGGGACCATCGTACACGGCGACAATGTGGAGCCAGTTCCCCGGCTTGATTGGGCTGGCATAAGCGCGGTTCTGGGTGAGGTGCCCCCCGCCAACGTAGAACTCGACCGTTCCCCTGCCGTTGGGCGTCCAGCTCAGTTGGTACTGATGGCTGTACCGCTTGCCCAGAACCATGGTGTAGCTTCCTGCAGGAGACGGGTGCGGACGAAACCACGCCTCGAGCGAGAACTGCCGCGTCAGGTCAAACGGTGCGCCTTCACCAAGCGTCACGCAGTCCCGTGTTTCTGTCCCGGGGAGGCGCAGGAACGTGCGGGCCCGTTCCGTGAGTTGCTGGATTTGGCCGCTGACATTCGCCAGGGACGCAGGATGTCCGGGCGGCACGGAGGCCATCGGGGCATCGAGCGAGCCATCAAACGTCCAGCGGGCAACCAGTTCGCCCTGAACACCGGGTGATACGCATACCACAACCACGGTCACCCAAAGCAACCCAAGGACACCAGTAGTCGACTTCATCTGCGCTCGTTTCCTCGCCTGTAGCGCCTCGGTTTCCAGCACGGAATGGTCGCCGCACGGAGGCGCCTCCCACTTTGCTCTAGGGCATGCGTGGGGCTCCGTCCCGCGACTGCTTCTGCTGTGCCTTCCCCAATGTGGGAGGGGGCTCCGTCCCACGGCCGGGATGGCAGACAGCCGACCGTCAGAGTAGGGTACACGCCCCATACGTCTGAAGCTACGCCCGGAGCACGGTTTCTGTACGCAAAGGAACGCCCGATGTACTCACTGGCCTCGAAATTGTACGTCCACAAAGACTACGCAGACTTCCCCGATGCACCTGCGCGGGTGGAACGCATCGAGTCAGCCATGGGCCAGGAAGCCGAGAACTTCGGGGATTTGGACATCCCCGACTTGATCGAGGAACGCGGCTGGCAGGATCGGCGATCGAGACGGTTCAGCGCGTTCGACACCACACCGGATCAAGATGTCGTGCTGATGCTGTCACACTTCGGTGAACACCCAAATCTCGCCAAGCTCACGGAGAAACTGGGTAAGGACAAACCCGTCACCGGGCTGATGCGCCAACTGCTTGGCCTCCGGAACATGAATCTCTTCTCCAGCGGCGTTGAGGACTTCCACAAGCCGCGCAAAGACCACGTCTGTCGCCCACAGTGGCAGCTGTTCACCATGGAGGGCTGCTCCCACCAATGCGCGTACTGTTCCCTCGGTGGAGTGATCGCGGCCAAGGTCAACATGGACTACTATTGCGACCATCTCGGCAAGCTGATCGAGAACAACCCCTGGCAACAGGTCTTCCTGACCAACTCCAACTCCGACACCCCGATTCTCGAGCCCGAAATCGGCCATATCCGCGCGTTACTCGACCTTGTTAAGCGTTACGACAACCGCCACTTCGTCGTTCACACCAAAAGCGCCAATGTCGACCACCTGTTGGAGCATACGGACCACGACCAACGAGCCATCATGCTCTGGACGATCGCCACCCCCAGCGCCGCCAGGATCTACGAGCCGGGCGCCCCAAGCACGGAAGAGCGCTTCGCCGCCGCCAGGAAATGCTACAGGACAGGCTACCCGGTACGCATCAAGTTCAAGCCGATCATCCCGATGAAAGACTGGCGTGAAGAGGCCACGCTCATGGCTCGACTGGCCCTGGACGGAATGAAGCCCGAGGTCATCAATCTGCTCACGCTCACGTGGATGGATGTCACGACGCTCCGCAACGCGTTCAACCCCGAAGACCTCGACCCCGAGGCGATGGAGGCCGCGGATACCGCAAAGGACGACATGACAGACGACCATCTCAGACCTTTCCCGCACGCATTTCGGGCCACAGTCTACGATCATTTCATCACTGAAATCCGCAAGATCGATCCGGATGTCCCCATCACGTTCAGCACGGAATCGCTGGATATGTGGAAGCAGTTCGGGGAACGCCTCGGCTACGATGCGAGAGACTACATTTGTGGTTGCGGCCCTCAGTCTACGCCAGGCTGTCGCCGCCTCGAGGGAAACCCCTGGAAGGTCATTGCGCCAATGAGCTGGGATGGACATGCCATCGAGCCGGGTGGTCCGGGACGCTCGGCGTAGCGAGAGCGAACTGAAGTGGCCGCTCTCCGGTGCCGTGTCACGCACAGCACGGCCCTGCCGATTCTGCGACGTTTCGCCGCGTTCACTGTGGAGGAATGAAGACAATGACCAAGACCATCCGCAACATTGCCTACGCCCCTGAACACGGTTTCCGCGGGGAGGCCGACCTCTATCTGCCTGCGGACACCGCAGACGCGACATGCCTGTTAGTCATCCACGGCGGGGGATGGCGAGCGATGGACCGGTTCCGATTCAACACTGTGTGCGAAATGCTGGCTCAGGATGGGTATGCGGCACTCAATGCCAACTACCGCCTGACCGGCGATGACCCGTGGCCGGCTTGCGGGGATGATTGTGTACGGGCTGCACAGTTCCTCCTCGCAGGCGGACACCCGGCAATGGCCCCCCTCGACCGGCGACGAATCGTCGTTCTCGGGGCTTCGGCCGGTGGGCACCTGGCGCTCATGACCGGCCTGCAATTGCCCCCGGAACGCGTGGCCGGGATTGTTGATATCGCCGGACCAGCCGACCTCACCACCTTCTGGGATGTGCATGGCCCCGAGCGCTTCGGACATCTGTTCGGGACGCCACACGCCACCCCCGCGATGCTGGAAGCCGCCTCCCCGGTGACCTACGTAACAGAAACAGCCCCTCCGCTTCTCTGCGTCCACAGCGGGAACGACAGGCTCGTCCCTTTGAGCCAATCGGAGCTGATTGCGGAAGCCTACGCAGAGCACGGCAGGTCCTGCGAGATCCATGAATATCCGGGTGAAGGCCAAGCGCACGGCATCTGGGCGAACGAGACTCCATCGCCCCCCCTCCTTCCCCACATCCGGGACCGGATCAACACGTTCATCAGGAGCGTCACAGCGTAGCGGCGCCCTGCTGCTTGTACGCCGCACGGCCCCCCGGGCGCATCGTCTGCTTGTACGCCGCACGGCCCCCCGGGCGGCACCTTCTGCTGGCGGCTAGAGGGCCATCCGCCGTACAAGAAGAACCGGGCGCATCGTCTGCTTGTACGCCGCACGACCCCCCGGGCGGCATCTTCTGCTGGC